>Ga0194125_10000928_pt1 | contig 49887 bp, 43 predicted proteins | sample TA2KigC250mmetaG_FD_148626 | JGI IMG/M metagenome (GOLD analysis project Ga0194125, IMG submission 148626) | Freshwater microbial communities from Lake Tanganyika, Tanzania - TA2015034 Kigoma Deep Cast 250m | ecosystem: Environmental > Aquatic > Freshwater > Lake | place: Tanzania: Lake...
ACCGTTCTCCAAAATTTACCCTTTTAGGACAATCCTAATTGGCATTTGGTTCCTGCTTCACTGAGAACTGCGTCCCTATTTAAGGATCGTCTTACATTCTCTCCACAGACGTGACTTCCGACGAAACTCGCCGTAGTGAAAGTTAAACAACTAAACGACTAAGATTTTGTGCTGCGTTTCTATCACGGTCATGACTTATGCCACAATCGCAAGTCCATTCCCGCATAGAAAGTGTGAGCTTGTCATTGATTGCGCCGCATGCTGAACACAACTTCGAACTGGGGAAGAATCTATCAGCTAAAAGTAAAGAAATGCCATTCCACGCGGTCTTGTAGGTTAATTGTCTACGGAACTCACCAAAACCGACCTCCGAGATCGCACGTGCCAGCTTATGATTTTTAAGCAGATTTTCTACTGACAACGCTTCGATAACTACCACAGATGGCCTTTGTTCTACAGGTTTGGTTTTCGCCACAATAGAACTCGTTGCCTTGTGGATAGCGTCCTTGCGAATATTAGCAATTCGGTAATATAACCTGGCTACTTTTCTCCTTGACTTCTCTCGATGTTTTCCTTCTTTCTGACGCTTTGACAATTCTCGTTGTGCTCTTCTTAGTTTTCGTAGGGCTTGTAAAAGTGCTTTAGGATTTTCAATTTCCGTTCCATCTGAGCAAACAGCCATTTTTTTGATTCCCAAATCCACACCTATCGGGGCGCCTGTCGCCTTCTCTATATCACTTTCGTGTTCTACCTGAACACTTACAAACCAATGCCGGGCTTTCTCGGAAACAGTTGCAGATAAAATCTTAACGCCGTCGGTTTGGTTATCTGAGGTGAAAAACCTCCTGTCAGGAAGATAACCTTTTTCTTTTAGACGCAACCATCCAAGGCGTGGAAGCTTTATTCTATCAACTTTGATATGAACTGCACCCGTCAATCGAAAACTCCCAAGTCCGCGCTTTTTTTCTTTAAACCGAGGAAAGCCGACTTTGCCTGTAAACTTCCCATCCTTTTTAAGGGAAACGCGATGAAAGAAGTTTATGAACGCTTTATCCAAATTTCGCAATGCTTCTTGAGGCGCACACTTTGACACTTCATACATCCAATTTAGTTCAGTCTTTTGGAGTGCGTTTAATTCTCGGTGCAAGTCTATTGCGGTTGGGGTCTTCCGCTTTTCTTTAAATGCGGAAATCTTGCGTGCAAGTCCCCAATTGTAAGCAAAACGAGCTGTCCCCGCGTGTTTGGCGCAAAGAGTGCGTTGCTTATTGTTCAGATCTAATTCAGTTTTATAAGCCCGTAAAATAATCATTTGGATTTTCCCTTTGAAAACATGGACTGTATTTGTTTAAAGAAATACAGTAAAGTTTTCTAACGGGGTGACATTACAGTATAAAAAAGAATAAAACATAATAATTTTTTAAGCTGGTGTCAACCCCTATTTAAGATTAATCAATACTACTGCTATCACCGCTGTTACAATTCCCGCCATCGCTGGTCTTGGAAGCTTTTCACGCCATACCGTCATTGCCACAAGTGTTGTCAGGATGACTCCCATAGAACTCGAAACAGGAAATACAATCATTCCTGGTAGTCCCTTTAGCGCAAGCAGCAGGAAGTGATTACCCACAATATTTGACAGGCCAAGGAAAATGCCAGGAACAATGTCTCTGATGCCCGGAGGAGAAATTTTAGCAAGGGTGTTTTTCTCCTGTTTTTCTCCCACTAGGTGCCGAAAAATCAAGGACGAAATACCGATTGCCGCGGCTGTACCGAAGAGAACTGTCAAGAAGATTAGACGTTGACTGTCAGGACTGAATTCGTAGAAGGCTTTAGCTGAAAGTCCACATCCTCCGGTGATAACAAATAGCGCGAATATCAATAATAAGCTCGCTACCTTTGACTTATTCTCCTGGGAAGCGTTATTTGGCTTTTTGTTTGCCTTGTACTCAGCAATGCCATTAGTAATAGAAGCTTTGGTGGGCACAAGGCAAACGACATTGCTAAGCAGTGGCAGCGACAGACAAACCAGAATGACCCCCGCTACTTGATAGAGATTGGGCTTTTCATTCCAGTAAAAAATGGAGAAAAGAATAGGAACTAACACCGACACGCGGACCACAGCGATAGTAACGGAAATGCCGCTGAGTCTAATTGCGGGAATCAACAGAAAATAGGAGACGACATAAGTGATGCCGCCAAATAGCCCAACCATAAGTGTAGCAATGCTCCATTCAAAATTTCCAGCTCTTAAAACTAACAGCGCGGCGGCTATTGCCGCGACCGTGTAATTTACAGCGCCAACGGCAAGGAGATTCCGACCCCTGGTCTGGGCGTCTTTCATAATTAAACCAAAAGCGGTTGAAAAGATAATTTGTACTATAAGAGATACCATAAATATTTGTGGCGCTCCACCGAAAAAGGCGAAGGGGAAAAGTGCGTGGAGATGAATTGCCAATTGTAGGCATTGCTCGATGTGAAATTCTGTTTTGGTGTGGAGTTTATGGATTTTTTCAATCGACAATCAACAATCATCAATCATCAATCGAATCTCCCACCACAACAGCACAATGTAGGCATTGTAGGCATTGTAGGCATTGTAGGCAATTTAACTTGTCAACCGCTCCACCAGAAAGGCCTCAAACGCGCCCAAATCCCGCCATTCCACCGCACAATTGATTACCTTACCTTTATCGTCAATGACCGTGTAGCCATCGTCTGTAATACGTATGCTTAGCTTCTCCATCACCAGAAGTTCCTCGGACAAGGCAAGGTAGATGGCTACCGTGTCAAACAAAGTTGAACTTTGCTTTTCTGCCTGCTCTACACGGTCACCCAACCACATTCGATAGTTATCCATCAGCGCACGGGTTAGAGGCTGTTCACAGTCACGCACCGCGCGGTATTTCTCACCCCTTAGATGAACAATACCGCAGGTGTCAAGCGGCGTGATGGTAATTTCCCACGGCGCCGTAAAAACTTTTCGGCAGGCTTCTGGATTAGCCCTAACGTTCCATTCGGCAGAAATCTGATTGCTGTTTTCATATCCCCGCCGAACACTACCATGCATGCCCACAAATCTTGCGTTTTCGGCTATTTTGGGCTCACGTTCAAGAGCAGCGGCAATATTAGGCAAAGGCCCGATACAGATAAGCGTGATAGGCTCTGGCGCATTCATAATGGTATCAATCAACGCTCCGACACCATCTTCATAAATGATTCCGGGGTAGCTTGCCAGCTCATAGTTTGCGACCCACCGCGCTTGACCGCCCTCTCCACCATGCAGAGGAATCCCCATTCCAACGGGAATGTCCGTACGTTCGGCAACCTCCAGCATCCTGGCGACGAGCCTGGTGCGATATGTTACCTTGCCGTAATCAGTCATGACCATTTTAACATCCAGTTCGGGCGACTTGAGCATCATGGTAAGCGCCCAGGTGTCGTCAATATCATCCCCGATATCCGTGTCGAGGATAATGGGAACCTTGGGTGTGGTAGACATAAAGAAATCCTCCTTGGATTGGCGATTGACGATTGATGATTGAAGAATATTTTTTTCAATCGACAATCGTCAATCAACAATCAACAATTAGCCAACTTTTTTACAATGCTTGAAGACTATAACAACTCCCCGTTTCCGTTTCAAACACAACCGCCAGACCATATTTCCCCGCTTGTACAGTTTCATTGCCACACTTTACATTGACCGGAACAGAAGTTCGCACTCGGCATGGACGCCCCAGATTTGAGCGAATTTTTGCCTCTGCCAACTTACCGTCTCTCCAGGTAATATCTACTTCAAAGCCGCCGCGGGCGCGTAACCCTTTGACATAACCCTTCTGCCATGCTTTTGGCAAGGCAGGTAACAGATGAATTTCACCAGCATGACTTTGCAGAAGTATCTCGGCGATGCCCGCAGTTCCTCCAAAGTTCCCATCAATTTGGAAGGGGGGATGGGTGTCGAACAGATTCGTTAGTGTGCATCGCGATAGCAAGTCTTTGAGGTGCTTGTACGCTTCGTTGCTATCTTCCAGGCGTGCCCAGAAATTGACAAGCCAGGCGCGGCTCCAACCTGTGTGCCCGCCACCATAAGATAGACGGTATTCCAGCGATGTTCTAACCGCTTCAGCTAATTCCGGAGTGCCACGCAACGTAATCTGGCAACTGGGGTGCAAACCGTATATATGGGACATGTGACGATGGCCTGGTTCAGGCTCATCATAGTCTTCGACCCATTCTTGAAGTCGCCCCGTTTTTTTACTGATTTGCAAAGGCGCCAGCTTTTCCAGCGCAGTTTCAAGTTCGGCACGGAAAGCAGCATCGACATCGCCGCCTTCCCCCTTACAACCCCCCTGCCCCCCTTTGGTAAGGGGGATAAAGGGGGTTAGAGGGTTGTCCTCAAGTATCTTAATAGCTGAGATGCAGTTGGTGAACAATTCATGAATTATCTCTAAATCCATCGTCGCCGCGTAAGTGAACACAGAGCGAGTGCCATCTGCTTTTTGGAAACTGTTTTCAGGAGAATGCGAGGGATTGGTGACCAACTTGCCAGCAACCGGCGTTCCTTCCGGCGCGTCGACGAGAAAATCAAGAATGAATTTAGCCGCGCCTTTCATTAACGGATACGCCTTATTAGCAAGGAATTTATCGTCACCACTAAACAGATAGTGTTCCCATACATGCCCACATAACCAGGCAGAACCCATTGGCCAGATTCCATGAATCCCATCTGCGGGTGTTGTAAAACCCCATATATCTGAGAGGTGATGAACCACCCAACCATCTGCTCCATAATGGATTTTGGCCGTCCTGCTTCCAGGTTCCACCAGAGTTTCCATGTAGTCGAACAACGGTAGGTGACACTCAGCTAAATTGCATACTTCCGCCGGCCAGTAGTTCATCTGCAGATTTATATTCGTGTGAAAATCGCTGTTCCAGGGGGCTTGTATATGTTCGTTCCAGATACCTTGCAAGTTCGCCGGCAAACATCCCGGGCGGGAACTTCCCATCAGGAGATAGCGCCCGAACTGGAAATAGAGAACAAAAAGTTGTGGGTCTTCTGCGCCTTCTTTTACGGCTGCAAGTCGTTCATCGGTAGGCAGATTAACGGCATCGGTTGTTCCTAAGTCCAGTTCGACCCGGTTAAATAGTTTTTGATGGTCAGCCAGGTGTTCAGCACGCATGGCTTGATAAGTCTTGCCGGTCACTGCCTTGAGGGTGCTTTCACCGAGAGCTTGTGGATTTCCACTTGTATCTTTCTGGTTGATATAGCTTGTTGCAGCAGACAGGACGAGGGTGACAGCATTGGCGCCATCCACGCTGAGGCCGTCAGCAGCAGCCTTGATGCTTCCGCCATCGGCGATGGCTTTAAGGTAAGCCGCGAATTTTACTCCTGCGTCGCTACATTGTCCATGTAGCATCAAAGCATCTTTCGATACAGCCTCTGTGGTAGCATGCTGTTGTCTATTCATGGTTGCATTAAAAGTGATTTGCCCTGGTTTGTCACACTCTAATCGAATAATAATTACCTGGTCTGGCGCAGAAGCGAAGACTTCTCGGGTAAAACTGGCGCCATTAAGGCAATAGGTTGTGCGTGCAATACCGGTCTCCAAATTGAGTTCACGACGGTATTCACTAATCTCTATATCGCCAGGACTTTTTAGGATTAGGTCACCCAATGACTGATACGATTTAATCCTCTGCGGAACGCCCATCATCTTCTGACCAGCAAGCTCAGTTGCTTCGGCATTCTTACCTTCAAAGAGAAGCCGTTGTACTTCAGGCAAAGCGTCGAGAGCCTCAGGATTATTCGTATCACGCGGCCCGCCATCCCAGAGAGTCTCCTCATTAAGTTGAATGCGTTCATGCTCTACGCCACCAAAGACCATAGCCCCCAACCGACCATTTCCAACGGGCAATGCTTCTGTCCACTCTTTGGCTGGCTGTCGATACCACAATACTAAGTTAGTGTTTGCATTATTCATAATACACACCTTTCATCAGTTTTGCTCATCTTCATTCAGTAGGGCAAGACGGCAAGATGGCAAAACGGCAATTGGATTGTCGATTGTCGATTGTTGATTGAAGTAGTTTATCAATCGACAATCATCAATCATCAATCATCCTTGCCCCCTTGCCCTCTTGCCATTTTGCCTTAACTTACGTCTGTTCATTTTGAAATAGCTCAATTACCTCGCCGTCAGGCCCTGTGAAAAACGCAATCCGTAGTTGCAGTGGTGGATTGGTGGACAGTTTGACGTCTCTTGGCTCAAGCGTAACCTTAGCGCCCGCAGCGCGTGCGGCCTCAATAGCAGCATCACAGTCATCCGCCCTCAAAGCAATATGGTGAAAAGCACCGTCTTCGTAGACCTGTTGAGGATTCCCTTGCGAAATCTCGAAGTAATTCCCATCGCCAGTGTCCAGTAGCACCATCCTTTGCTGAGCCTGTCCCCAAGAGAAGCGTTCGACAAAGCCAAGCCCTTCGGTATAGAACTTCAGCGATGTATCCAGGTCTCGAACTCTCATGGAAACGTGATGAAAACCACATCCTTTGATCTTCTTGTTTTTTTCAGACATTTTCTTCTCCTTAACTATCGGTTTTATAGTTTTTTAAAACTCTGTAAATTTATTATAGCAACTGTTCGAATAAAGTCAACAAAATTATATTTACTCTACTCCATTCTATTTGCAACGTTCTCTGCCGAAGAAACGTTATATTATATTTGTAATGGTCTCTAAAATTCTATCATACAAAAATTTTTGGAGGTAAGAAGTGAGCAAAATCAAAAGAAAAGAAAAAAGAAAAGAAAAAGTCCATATAACAGCTTTCATACTTTTTTTCTTGTTTCCGGTTGTTATCTCAAGTTCTCAGGAACCAGAAAACACTCAGTTTTCGGAGACGCTTTTGTTAGTAGAACAGCAGAAATACCAGCTTGCTATCCAGTCAATTGAGAAACTCCTCCCCAAGATTGAGGCTTTGGGACAAAAGGAAGGAAACGAAATATCTGCCAGAGCACAATATGTTCTGGGGAATTGCTATCGTAAAGAAAAAAAGTGGGATGATGCGATTAAAGCGTATCAGCAGGTGGCAGATGGGTATCAACTTGCGGATTATGTCAAGTTTAACATTGCCGAGAGTTTTAGAGAACTCGGCGATTTCGAAAACGCGGCCTTATGGTATAAGAAGTTTTTAGACGCTCATCCAAACCACTTTAAGGTTTCAGCGGCGCAGTTCCAATTGGCTGTGTGCTACATTTCATTTTCGTTTGCCCTGGACTCAGCAATGCAGAATACCAACACGGCATTGACGAGCACAACGCAAACAACAAACAAGTATAAGGAAGCTTTAGAAATTCTCCTTGCTCTTGCGGGAAACAAAAATAGTGACTACTCAAGAGAAGCCGCCTATTATATTGGAAAGGCTTACGAGGGGCTATCGCTTCTGCCTGACGCATACCTTGCCTATGTTAAAGTGATTTTGGAGAAAACTGCTGATTCCGCCGCTCGAAAAGCGCTTGACAGCATCAACGCTTTAATCGCCAAAGAACCAACCTTGAAGGTTACGCGGGAGCAGCGCTTTAACTTTGGCATGGTTTGCTTCGATGCGGGAAAGTATCAGAAGGCCAGGGAGGAGTTTGGAAAGGTAATCACTAAAGAGAAAAACGCCCTCTCAGCTAAAGCAACTTACATGATTGGGCAAAGTTACTATCAACAAAAAAAGTACAGTTTAGCTATCGCGGAATATCAGAAAGTGGTGAATCTTTATCCTGAAAGCGATGTTGTAATCAGCGCGCTGTATAAAACGGCGCATAGTTGGCGGCGGAATAGTGAAGTGGATAAAGGAAACAAGCTTCTTGAGGATGTCGTGAGCAAATACCCACAAAGCGAACTTGCAGATAACGCACTTTATGATATAGCTTTGGAACTGAAGGGACGTCAGCAGTACAAAAGTGCTGCCGCCTTTTTTACCCGCTTGCGTAAAGAGTATCCTGGAAATGAACAAGCCGATGAGGCGCTATGGCATCTTGGATGGTGTTTCCTTAAACTTGAACAGTGCCAGGAAAGTATCGGCGCCTGGCAAGACATAGTCGCTAAATTCCCCAAAAGCAAATTCTTTGAGGCGGCTCACTACTGGATAGGGAAAAGCTACGAGAGACTTGGGCAATTGGAAAACGCAAGGCAGATTTATTCCCAGGTTATCCAGAATAACGAGTGGTATTACAGCAACAGAGCGAAGGAAAGGCTAAAGAAACTGGAGGGCGAAAGAAAGGCGGAAGGCGAAGCCCTCACCCCGGCCCTCTCCCAGAGGGAGAGGGAGAGCATAAGGGAGGTGAAACGAGCAAGGGTAACGTCAGACAATTCGATATGGCGCAATATAAGCGCACCATTAGACTCCTCAAGAATGCAGGAACTTATATTTCTCAGAGACTTTGACAATGCCGCCGCGGAATTGACTTTTCTTGCTAAAAACGAGCCGGAGAAAAAGAGGAACATTTACTACACTCTGGTTACCGTTTACCAGAGTATGGGCAAATTTTTCCAGGCCTCTACCTATGCTGCCCTTTTGTCTCAATTAGCCGAGGCCAAAGATTCTATAGGGGCTATGCCAGTGGAAGTCTACAAGATTTTATATCCCCTATACTATAAAGAACTTATCTATAAATACGCGGCAGCATATAAGATAGACCCATTCTTTGTGGCGGCGATGATGCGCGAGGAAAGCAGGTCTGACCGTGATATTGTCTCCAGTGCTGGCGCAATCGGTTTGATGCAGATTATGCCTGCTACCGGTGAAGACTTCGCGAAAAAGTTCAATATCCAGGATTTCAACACGGATATGCTCTTTGAGCCGGAGGTAAACGTCCGGGTCGGTGCCTGGGAGATGAAAAGCTATATGGACAGGTTCGATAACAACCTGTTTATCGTGATTGGCGCGTATAACGCCGGGCCCGGTAGGATGCGAGAGTGGATGAAAAGGATAGATTTATCTGACCTGGACGAATTCATCGAAGACATTCCATTTGTGGAAACCAGAAGGCATATCAAGAAGGTGTTGGACAGTTACATATTATACCAAGAGCTATATGCGGAAAAGTAAGATGGCAAGAGGGCAAAGGGGCAAGGGGGCAAAGAAACAATTGCCATCTTGCCTCCTATCCATCTTGCCATCTTGCCTCCTATGCAGCCTGAATTTTATTGAATTTTTTCGTTAGGCGAGATTTTTTTCGCCTCACGGTGTTTTCTTTAAGGACGCCCTTTTGACCGGCTTTATCGAGCTTTATCAGGGCTTCTCTCAGAGCCTCCTCAGCCTGTTTTGTATTTTCCGAGTTAAAGGCTTGTTCTGCTCTTTTCACCGCTGTTTTCACCTTAGACTTGACAGAGAAGTTACGAATATGCTTTTTCTTATCCGCCCTCAAGTGCTTCTGCGCTGATTTTGTGTTTGGCAACGATTTCACCTCCTAAAACAGTGTGAGAAAATCGACGGACGCCTCAACTTGTTGAGGAAATCCCCCTTAATAAAGGGGGGCACGGGGTTGTCCCCGAACAAGTTCGGGCTTCCGGCTTTCCGAGGATTCTCAGTGGCTCTCAATATTCGATTTGGTTTTTGAATTTGTAGAACGTAAAGTAGTAAATGATAACAGAATCCGTGAAATATGTCAATGTATTTTTAATTCAATAGGATAAATCTATGAACATAAATTCCGAAGGAAATGAAACAATCGTATATGATGAAACTACCTCCGATAAGAATGCGCGCCTCACGCGTTCGGCAGGTGTTGTGAGTATTGCGGTTATGGGTTCGCGAGTGTTGGGGTTAGTTCGTGAGATGGTGCTGGCTTATTTTTTCGAGGCGAAGGGCGAACTCGACGCTTTTAAAGCGGCGTATCGGATTCCTAATCTGCTCCGTGACCTTTTTGCTGAAGGTATCCTCAGTAAAGCTTTTGTTACCACCTTTACGGATATAGAAGTGAAAAAAGGCGAGCAAGCCGCCTGGCGGCTTACGAGTTTGGTATTTAACGCGCTGGTCGTTATTCTTGGAGCAATTACGTTGCTGGGAATTTTCCTGGCGCCGGTCATTGTTGATCTAATGTTTTCTGGCAAAGGGTTTAATGAACCGGGCAAACGCGACCTCACTGTTTTTCTAACGCAAGTTATGTTTCCTTTTCTGCCATTAGTCTCGCTCGCCGCTATATTGATGGGGCTATTGAATAGCAAAGGTCGATTTTTTATTCCAGCTTCCGCGTCATCCTTTTTTAATATCGGTTCAGTTGTGATTGGTGTTATCGGTTACTATATCGCGCCGAACTTTGGACAACCACGGGTCCTTGGCATGGCGGTTGGCGTCCTGGTCGGCGGCGCAATGCAATTTATGATTCAGGTGCCATCTGTCTGGCGCGTTGGTTATCGTTATCGCCCGCTATTGAGTTTTACTGACCCTTCAGTGCGGCAGGTGATGAGATTGGTTTTGCCGATGATTTTAGGCGCTGCGGCGGTTCATATTAACGTACTTGTCAATTCTATTTTTGCTTCGCATGGAGAAGGTTGGCTCAGTTGGTTAGATTTAGCGTTCCGCCTTATGCACCTGCCTATTGGCATATTCGGCGTCGCGATTTCCACGGCAACGTTACCTATGCTGTCACGTCACATTGCCGAACAAGATATGACCGGTTACCGTCAAACTCTGTCGCATGCGCTCCGCTTAATCCTGCTCTTGACTATCCCGGCTTCAGTTGGATTGATGGCACTCAGAGAACCTATCATTCGCCTTGTTTATCAGCGTGGAGAATTTATGGCCGATGATACGATTATGGTTGCTTCTGCGTTGTTTTATTACGCCTTTGGTTTATGCGGTTATTCTGCGGTCAAAGTAGGAGCGGATAGTTTTTACGCCTTAAAAGATACGCGGACGCCGGCGTTCGTCAGTCTTGGGACGGTTGTACTCAATATTATTCTTAATTATCTGTTCATCTTTCAGTTTGGCTTTGACCATCGAGGATTGGCCCTGTCGACGTCATGTACGGTTACCCTCAATTCTATCCTCTTATTTATTATTCTCAGGCGACGTATTGGGTTCTTAGGTATGAGAGCAGTTGCGTTAGTATTCTGCAAAATCATGTTAGCATCAGGTGCAATGTGGGTCGTCTGCTGGTGGATTAGCCGTCTGTTCGGAAATTTGCCTGGCACAGTTGGCACAATGGCTTGTTTAGCGCAGGTTGGAGGCGCGATGGCCGGCGGAATAGTCGTGCTGTATCTTGCATGTCGCGTGCTTCGATTAAAAGAGATGGATGATTTAATCCGCGCGATAAGAGGTCGATTCTTGAGACGATAAGCGTAAAACGTGAAGCGTAATGCGTGATGCGTGAAACGTGAAAATTGGTTCTTCTCTTAAACTACCAAATTGATATTAACCAGGTAGTTGATAACATTCTGTCTTTGAACCCCTAAAATGAATTGACATTTCTTTAAAAAGATTTTAAAATAATGATTGGTTCACCATATAACAAGGATAGAACTCGATATGGAACCACTTACAATTCGATATCTAATTGATGAGGCAAAAATCTTTTGTAAATCTGAATCAAATTATGATAATCCTGATTTGTTTGGAATTACAGATGGAAAAGCCGTTGGAACTTTTATAGAACATAAATTCCAGGATTATCTTTCTACTAAATATCATTATGAAAGTGGCTCATCAGCAAAAGGCAAGATAATATTTCTGATTTAATTTTTTCCTTGACATCGAAACTGAAAAATGTTATTATCAAACTTATATATCGTGTGTTATCGAACGTGATTCGCGATAGTAAAAACCAAAATATCAGAGGGTTGATAAACTTGTAATCGCCCCCACAACCCCTGTCGTGGCGATGGCTTAAAAAGGTTTCTCTTGCCCCGATGAGAAGGGGATTGAAACAGAATGATAATTTCATATTCCCCCTCTCCCTCCAAAGTTTTTGCGGAACTTGCCCCGATGAGAAAGGGATTGAAACAAACAGTTAATAATATTCACACGGTACGCATAGATGTCATTTGTGGAATACCTGACCCGATGAGAAGGGGATTTGGAGCAATCCTTATTTGTTTTCAAAACGACGTCGATTATTGAAACCGACCTTAACAAGTAACCCATCTTCCTCCCAATCTGGCACTTTCGTCCTCGGCGAGGATTGTTCGAATTGTGGCGAGATTTCTTCTGCCGCTAACGAGCGGTTCTCTATCTTCTTCTATGGCCAGCAGAAAATCACCCATAGACCCACTGTGGGAACTTATGTAGTTCAAGCCCGAAGTGTCAAGCGTATGAGTTTCCTTTCCGAGTATGCTTGCTTCCAGCACAAGTGTACTGTGAAAATCGAAGACTAAGGAGCCTTTGCCTCCATCGACTCGGCACTGGACACTATGAAGATTACTTCGCAGCAATTCGCTGTGCAATATGTGACCGGTCAAACCTTCCCCAAAATCCGCCATGACTACGAGCAGATTGTCACTTTTGAAATTTTGCCCGTTCATTCGGCCGGTACGTGCCAAAACACGGATAGCATCCTTGCCAGTCCAGTAGCGCAGTAGGTCCGCAAGATGATTGTCCCATTGTACCGTAAGAAAGTTATCGCATTGCGAATAAAATGGATGTTTCGCCAGGGAAACATCCTGCTGCCCAAATATCTCTATGCTGGCAAAAAACGGGTCGCCGATGAAACCATTTTGGATAATGTGATGGGCAAGATAATTCATTTTCATCCAACGATAATTTTGATGAACCGCTATCTTTATCCTTGCTCGGTCCGCAGCCTCAACCATCCGCATACATTCTGCGATTGTCGTTCCAAAAGGTTTCTCGGTGATGATATGTTTTCCGGTGTCCGCGGCGGCGAAGACAACCTCCTCGCGAACCACAGGTTGCGTGCATAAGTCAATGACCTCGACATCATCATCGCCGATGAGTATGTCGAGGTAGGCGGTAATCTGTGTAGATGTGTTGAACGCCAACCCTTTCTTTTGCTTCTTTCTGAGCATTGGGGTCCGGGTCCGCAACCGCGACAATAGTCCAGCCCGCGTCTCGATAAGCCGGTGCATGCGCCCCCCGCGCAATACCCCCAAATCCCACTATTCCAATGCGCCAGTCTTTTCGCTTCGGAAGAGGTATTGATTCCGGTAGATTTAACTCCCTTGGTGTAATCGTAATGCGCTCCATATCTTATTCCTCCATCTGGAGTGCGTCTTTGCTTCTGCACGTGCATCAGCAGAGACTGATGCACTCCAAAACTTATGTTACAAATGGCAAAAAAATTAAAGCAAACTGTACGCATTGTATCTCAAACAAATGAGATTGTCAAGAATCTATGATAATATTTGAATTTTATATCTTGATTTTCAGCCAAACATCTGCTACAATACTTTATAAAATGTCATAAGGAGGTAATAAAAATGTATTTCATAACAGCGAGATTTACCATAGCATGTATCAGCTTAAGCGTCATTAGTTTGTTATTCGCAGCACCAGGTTATGCCAAAATTGACCCAGAAACCTGTGTCGGGATGTGGCTCTTTGATGAGGGTAAAGGCGATACAACCAAAGATGCTTCCGAAAATGGTTATGATGGGAAGATTACAGGCGCTGATTGGGTAAAAGGAAAATTCGGCGACGCACTTTCTTTCGATAAAGGCGATACTGTAACGGCTATTTTAGGTACGGGGACAGTAAGAAATAATGTCACAATATTAATGTGGCTTAACTTTCTGTCTTTAGCTGGCCAGCAGAATTACTTTTCCATTTGGGATAGCAGTAATAATCGTTATGTCCCGTATAAACCAGAGGGAAATATCTTCCGCTGCTGGAGTAATAATTGGGATATACCTACTGAGGTCTCAGTCTCTGCGAAGACGTGGTATCACGTCGCTAACGCCTACGACGGCTCAAAAGCTTCTATCCATGTTGATGGCGAGTTGAAAGTGTCTCAAGCCGTTGCCAATTTCGGCCTTGTTGACAATCAACAGACCGCCTGGGTCGCCACAGACCGTGGGACAGGTTTTCTGTCAAATTGCATCGTTGATGAAGTTGGTCTATTCAATGTAGCTCTGGCTGGAGATGATATTAAAAACATCATGACCAAAGGGCTGTCAAGAGCAATTGGTATGACTGCTGTCGCGCCTTCAAACAAACTTGCCCAAACTTGGGGTTTAATCAAATGTCAATAGCGGAAATAAAAGCCATGTTATCAACTTGTAGTTTGAATAGGAGGTCATAAAATGTTTTTTCATCGGATTAGATACTTTGTAATAATCCTCTGCATGATGATGATTACAACGGCGGTTATGGCTGAAGAGAGGTTCGTTGATTCAGTTGGGAGAGTAAGCGTGGGAAATGTGAAGAGCACAGACCCAATCCAGGTGCCTTTTATCACCTGGGGCGGGGATATGGCTACTTTTTATGCGAATGGTAGTTTAACCACAAAGTCTGGGACAATTTTTAACAAGTTGGGTCTGAACCTGCGTCTTGTTCAAGGTGATAATTTCATTCAGCAGGTGAGGGACTATCTTTCCGGGAAAAGCCCTTTCCTTCGAGGCACATTCAGGATGATGGGGCTTGCGTCTGAGGCCATAGGACAAAACGATGAGACAAAAGGGGTTGTCATCTTGCAGATGACATGGTCGGCTGGCGACCACCTGGTGGTTCGCCAGAACATCAAACAGGCAACTGACCTGGCAGGCAAGAAGGTCGTCCTCCAGAAAGGCGGTCCACACGTAGGAATGTTGGATGACATTCTCAAGGCGGCTAAGATGAACTGGGATGACATTAGTGTTATATGGGCTGATGACCTGACTGGTTCTAATGGACCTGCTGAAAAGTTTCGCAAGGATGCAACTATCTCAGCATGTTTTGTCATCAGCCCGGATATGATTGGGTTGACGGGTGGGCTACAGAACATCGGAAGCGGCGCGGAAGGTACTGTCAAAGGCGCTCGCGTTCTCATTTCCACAGCTCAACTCTCCCGCTCAATCGCGGATGTTTACGTTTGTAGGAAAGATTTTTACGATGCTCACAAATCTTTAGTTGAGAAGTTCGTGGCTGGATATCTTAAAGCGTGTGAGGAAGTGGTACAGTTGAAGAAAGAATACGAGACGAAAGGTTCTGCTCGATACATGGAGTTGCTCAAGTTGACGCAAAGCATCTACGGCTCTGAAGTCATTCCAACTCTGGAAGAAGATGCTCATGGGCTGTTAAGCGATTGTACCTTTGTCGGATACCCTGGCAATGTGAAGTTTTTCACGGAAAAAGGAAATCCAGTGGGATTTGAAGCGTTCCAGAAATCTGCTCTTGATTTGGCTGTCGGCAGAGGTTATGCTAACAAAAAATACCCGCTCTTGCCCTCCGGGCTTGATTACGATTCATCTGTATTCGTTGGCTATCTTTCTCAGACTTCTGTTGTGAGAAAAGAGAGGTTCAAGGCTGAAGCCGTGAAGGAGGAAGTCGAGGCGCTGAACAAAGGCGAACTCCTTGATGAACAAACGCTGATTTCCTTTACCATTACCTTCGAACCGAATCAAACCGCCTTTTCTGAGGCACAATATGGCAATGAGTTCCAGCGAGTTGTTGAACTTGCCTCCAAGTTCGGCAATGCTGTTATCGTGATAAGAGGGCACTCAGACCCTACACTAACTTTAGTTGACCTGGTGAAGGCAGGAATGCAGAAGGGCATCCTTAAACGCTCAGGAACTGCGGGGGATTATAAGTATTATTATGAGGGTTCAGTGCTTGATTTGAAGAATACCCAGAAGATAATCGAACTCATCCAGGGCGGCGCTTTTGACGGGGCAGAGACCAACCCGAGACAGACCATGCAAGTTGCCCTTAATCTCTCAGCAAGCCGGGCAGAGGCTGTGCGCGACGCAATCGTCAAATACGCGACAAATCGCGGCCAGATTTTGGATGCAAGTCAGATTACACCTGTCGGAGTAGGAATTCGCGAGCCACTGATAGCTAAGCCAGAAGACATGAACGAAGCACGCCAGAACATGCGGGTGGAGTTCAGATTAGTCAAGGTTCCAGCAGAAGTAATGGTGCAATCGGACTTTGACTTTTAAGAATCAGGTCTGTAGTGGCGAATTTATTCGCTTAACTTTGGAGTGCATCAGTCTCTGCTAATGCACTCCAAAAATGGAGGGAGCAAAATGAAAAATCATAAACGGCTTTTGATTCTCCTCTTCCTTCTCATGGCGACATCAGCAGTTCTGACGGAAGCTGACCCTTCGGCAGGCTCACGGCAGGCTCTATATCAGGATAACGTCGTAATCGTCCTGGACGCCTCCGGCTCAATGAAGGAGAACATCAGCGGCACCAATCTACAGAAAATGGACGTTGCGAAATCGGCTCTCTGGGAAGTGCTGAAGGAAGTGCCTAACACGACGAACATAGGGTTACTGGTATTCAGCGGCGTTAATGTCACTGAAGATTGGGTATATCCGCTCGGCCCAAGAGATAACAACAGGCTGTTTGAAGCTATCAATCTCCCTCAACCCGGCAGTGGTACACCTCTGGGACAATATATCAAAAAAGGCGCTGATGCTCTCCTGCAACAAAGAGAGAAACAATATGGCTACGGCTCTTACAGGTTGCTCATCGTAACCGATGGTGAAGCGACTGACAAGAATTTAGTTAATAAATATACTCCTGACGTGTTGTCCAGGGGAATTATCGTAGATGTTATTGGGGTAGATATGAAGGAAGACCATATCCTCGCAACAAAGGTTCATAGCTACCGCAAGGCGGATGACCCAGATTCATTGAGGGAAGCTATTTCGCAGGTTTTTGCTGAAGTTACCAGTCAGGGGACAGATACTGCTAGCGGAGAAGCGTTTGAAATCCTTAGGGGGATTCCTAATGAACTGGCTAACGAGATGATAACTGCACTCTCCTCTTCTGGCAATTACCCCATCGGCGCGAAACCTTTCAAAGGCAAGTTAGTGGGTGAAGAGGAAACCCGTAGCACAGATTCTGGAGCCAGGGCTGGTAGCCGAATTCGCCAGAATTCGGGTGCTTCTTTCCCGATTTGGATAATAATTCCTTTGGGAGTGATAATGTTGTTTTTCCTTATCATTATTGTGCGACGGCTTGGGATTCGCAAAACCAGCTAATGGTCTCTGGCATCTTGGAGGTGAAGATAATGCAATTTTCCAAAGAGTTACTTGCTGATATTCATATTCGCTTAGATAAAGAAGGATTACGAGGGTTAGATGATAAAGAGATGATTGTATTGTTGAGCGAACAGTCAGAAGATTCCACTCAACAAATTACAGATAAGATAGATAATCTTTCTAAAAAACTTGATAGATCAACTGAACAGATTTGTGTTAAAATCGACCAATCCACTCTACAAATTTGCAATAGGGTTGACCAATCTACTGAGCGAATATGTGGAAAGATTTACGAATCTACTGAGCAAATATGTGGAAAGATTGATGAGGCAATTTTGCCTATACATAAAGAATTAACCCGATTCCACTCATGGGCAAGAATGCTGGTTGCTGGAGTATGGGCTGTAGCGGCTAGTCTAATAGCCAGCCTGATATTCAAAGCCTGTGGAGCAGGGTAGAAATACGCGTTGTGGGGAAGGAGAGAAACAATGGCAGAAAAAAAATCGAAACAAATAGTTCTCGCCGTTATAGTTTGGTTGGTAATTCTTGGGGCGGTAGGTATCACTTACAAACAGTTTATCCACCCGCGCCTCAAGAAAAAGCTGGAGGTGGAGACCTCTTCAGAGAGCCGATACCGCTACGAGGTAAAAATGGCGCATGATTCGTTCTCCGGATATTGCATACTGCGCTCTGAATCCGTTTTTAACCGGCTGACCGCCGCGGGTATCAGACTTGTTCTCCAGGATGACCGCGCTGATTATCTCGGTAGAATCAAGGCGTTGAAAAACGGCGAGGTGGATATGGCGGTTTTTACTGTTGATGCGCTAATCAAGTCAAGCGCCCAAATAAAGGATTTCCCCGCAACGATAGTAATGATAATTGACGAGACTAAGGGAGCAGACGCAATCGTAGCTTACAAATCTCTTTTCCCCAATGTCCAATCTCTTAACCGAGCCGATGTCCGGGTTGTGTTGACGCCAAATTCGCCGAGTGAGACCTTAGCGCGGGTGATTATCGCACATTTTGCTCTGCCAAGCCTTCCGCCAAATTGGTGGATTGAAGAGGATGGAGCTAAAGCAGTATATAAGAAACTCAAAGATACAGGAACGAAGGAAAAATTAGCTTATGTGCTCTGGGAACCTTATGTCTCCAAGGCGTTAGAGGATAGTAATGTTCATGTCCTGATGGATAGCTCAAACATCACGGGATACATCGTTGATGTGCTGGTGGCGAGAAGGGAATACCTTCGAGACAACCCAGGCATTGTCAACACCATCGTCAGCGCGTATTTTGGAGCGGTGGGCGAATATCAACAAGAACCGGATGGGATGGTCAACCTCGTCTTGAGAGACGCGGAAAAGTACGGCGAGAAGATTAACCGAGAGCAAGCTTATAAGCTCGTCAAGGGTGTCCAATGGAAAAATCAGGCGGAAAACCAGGCTCACCTCGGACTCCTTACGGGGCAGGAGAAAGGGCTTCAACATATTGAGGATATCATAAATCAAATAACTGAGGTTTTAGTTACTACCGGCGCGCTTACGCGAGACCCGCTTGAAGGGAACGCCAGTAGACTCTTTTACGATGGGGTGGTCCGCTCATTGCAAAGCGCGGAGTTTCAACCGGGTAAGAAATTGGACATCCTTAAAGGGGTTGAAATTCAGCCCACTGATAAGGGGGAAATCAGAGAGGAACCGGTATTACCTGGATTAAACAATGACGCTTGGGACAAGTTGGTTCCTGTTGGTGAGGTGCGCGTGAATCCCATTAGCTTCGCCAGAGGGACAGCGCGGATTAACGTAGAAAGTCAGCGTGTCCTTGATGAGCAAGTTCGACGCCTCAAGGCATGGCCAAAGTATTACCTGCTGGTAGAAGGACATGCCAGAAGTAACGGGGATATAGAGGCAAACACGAAATTAGCGAGTGAGCGCGCGCAAGTAGTGGCGCAATACCTCATTAGCAAGGGCATATCTAAAACCAGAATTCGCGCCGTCGCTATAACACCATCAGGCTCCGGCGGACAGTATCAGACGGTGAGTTTTATATTTTATCAGCGGCCTTAGATTATGATATTAGTTGATAATGACCGCCAGAATGAGGAAGAAAATCTATGAGTGTCTTTGCTATTCCCATTGAAAAAGCACAGGAAGAATTAACCGCGTTGCTCAAAGATGCGGCGCAATCCATGCACCACTATATTTTGACGAATAAAGAAGGACCAATCGGAACTCTCATGAGTGTTTCAGAATACGATAAGCTAATGCGTCAAAACAAATTCGTAAGAAAAAGGGAACAATACCTGCGGATACTCATTGAAGAGGGAATTGGAATAGACGAACTTAGGAGCACCCTACAAAAGATGGATAAAATTGACAAAGTGTTTGAAAGTGGAAAGACAGAAGTTCTTATGAAAGAAGCTGATGAGTACGCTGAAAAAATGGTCAAAGAGTGGTGTGCCAAACATGGTTTAGAATACAACCCGACAGATGAAGAATCCGCTCAAGAATTCATCAACGTTGCTGTCAAACGGGTTCGAGCAGAGGGAAAATAGTGAAAGAAACAGAAACTCAAATGGTAAAGTTCGTCGGCGATACCAATTTTTGGATTAGCGCAACTTTTTGGCGGGGACTTTGCTATCGCCTCAAACAATTCGTAGCCAACGGAACGCTGGCTCATATCACATCCCTCAAACTTCTCAGCGAGTTCGCCAGGGTGTTGCGTCGAGACTTTAACCTATCAGATGACCAGGCTTATATACGCTGTAACGAAGTGATGGAGTTGTCAGAGGTGGTCTATCCACAGTTTGGAGTATTGGAACAGATTACCGTCTTGCGTAACCATGCCGATAATCCAGTATTAGAATGCGCCGTTTGGGGTGAGGCGCAGTATGTCGCATACGCATCAAGTTAAGACCAAATCCGCAGGTATAATGCTGTTCCTCACCCTTGACGGGGGAGGCCAGGTGGGGGTGAAATCGGTGCTCTCGATTATGTTCACCCTCCCCTAACCCCTCCCGTCGAGGGAGGGGAATTGACAACAGACGCTTAACTTGATGCGCATGGGGGTGAGGCGCAGTATGTCGTAACACGCGATAAAGATTTGTTAACTATAGGCATTTATGAAAACGTGAAAATCATCACCCCTGAAGATTTTCACGCTTTGATTTCTGAAGCGTTATGATACGAGTTCTTCACTATATTGCCTTTTGAAATATTAGGAAACCGTAGCCCACCATTTCGTGGAATAGCTTTGGTGGGCATTGCCCCAACCCTACACGATTTTCTACACCTAAAGATAAAACCTAAAGGTACGGTGCTGGTTGAAATAGCAATAAACCAACACCGAAGCTTCAGCTTAGGTCTTTAGACCGGTGGTTCTCCCGCGCTTTTGGTGAAAATCACTCAAATTGTAATCGAACCACTAACTGTTTAAGCATTCTCGAACAAAGATGCCTTATGAAAACACTTAACTTGAAACCAACACATCAGCCTATCAAGGCATACTACGAATCATTGGAACAATTCCGGAAACTTGGTGTCTCCCATGAAACCGCAGTGAGGTCTGCTTTTCAGAACTTACTGGAATCCTGCTGTCGCCAATTTGAATGGACTCTGGTCCCAGAATGGCGTATCAAACGTTCAAGAAATAGGCAAATCTATGTGGATGCCGCTCTTGTCGATGCTTACAAATTACCGCACGGATTCTGGGAAGCTAAAGATATTCATGATGATTTAGAAAAGGCTATCCAGAGTAAGTTTGATAACGGCTATCCCAGGGATAATATTCTGTTTCAGACACCTGAACGGGCGATTCTCTGGCAAAATGATAGGCTGATTTTGGATGCGGATTTGACTCAGCACCATCTGTTAATCGAAGCACTTAAATTATTTTTCGAGTACCGACCGCCGGATTACGTTGAATGGGAGGAAGCGGTTGCGGAGTTCAAAAACATCGTTCCCGAATTGGCAAGCGGGCTTGTGGAACTAATCCGAAAGGAACGTCAGACCAACAGCCGCTTCATCACGGCTTTCGTGAATTTCGCGGAAAAGTGCCGTCAAGCCATAAATCCAAACCTTTCTGAGCAGGCAGTTGAGGAGATGTTAATCCAGCACCTACTGACGGAACGCATCTTCCGCAGAGTTTTCAATAACCCCGATTTCACCCGCCGTAACGTGATTGCTCACGAAATCGAAAAAGTGATTGACACCCTGACTTCTCAATCGTTCAGCCGGGATGATTTTCTGAAAAATCTTGATAGATTTTATGTAGCGATTGAAAGAAGAGCCGAAACAATTGACGACTTTTCCCAAAAGCAACACTTTCTCAATACCGTTTACGAACGGTTCTTTCAGGGATTTTCCATCAAAGTCGCCGACACCCACGGCATCGTCTACACTCCGCAGCCAATCGTCGATTTTATGGTCAAGAGTGTGGAAGACATTCTGCAAAAGGGGTTTGGCAGGTCGCTAAGTGATAAAGACGTGCATATCATCAACCCTTTCGTGGGTACTGGCAACTTCATTGTACGAATCATGCAGGAACTCAGGAAGACCGCGCTTCCTTACAAATATCAGCGCGAACTCCATTGCAACGAAGTGATGCTTCTACCGTATTACATCGCCTCCATGAACATCGAACACGAATATTTTGAAGCGACCGAAAACTATCAACCGTTTGAGGGCATCTGTTTGGTTGATACGTTTGATCTAACAGAGGGAAAGCAAATCGAAATGTTTGTCGCTGAGAACACGGTAAGGGTGAATAAGCAGGCGCAGACGCCGATGTTTGTAATTATCGGCAATCCGCCGTACAATGCCTCGCAGGTGAATGAGAACGATAACAACAAGAATCGCAAATATCCGGTGATGGATAAGCGAGTTTCGGAAACTTATGCTAAGGGTTCAACAGCGACCAACAAAAACGCTTTATCCGACCCGTATGTCAAAGCAATTCGTTGGGCTTCTGATCGAATCGGCGAAGAGGGAATCGTGGCGTTTGTAACAAACAACAGTTTTATTGATGCGATTGCTTTCGACGGTATGCGAAAGAATCTGGCTCAAGATTTTGACGCGATTTATGTCCTTAATTTGAGCGGCAATGTCAGAAAGAATCCCAAACTGTCAGGTACTACACACAATGTGTTTGGCATTCAGGTGGGTGTCAGTATAAATTTATTCGTGAGGAAAAAGGATAAGACTGACCAATCGAAAATTTATTACGCGCGGGTCGATGAGTTTTGGCGCAAAGAGGAGAAATATCGGTATTTAGATGAAAAACAACACAGAGGTAACATTGAGTGGCAATTTATACAGCCTGATGAAAAATACAATTGGCTAACTGAAGGACTACACGATGAGTTTGAAACCTTCATATTAATCGGAAACAAGGAGGCAAAATCCTCCAAAGAAATGGATACTAAGACAATCTTTAAGACCTACAGCAGAGGAATTGCTACCTGCCGTGATGCTTGGGCTTACAATTTCAATCGAGATACCCTCATCGTGAACATGAAGCGGACGATTGAAGTCTATAACGAACAAGTTTTGAAGTGGAGCCATCGTTCTGATAGAGGCGCAAACGTGGATGAATTTGTGCCTTATGACGATAGGAAAGTTAGCTGGAGCCGAGACTTAAAAGCGGATTTGAAAAGAGGTCGCCTGGCGGAATTTTCGGAAGAAAAAATGAGGAAATCGCTGTACCGCCCATTTACCCAATCCAAACTGTTTTGGGATGGAATAATGAATGAGGAAGTTTACGTTTTCCCTTCCATTTTCCCCACTCCAGCGACAGAAGCAGAAAATCCCGTGATTTGCGTCAGTGGAGTTGGAAGCAGTAAGCCCTTTCATTGTTTGATGGTAAACATCATCCCAGATTTACATTTAACTGGTGACTCTCAATGCTTCCCCTTCTACACCTACGACGAAGATGGTACCAATCGCCGCGAAAACATCACCGACTGGGCGCTTGCGCAATTCCGTGAGCATTACAAAGACGATTTGATTAGCAAATGGGATATCTTTCACTACATCTATGCCGTGCTACACCATCCCGCTTACCGCGAACGATACGCCGACAATCTGAAGCGGGAATTGCCTCGCATCCCCTTTGCGCCGGATTTCTGGGCGTTCGCTAAAGCGGGAGAACGGTTGGCGAAAATCCATGTTTTTTACGAAGAGCAACCTGAGTATCCGTTGCGGATGGTTGAGAAACCTGGTATGCCGCTCGACTGGCGCGTGGAGAGAATGAAGTTGTCCAAAGATAAGACGTATATAATCTACAATGACTTCCTGACGTTAGACGGCATCCCATCGGAAGTCTTTGAATATCGCCTCGGCAACCGTTCGGCGTTGGAATGGGTAATCGACCAGTATTGTGTCAATACCGATAAACGCAGTGGAATAGTAAATGATGCAAATCGGCAAGATGACCCGGAATACATTGTCCGGCTTATCAGGCGGGTGGTTACTGTTAGTTTGGAAACTGTAAAAGAAACCGAGTTTCTTAGAGAAACCCGGTTTCTTTTCACATAGAAAATAAGGAGTGTCCAAAATGAGGGAAATATCGGCAGTATTATCAGATGAAATTGCATCAAAATTGGAGGTTTTGTCGAAGGAAATGGAAGTCTCGAAAGATACCATCATAGAAGACAGTTTGCGCGAATATCTGAGCAAATTAGAACCAAATAAGCCCGAAGAATTAATGTCATTGCGAGTGAAGCGAAGCAATCAGAAAGGAAATTTTAATCCAGTTGGTTTTGGGATGTGGAAAGACCGAGAAGATATGGATGATTCGGCTCAATGGGTTAGAAATCTCAGGGAGAGGGAATGGAAAAGATAATCTTAGACACAGATATTCTTCCTCTTATTTCTTTTGATCAAACTCCAAACTTTTAGAAAAAGTTTGATCAAAACTTAAAGAAAAGTTTGGATGGAGTTGTTCAGTGGCGCGCGTGATAAAAAACATCTTTCAACTATTGTCGAAGTTATCGAGACGAATTTCTTTTCTATTTTTCCTGTAACTGCATTTGCATCAAAAACCGCGACGGAATTTGTCAAGAAGTACACTCTTTCAAGAGGTTTAAAAATGCCAGATGCTTTAGTAGCCGCGATAGTCATTTCAGTTGATGGAATATTGATAACAGGTAATAAAAAACACTTTGAATTCATAGATAATCTGAAGTCGAAAGTACCGCCTTATAGAAATTAGAGCAGGATTGAGGAGCAAAACGATGTTTAACCAGTCGAAGTTCCGAAAAAAAGTTCTTTTGAATTTAATCTCCCACCCACTCACACTCTACCCTTTTGCTGGAGGAGCGACAATACTTATAGTGATGTGGATTTTGGGACTCAATCCAATGTTATCTCTGTTCCTCGGTTTTTGCGGTTTCTTAGCAAGTGTGGGTGGATTCTTCACCAACCTTTTTGTGAACCTCGACAAAATTTCAAAGGAGGCATTTGAGGAGATACAAGCAGAATCCCAGGAAACTCAAGAAAAATCGCTTGACTCCTTAGACCAAAGGCTACAGGAGGACGATGACCCAAGAACGGAGAAACTTTTGCGTGAACTACGGTCTCTGACTGCCACATTCAAAGATGGAAAGGCATGGTCAGGCAATCTTGGTACTCGCTCCGCCATTGAAATTGAGTCTAAAGTCGGGGAACTGTTTCAGGGTTGTGTCGCTTATCTCGAAAGGACACTTGAGCTTTGGCGCATCGCACAAGAGTTGGATTCCGCGCGAGGACGAAGGGTTATCCTCAGTGAAAGAGAGAAGATAATTAAAGATGTCGAGAAAAGCGTTGAGCAATTAGGAAATATTTTGGCAAGTGTGTTGCGTCTCGATCTTGCTGCGAGAGACGACACTGAACTTGCGCGAATTAGAAGTGAGCTTGACCAGAGCCTTGAAGTCGCAAGGCGGGTCGAAGAGAGGATGAAATCGTTTAATGAAAATAAGGATTTTGAATAGGCGCCATTTATTAGCATAGAGCATAGGGCATAGAGCTTTATCGACAATCTACAAGGCTTTGCTCTTTGCGCTATTCGCTATTGACGAAGTACCACCTAAATGGTACTATATATAAATCGGAGGTGAATAGAAATGATTGCTTCTGTTACAGAAGCAAAGCGAAAGTTATTGGAATTTGCCAGACTGGCGAGCGTAGGGAAAACCGTTATGCTTACACGACGGGGAACGCCTTACGTTGTGATGATGAGCGCGGCGGAATATGAAAGCATTCAAGAAACGCTGGACATCCTCTCCGACCCAGAAGCCCTGTCTTCATTAGCGAAAAGTAAAGAAGATATCCAGACTGGACGTTTAGTTAGTTGGAAGGACGTCAAGAACCCTTACTGATTCGGAATGAAATGGAGAATCAGAAGGGGACTCCTTGCCGAAAAGAGTGGAAACATGAACTTTGAAGTTAAATTGACCGATACCGCTCAAAAAGAATTGAGACGACTTCCTGAGAAAGTGAAAAAACAGGTAGCCAGTGCTTTAGATGCTGAGAAAGTGAAAAAACAGGTAGCCAGTGCTTTAGATGCCCTTGAAAAAGACCCGCGCGCTGGTAGTCCCTTACAGTGGCAACTAAAAGGCTATTGGTCATATCATACCGGAAATTACCTTTTATTCCAATTATTTCTTTTGATCAAACTTTTCTTTTTTAAAGAAAAGTTTGGTTACCGAGTTGTGTATGAACTTGATGATTTAAACAAGGTTGTTCTGGTAGAGCATATCAAACACCGAAAAGATGTTTACAAAAGTTTGCAACGCCGCTAAACAAATAGCGCACTAAGGGCATCACGAAAAGGCGGGAGAACGACCCCGGTGCGCTATTTACCACAAGTAAAAGGGGAAAACATCATGAGAATGTATTGTCCCAATTGTAAAAAAAGGAGGGAATAACAATGAGTGCTATCGGCAGATTTTTCAAAGCCTTAGGATATTTACTCACCTTCAGGCTTGACAAAGCATCGGAAGCCATTATGAACAAGCCTGACATTGTGAAATTACGTTATGAAGAGGTAATTCAGGCAAAAGCCCAGGATATACAGAGAGTTGTTGAGGCGGTTTCTGGGTTGGTTCACCTGCAGGAGCAGAAGAAGAGTGAACTCAAAAGAATTACCCAGCAACTCGCGGAGGATGAAGACGTTGTCGGCGCTGTCCTTGCAGAAGCGCAAGATAAAGTCAAACAACTACAGGCCGCGGGCAAATCGGAGGATGAGATACAGGCAGACACAGAGTATATCCAACTTCTCGGTGAATACAACGACCTGTGTTCTACCAAAGACCAACGCAAGGAAAGGATTGAGATTCTTAGAACGGACATTCAGAATCTTGAGGTTAAGCTCCAGGAACAGAAGCTCAATCTACAGCACCTCAAACGCGACCTTGACGACCTGAAGATTAAAGCGAAAGAGGATGTCGCGCGGTTGGTTTCCGCTCAACAAGAAAAGGCGCTCAATGACATGCTGGCTGGTATCTCTACATCGGATACCGCGCGTGAACTTGAGCAACTCGACAATATAGTAGGTCAGGCCGAGGCTGCTGCTCGCGTTACCAGCGAGCTTGCAGGCACTGATACCAGGCTGCGCCGCGCGCAACTTCTTGAAAAGCATCGCGGCAGACAGTATACCGGTGAGTTTTCCAGGCTCGTCGGACTGGCTAAAGAAACCGATACAGCAACGAGAACAGCAGAGGAAGAACCGGCTGAAAAGGTTAAACTGCCTGAGGCGTGAGACATGATGCGTAAAACGTGAAACGTAAAGCGTGAAACGTGAAAAGGTTCAAGTTTTGCGTTTTACGTTTTACAATGCTCTAAAAATCACTGGTAGGAAAAAATGCCTCACTAAAGGAGACACATGGTGAAAACCATAAAAGCTGCTTCGTTAGACACGTCTTTTTGGACAATCGGTTACCATGCCGAAGTATTGCCATATTTATTCGACTATTTCAAAATTTTTGTGGCGCCGGAAGTGGAAGACGAAATTTTAGCCAGAGATGTCCGATTTCCTCATGTTATTTATGGTTACTCTAAACTATATGAGGTGTTTAAAGAAGATAAACGATTTCAAATCCTGTCGCCTCAAAGTAGATTGGGACAGTTTGGGCGTGGAGAAGATGCCGCCATTTCTTTAGCTTTTGAGCACAACTGGATGTTGCTTATCAACGATGTACGCCCCCATAATTATGCTCGAGCGCGCGGTATTTCGACAGTTAGTGTGCCAGCATTTGTTGTTTTGCTTCTAAGTTCAGGTACTATCCATAAGAGTGCCGCTGAAGCCAAACTACAAGCTATTCAGAATAATACTAGCCAGGCTTTGTTAGACAATGCAAGAAACGCTATTACCGCTTTAACTTCATGATGAGGAGAGAGGAGTTAAAAATGTCAACGACATCGACAAAATCTATTCACCTGACGAAGGAAGAAATCGAGTTAGTTCGCACTTTAGCGGAACAAGAGTATCTCTCTGAATCTGTACTGCTAAAGAAATTATTCCGCGAAGGTTTGCGCAATCATCTTAAAGAAATCGCGATAACTGCGTACACTAAAGAAATGGTTAGTATAGGTGAAGCTGCGCAAATGGCGAAAATGCCTTATTTGGCTTTCTTTGAAGAATTGCGCCGCCGAAGAATCGTTGTACTGGACGAATCGATAAACTTGAAAGCTGAACTGAGTGACTTAGCTGAGAAGTTTGCGAATGAACGGCTCGCGCAAGTTTCGGAAAATATGTAACCAAAGTGGGCATGTTTCAAATTTTCTCAAAAATTAGTTGACCCCGTTACAAAATCTATCTTGTTGTACTTCCGAGTGTAATAAAGTATTATTTTCTAACGGGGTGACAAAGTGATAAGTGATGAGTGATAATTGATAATCACTCATCGCTCATTACTCCGAAATGTAACAACCCCCCTTGTTCCCCCCATCGACGGGGGGATAGGGGGGGTAAGGGGGACTATTTTCTGAAACATGCCCAAAATTCGTTTGAAAAGCATAGGTGACGCAATGAGTTCTGAACAAAGGCGTAGACAAAGATTCTATCTTGGTTTTTACTAAGTATAGCCAAATTAGAAATTTAGGCTACGACTGCATCTCCTTTTGATTTACCAAAGTCAAAATAATAATGAGGAGGAAAAACAAATGAGGGCAACATTTTTTTTAACCTTAGCATTTACATTATGTTTGACAAGTTCGGTTATAGCTGAGAAGGCACCGAGCTTCAGCCTTGCATGGAGTGAGTATCCTTCATGGAGTACATTTGGCGTCGCAAATGAATTGAAAATGATTGACGGGCAAAAAGGAAAATTGGGGCCAATCGAGGAAAAATGGAAAGTAGATATAATCCTTAAAGAGGCGGATTATGACTCCTGTATTGCCATGTACGGCAGTTTGGGGGCTGATGCTGTTTGCATCACGAACATGGATGCGCTCAGACCAAGCCTCACCAGGCAATCGGTAGCGGTGCTTCCCACATCCACCAGTTATGGAGCCGATGCGTGCATCGTGGTAGGCATCAATAATGTCAAAGAACTTAGAGGAGTGAAAGTTTACGGGCTCTCAAAAAGCGTTTCCGAATATTGCTTTGTCAGGAATCTGGAGCAACTCGGCGAAAAGGAAAGCGACCACAAGTTCACGAACATGGACCCTGCGGCAGCAGCGCTGGCTATGCAACAGCAACAGACAGGTTTCAACGCCATCATGGTCTGGAACCCGTTTGTACTCGAAACGCTCAATAAACGTAAGGATGCCAAAGTGCTTTTCGATTCAACGACCATCCCAAATGAGATTATCGACATGGTTGTTATCGCTCAAGAATCTCTGGATAAACCCGGCGGTAATCAGTTTGCATGCGCAGTGATAGATACGTTCTATGCTATCAACCGTCGGCTCGAAGACCCAAAAACTGCCGATGATACGCTCATCGCTCTTGGCGAGAAGTTCTCTCACCTCGACCTGCAGTCTATGAGAAAAGTCGTCCGGCAGACTCTCTTTTACAAAACGCCCAAAGACGCTCTGAAACTCTTCACTGGCGAGGAGCTGCCAGAAATCATGAAGTTGGTTATTGAATTCTGCGTCAGTCATGATATTACACCAGAAAAACCAACCACTGGCTACGGTACAAAGGAAAAGTTCCCTGATGTCAAATTTCGTTTTGACCCGAGTTACATCAAAGAATTAATGCCCAAGGAATGATTATGAAACGTGAAGAGTGAAACGTGAATTGACCTTGGATTGTCGATTGTCGATTGATGATTGTTGATTTTCGTGTGCGTTGGACTCATCCGTTGCGAGGCTTCCGAAGCAAACAAATGAGTCTCACTATCATCTTGGACTATGTTTGTGCCTATGTTTGTGCCTTGGACTCGGCAATGCTCTATTAGTAGCCGCGGTTGATGAGCACAAGGCACAAAGCGTGCTCATATCCTGCATTTACAGTAAAAAGCAGTTTAAGAGCACAACGCACAAAACACAAGGCACACAAAGATTGAAAAGATTTCCCAATCGACAATCATCAATCATCAATCCAGAGGTCGGTACCATCGGCATCACCTCATCAACAAGAGCGACGAAAGCGGCAGCGCTATGATTCGAGGGTCGGCAACCGACACATCGTCTGATAGAGTGACGAGGACACCAAAGGGTGCGTTGTAAACTGATTTTTCTATGAACGCCCGCAAACACAAGGTGTCGCGGTGTCCATCAATACGCCGTCGATATTTGACTTCCAACGGAATACGATGTTCGCCAACCGTAATTACAAAATCCACCTCTGGTTCCGCACCTCGTTCAGGGAACCACGCGATATCCAGCCCAGGTATATTGTTCAGAAAGTAGCCTACAATGCTTTCCGCTATATGCCCGGCCAGGTCGCTGAGATGTGGTGAGCGGCTGAGATTATTTAGGGTGATAGGAATAATCTCCTGTAACCAACTGGCGCGTAATGAATGGTCACAGATGCAAATTTTCGGCTGTCCTTTCCGACGCTTGAGCCGAATTTCGAGCGGGTTAATCAGACGAATGAGCAACGTGTCATTTAGAAACCGTAGGTAAGCCAACACTCGCTGCCAACCGACGTTAGCAAATAGAGCCGAACGCAGTTCATTAATAAAAATGGGTCGTCCAGGAGCTTGACCTGCATAGCGGCAGCAGAGACGAAAGACTTCTTCCAGCAAACTCTCATCTCGTTTTCGCCCGCGTTCTCCTAAACGCAGGTCATGTTGAATCACGCGGCGGATTATGGTTTCATTGAGTTGGTCTGCCACTTCTTCCCACGGGCGGTCAGTGCGAACCTGTGCTACTGGATAGCCACCGCGTTCAGAAAAAGCCGCAAATGTCTTGTCTCGCACTTCGCGATGCCGCATTCCATGTTCACGTAGGGCTTCCCAGAAGTCTCGTTCTTTGAGAGACTTCAGTCCATTCGAAGGAAGTAGTGGAGAAAGCTCGCCCCATCCGCGCAACGAGGCAATCTCACGCAACAACAACGTACCCAGTTCCAACGTGGAAATACGACCTGCCAGGCTGTCTCGTCCATGTTCTATGCGTAGCGCGGAACTCCCGGTCAGTAGCACCCGAACAGTATGGTGGTCTACCAGGGCTTTGATTTGCGGCGCCCAATCAGGTAGGTTCTGTACTTCATCAAAGAACAGGAAGACAGGCTCATTTTTGTGTGCCCACTCGTTAAAAGACCCACCAAGAATGCGATTCTCAAACCAGCGGCATAGATTGAGGATAGGGTCATCGCTCAAACCCTTGAGTGAGGAAATCTCATCAAACTGCACGCGGAATATGCGCTTAAGGCAAATACCTTCTTCATGAAGCAAATAATCAATGATGTGCTCCTGCAATGTAGTTTTGCCAACCTGGCGGGGGCCGCGCAATACGGTGACGGGAGCAAGTCCACTTTGAAGGCGCTGTAAAGTGTTCTCAAACAGCCAGCGCCGAAATGGCGGCAGAGGGCGCATGGGTTTGTCTTGCCACCAGGGATTGGTGTCAAACAAAAAATGCTCTAACGATTCTGGCAATTGAATACCAAACAACTTATATTCAACAATCGTTTTTTCCATCGGCACTCACTCTCTAAGGTGATGTGGGAACAGACCAAAAGTTAAATGCTTGGTGTGAGTTGGGTTGTACTTTAAACGTAAGGCGTAATACGTAATACGTGATGAGTAATGAGTGATGAGTGATTTCAACAGAATCACTTATTACTCATCACGTTTCACGCATATCTCAAATTAAGCGATAAATTACAAATTAGTTTAATTCACACCAAACGTTTAAGTAACTATGAAGTTGCTTCTTTATCTTTTTCATAACCGCAGAGAGCGCAGAGGAGGCGCTGAGGACACAGAGGTAATGGGTGAGTGGTGAGTGGTGAGTGATAAGCGACGTCACTCACCACTCACCAGTCACCACTCACCAGTCACCACTCCGCGTTCTCTGTGTCTTCCCCTCCTGGGAGGGGTAGGGGTGGGTAGTGTCCTCTGCGGTTTCAAAAGTATAAAACCAGTTTCATAATTACTTAAGTACCTGATTATTATAAAATATTTAGCTTCAATGTTCAAGTCATTTCTGTCACATTGAGCTAAGCAGAGCTTTTATTTTTTACCAGATGTTCCCCGCCATTTTTCTTTTGCCCGAGACTTGATACTTATGATATAATTTCAATATCATGAAAAGCATTAATAAATTTGTTACTTACCTAATTTTGGGGTGTATTCTCTGATGAAAACTTTTTTAGGACTAATGATAGAATTTATATGGGATTGAAATATGGACTTTTTCTTTTCTTTTAAGCAAACTTTTCTTTTTCTAAAAGAAAAGTTTGGCAGGAGGGAATCATGTCACAATATAAAATTTCTAAAGTTAAAAAAGAAAAATCGAAGCGAAGTTGCCTGCCTGTGCAAGCATTACAGATAGGTGAGGAACGAAGCAATCAATCAGAAGAAACACTAAGGAAAAGAAGAAGTTTAATCAAAAAGAAAAGAAGAGGAATTTTTTCCTTATGATGATTAGACAGCCCATTTCAACGAAATGGAGATTCATACTGGGAACGCTCTCCATTCTACTTCTTATTTTAGGATACGCATATCTTTCCCACAGGCAACACGTGAAGAATCCAGAAGATACGACCATTCCAACATTTAGCCAGCTCAAAGAAGGCGTCGTTAAAATTCTAAAACCACAAGAGCGTTCTGGCGAAGTGTGGCTTTTAGAAGATGCAAAGGCTACCCTTGGGCGGCTTTTTCTCGGTCTTTTATGCGGTGTGTTGGCTGCTATCATCCTGGGTCTGCTCATGGGATGTTTTACTCCCGTAGAAGCATTTTTTGTTCCACCGCTATCTATACTGGCGAAACTGCCTCCGACAGCGATGCTGGCGGTTTTCTTCGTTATGGTTGGTACGGACACTGAGATGTATGTCTTGATGATAGCGTTCGGCGTGCTGCCGACGCTTGCCCAGAACATCTACCTCGCCGCAAAGGACGATGTTCCTACCGAACTGATTTACAAATCATATACGCTTGGCGCTTCGCACTTTGAAGTCGTGTGGAATGTCATCTACAGACACATCATGCCGAAAATGATAGACTCAATCAGATTGCAGATTGGCCCGGCCATGGTGTTCCTGATAGCAGCGGAAATGGTTGTGGGGGCTATTGGCTTCGGATACAGAATAAGGCTTCAATTCCGCCTCACGAATATGGACGTTGTTTACCCTTACTTAGCTATCTTAGCTATTTTCGGCTACACCATGGATTATGGGCTGCGGTTACTGTTGAGAAAAATCTGCCCATGGTATACCGAAAGGTTATACACCTCCTGGGCTATCCCGTGGCTTGGATGGTGGTTTAGATGGTGGAGGTGAATCTGTCGTGAATGAAGATGTCGTATTGGAGGTAAAAGGAGTTCACCATTGGTTTAGGGAAGGGGAGAATAAGGTTCTTTTTGACGTTAACCTTCGAGTAATTCGGGGTGAGATAGTAGCCTTGGTAGGGCCAAGCGGATGCGGCAAGTCCACTCTCCTCCGAGCTATTTTAGGCACGCATCTGCCGCGCCAGGGGGAGATTCTGGTGAACGGAGTAAGGGTGAAAGGACCTGGTAGAGACAGAGGAATCGTGTATCAAAAATATTCCCTCTATCCATTTCTCACGGCAAAGGAAAACGTCGCCTTCGGGTTGATGTTTGACCAGGCTTCTCCCTTCTTCAGAACATTCAGATATCTAAAGTGGAGAAAGCTCAGGAAAGAACATCTTGCTCAAGCAGTGGAACTTCTCGAAAGATTGGGTCTGGGTAATGCCGTAGACCTTTACCCTGACGAGATGTCAGGTGGAATGCAACAAAGGGTGGCAGTTGCTCAAGCCTTGATAATGAAGCCGGAGATTCTTCTTTTAGATGAGCCTTTCGGCGCTTTAGACGAGGCTACGAGGGAAGATTTGCAAAACATGCTTCTGAAGCTTTACACGGAGAACTGCATCGCTAAGAGGGAAGGGCATAAACCGCTTTACACCATCTTGATAGTTACTCACGAGTTAAATGAAGCCATCTATGTGGGAGACCGAGTAGTTGCTCTCTCATCATACTGGAACTGGCAGGAAAATTTCGCTGCGTGCCCAGGGGCTACTATCGTTTATGACCAGGTGTCGCCTGTTTTCCTCCCAGACTACGAGCGGCGTTTTGAGGATTTCGCCAGGCAACGAAATGAAATCAGAAAGGCCGCCTTTGACCCAACGAGCCGACAAGACCATGAACAATTCCTCCTGTTCTGGAAACAATACGTGGATGGCATGGGAAGAGGTGTCCTTGAAGATTGAAGATTGTCTTTGGATTGTTGATTGTCGATTGATGATTGATGATTGAAAAACCTCCAATCAACAATCAACAATCATCAATCATCAATCCAGAGGAGGAATTTGAAAATGAGAATCAGAACTCTTAATTACCCATTTGTTACTGAAGCGGCGAGAATACTCAATGCCGGCGTGTCAAAAAGCCTCATCCTTCATGGTAATGTGCAAGACTTATTCTTCCTTCCTTCCCAGAATGCGGAATTGAGGAAGGCAAGCCCCGCTTCTCAGGATTGCGTTCCACGGGAGGGGCAAGGGGGCAAGGAGGCAAAGAATTTCCTTGCCCTCTTGCCCTCTTGCCCTCTTGCCCCCAATCCGAATTCCGAATTCCGAATTCCGAATTCCGGAGGGGATTATGTGCCTCTTATACCTTTCTTAACGACGAAGTGGCAGGTTAAAGGTATAATCATACTGGTATATGAGTTGAACGGAATTGTAAGATTTGTAAATAACGCTGATAGGGAAAAAGTTAAAAGGGCATGGGTTGCCTGGCGAACAGGCTATAATGCCAACCGTTCAATCCAGGGATTGCTTGACGAAACTGAGAGAAGAGATATCATGGCATCCATCGGTGAGGAGTTTGAGAAAAATCTGTTAGATGCTATCGGCAACCCTACGGTAGCGCTTGAGCTTCTGAGACAGTTCACGCTTTGCTCAAGGTCAAAAGCCGCCAATGGAAGCCCTTTCCTTGAAGAGAATTTGTTGATTCTCATAGAAGCCGCGGACATGCTCATCCCGGCCGGCGATGGGGACATTTCACGCCTCTCACAGGCTGACAGACATAGAATCAGCATCATTCAAGATTGGTTCAGCGACCCTGGGTTCATGAATGGCGATGACTCGGTGGTGCTGATTACGGAGTTAAAAAGTTTGATTAACCAAAGGGTGTCAAAGCTTCCACAGGTTGTCACCGTTGAAATTTCATCTCCAGATGAAACTGCCAGAAAACATTTCATTTCGTGGTTCAGACGACAACAACCTAAGGGTAAACCATTAAAACTCTGGTGTAATCAGGCGGAATTTGCGACGCTTACCGCGGGGCTTTCCATTCATGCGTTGCGGCAAATTTTAGTTGAAGCATGTTATACCCGTAAAAAGCTCGCACCCAAAGATGTGATTGCCAAAGTCGAGGAATTTATTCAAAGCCAACTTGGCGAGGATGTCGTTGAGTTCGAAAAGCCGGAACATACTCTCAAAGACCTCGTTGGGTTTAAGCGATTGATAGCCTTCTTAGAAGAAGAGCTTATTCCAAGATTCAAAGCCACCGGTTCAGAGGCGTTGCCCGGAGCTGTGGTTTGCGGGCCAATCGGGAGCGGCAAAACCTACATCTTCGAAGCAGTCGCCGGAGTGTTGGGCATACCTGTGCTCACTCTAAAAAATATCCGCAGTATGTGGTTCGGGCAGACCGATGTCATTTTTGAACGGCTCAAGCGCACTTTGGAAGCATTGGGCAAAGTGCTTATCTTCGTAGATGAAGCTGATACTCAGTTTGGCAGCATCGGGCCGCAAGCACATGAGACCGAACGCAGATTGACGGGAAAGATTCAGGCGATGATGTCCGACCCTAAGCTCAGAGGCAAGGTGATATGGCTTTTGATGACAGCGCGGATACACCTGCTATCTCCAGACATCCGCCGGCCAGGGCGAGTGGGAGACCTTATCATTCCCGTCCTCGACCCCGAGGATGAGGACAGAAAAGAGTTCCTTAAATGGGCGCTCAAGGGGATTATGGATGAAGGGCAAGCATGTTCGGAAGCCTCACCAATGCCAAAGGCTTATGGTAATGGCGGTGCTTGTCCGCCTTCCACCACCCCTGCTGAACATCAATTGGAACAATTAGAACAGTTGACAACAGGGTATTCAGCCGCGAGCTTTGCCTCACTCCGCTCAGAGCTTTTAGCCAAAGCCAAAGGAGGTAAACTCGCCATCGAAGCCGTTATTGAAATAGTCAATGACCATCTGCCGCCAGCAATAGCTCTGGCGAGAAGGTATCAGACATTGCAGGCTCTGGTGAATTGCACCAGACGGTCACTCCTTCCAGACCCAAATGTTACAGACGAAGCTAGAGAAAAATGGGGCGCGGAACTCAGAAAGCTGGAAGCGATGGGTATATGAGCGACCTAAAACGACAAGGGAAAATTACTTAGTGGGCATGTTTCAAATTTGCGCAAAAATTAGTTGACCAAGTGGCAAGACGGCAAGACGGCAAGGAGGCAAGAGGGCAAAAGTTCTTGCCGTTGTACTGTTTAGTCGTCTTGCCGTTTAGCCGTTTTGCCCTCTTGCCCAATTAACATCCGCCGAAAGATAAACTATTTTCTGAAACATGCCAAACTTTTCATCTCAAATGCCATAGTGTTTCTTTTGATTGATTGCTTCGGCACTTCGTGTTTTGCAATGACATTACTTTTCTTTATTAAAAGAAAAGTTTGGATGGAGAACAATATATGCAACATCTTGCAAAGGAAACTCGCCTTCTGTTTTGGGCTCTCGTGTCAAATTTCGTGTTGTTCGGAGTAACGTTGACTATTATAGGCGCTACCATACCCGAGATTATCCGTGGTTTCCACTGGAGCTACACTGTGACTGGCATTGTCCTCGCTTCGGGTTCGGTGGGCTATTTTAGTTCTTCGTTTTTGTCTGGATTTCTCATTAAAAAGTTCGGTTCAAAGCTTATCTTAGTTGGCGGCTTATTCTTAGAGGCGCTTGGATTATTGCTCTTCGCCCGTCATCCTTCTGCTCTTTTTAACCTTTCCCTCACATTTTTATTGGGTGTCGGTCAGGGAGGCACGGAGACAGTAACAAATGTCAGTGTCATCCAGATGGAGAAGGAAGGTGAAAGCCGCCTGATGAACCTGATGCACGCCGCGTTTTGTATCGGCGCGATTATCGGGCCGTTCATCACCGGAATGTTAATTGCCACCGGGCGTTGGCAGGTGGCTTATCGACTTTCGGCCTTGGCATGTTTTCTGGTGGGAGTTCTTTTTTTGTTTCTATCATTTGCCCATATACGGCAGGAGAAGTTAGATACGAAGGGCGGCGGCAAAACTTTAAGTTTCCTGTTCAGTCCGCTGTTGGTGCTTTTTTTCCTCACTCTTCTTCTGTATGTAGGCGCGGAATTAGGCACTTCAGCCTGGGTTGCCGAATATTACGTCAAGATATTGGGAACTTCTTCTTCTGTAGGCGCTTACATTGTCTCACTGTTCTGGACCGGATTGCTAATCGGGCGTTTATCAATCTCATTGTGGTACAAAGAACGGAGTTTATCAGGACTACTGATTTTTTTAGCAAGCCTCTGCACCATCGCGCTGCTTTGTGCTATTTCCGTTAAAAATCCATTGCTCGCGGGATTCGGATTTTTCATGGCTGGGCTTGGATATTCCGCCATCTACCCTGTGGTTATGGCTTTAGTTGGACAACATTTTCAGCAAGGTCAGAGCGTTGTAGTCGGTTTTGTCGCCATGGGCGGCGGCATCGGCTCTTTCATGTTCCCTTTCCTGATGGCGTTTATCTCAGACCACTTCGGCTTGCAAAAGGGATTCTTCTTTTACGTCGGCATTGACGTGCTTATGGTCGCATTGACTATCGTTGTTAAATGGTTGATACGAACTGAAGATATAGATTAAGGCACTCTGAACTAACAAAAGAGCAAATGTCCTTTTTTCTTTTAATAGAGAGAGAATAGCCTTTGTCAGAAATCATTATTGAAAACCGATAAGATGAAATGGAGGGAAAAACATGGGTGAAGTTCGAGCCAAAGTAAAATTGACGAACGCTATAGATGAAGCATTAGTACGCCGAGGGCAACTTGCGGCTGATAAGGTCAGCGTGTATGAAGCAGAGGCGCTTGTAGACACGGGTGCAGTCTGCTCTGTCCTTCCTATTTATGTGGTGCAACGCCTCGGTTTAGCCGTCCGTGGTCAGCGAGTCGCTGAATACGCAGATGGCAGACAGGAAATTGTCGGAGTGACTGAGCCTGTAATCATTGAGTGTGAGAACCGTGATACATTAGAAGAGTCGCTGATTTTAGGAGATGAGGTAATTATAGGTCAGACAGTGTTGGAGAAATTGGATTTACTTGTAGATTGTGCAAATCATCGTTTAATACCTAATCCTGCGCACCCAGACCAACCAGTATCAAAAGTGAAGCGAAGCATACTTACTTACTGATATTACTGGCATGTTTCAGAAAATAGTCCGCCTTATCAAAGGGGGTTCGCCTTGGGGAAATAAGAAAGTAATGGTGGTAGGTTGCTTATGAAACATCTATTAATTTACGGGTCAAAACAACAAAGCCGGCAAGAAATATTGCTGGACGAATTATTAAAATATTTCGACCAAGATGGTAGGCGCTTGAATGCCATGATTTTCGCGCCTACTCGCCGGAAGGTAGCGGAACTCAAAAGTCGGCTTCTCATCCACTTTGAGAGAAAGTGCTGGATACCTAAAGTGCTGACTTTTTCTCAGTTCCTGGAAAGTCATTATGGAGAGGTACTTGGCGACCGGCAACTTTTGAGCCCTTACGCCCGGCTTTTAGTCATCAAGCATTTACTGCGCGATGGGCAATTTGGATATCTAAAGAAAGCTCAACTCTCATCCGGAATGCCACAGAAGATTTCCGATGTGCTGGGACATCTACAGGCATCGCTGCTTGTAGATGAAAAACGTAATGAGTTAATTCAGCAATTAGCGGCTGAATCGCCTGAAAAAGCCCAAACGGTAGAGTTGCTTGACCAGACGTATCATCGCTTTTTGGAAGAACACCGCCTGGCAGATGAGAATGTTTTGAATTTTGAACTCTTGCTTAAATGGCAAAAAGATGGATATCCCGTCGAATCCCCCCAGCCCCCCCTTTCATCCCCTCGCATGCGGGGGGAAAGAGGGGGGGGAGAGCAATTTGCAAAAGCTTTAGTGTTGGATGAGTTTGCATTTTTCACTGAACTTGAGAAAGCAATTTTTCACGCGCTTGTTCCGTCTTTCGAGAAAATCATACTGACGCTGGCCGCGCCATCAGAAGGCTGGCGGGTTTTTAAATCTCATCGAGGCTACGAAAGCATTCGGCCGATTGTTGACTGGTTGGGCGCTTACAACTGGGAAGAGAAAAAAGCACCCAGCGAAGCTGAACATTTGCCAGAAGTGGTTGCCGAGAGGCTGTTTCTGAATCAGTCCTGTACACGTATTTCTGCGGTGGATGTTACTCAAAAGAAAGATTTCCGCCTTATCGCAGCGCCGAATCGCCGAGAGGAAGTTAGAACAATAGCACGATTAATCCGACAATCGTTGCCTGCGCCTAATGAAGATAGGAAAATCGTCGCGGATTTGCGCAAATTCGTCGTCGTGTGTCCTGATTTAACGATATACAAATCTCTTGTTGAAGAGGTTTTCGGCGAATACCGACTGCCAGTGAAAATCTCGCGCGGCTATCCACTGCAACAAATTCCGTTCATTGCGCTGTTGAAGAAAATCCTCACCAGCGTGTTGACGGAAAGATGGACACGCGCCGTTCTTTTCGATATATTCTCTTCGGGCTGGATTAATTTTGCTTCCCCCTCTCTTTCCCTCCGTATACGTGGGGATGCAGATGAAATCGCGGGTTTAATAGGGGAAGATGTCCCAACTGATTTTTCACCTGAAGCCTTCGATATTCACTGCATCGACCAATTAGCTCGTGCGGCGGGTGTGCAGGAAAATTTTAGCATCAACCACTGGTGCGGAAAGATTAAGTCGTATCTCAAACGAGATGACCAAATCCCCCTGGCCTCGGAAGGCGGAAGGCGGAAGGCGGAAGGCGAAATTGAAAATAGCGAAGTGGAAGATGAACAGGTGACTCAAGCCAAAGAACGGGCACAAGTTGCCTTCGACCTTCTGACAATGCAGCAGTTCATACAACGTGCGAGAATTCTCGCCAACGCGAAATCGGCATTTGAATTCAGAGACGCCCTTGGGCAATTTATGGAATTGATATTCTTTTCCAAATTTAACCCCAACACCGACGAAGAAACAGACGTAGCGGCGGGGTCTACGTGCCAGTCCATCAATTCCGCTTCGCGGAACCGCATTCCGCATTCCGAATTCCTCGTAGAGGCTGCGTATCTGCAATTGATTCAAATCGTTAATGAGATGGTAAAAACTTTTCGCGCATTAGGCCGTGGGGCTGGTCATAGTGCGCAAGATTACATCGAATATATCACCATGGCGATTTCCTCAACCGAACTATCCGAAGAATATACGCGACAATTCGCGGAAAGTGAAAATCAGAATGCGGTGCAGGTGATTTCACCATTGGAGACCGGCGGGCTTTCATTTGAAAATTTGTTCATCGCCGGTCTTGTCGAAGGCGAATATCCCAGCCGACCGATTGCCAATTTTTTAATCTCTCCTGACGAAGAAAAGCCGCTGCCTATCGCGACTCTTGACCCACTGCCGCAAGAGCGTTTCTTCTTCCAGCAGATGATAGGCAACTCCCAAAAAGTTGTACTGACCTATCCTAAAATGGCGGATGGAAAAGAACTGATACCTTCGCCTTTTGTGGAAGATGTCAGAACTTTATTTGAATTTCCGCCAGGTGACAAAGCATACGAGATAGCGCCGCTAAATGAGTCTGAAAAAGCAACCTTGTTCTCGGAGCAGGAAGTGATAAAAAAGATGGGCGAGTTGAATAATATCGCCGGTTCTGAGCATCTCAAAGTCCCGTATGCTAATCTCCAGACGCAGTTGGAAATGGAGCAGGCGCGGGAACAACTGGCTGAGTTTTCGATTTATGATGGACATTTACATGACCAATACGCCGTGGTTATTCGCCAAGAATACGAATCGCCCGCCTTCTGCTATTCAATTTCGCAATTAGAAGATTACGCACAATGTCCCATGAAATTTTTCTTCAAGTATATTTTGGCTTTGGAGGATTTAGAGGAAGCGGAAGCGGAAATAGCGCCGGATACAAAGGGACGTTTGGTGCATAAAATTCTCGAAAGATTCGGCGATATCCAGAGACGGGAAAATATTGACATTGAAGAGGCGCACGCTGTAATGCCCATAATCGCTCAGGACGAGACCCGGTACTACGAATGGCAATTCGAGGACCTCTACTGGGAAGAAGAGAAGCGGATGCTCGTTTCGAGACTCAAAAAACCCGATGAATCTAAGGGAATTCTTAAAGCATTTTTGGAAGTGGAGTTTGAGCCAGAAAAAGAATTGCTAAATGGCAACTTTAGACCGACGCATTTTGAATATCATTTCGGCATTGTCCCCCGTGTCCGGGGGACCACAGGGGGGCAAGGAGAAACATCACCCAGAAGTTTGGCAACTTCTGCTACGTTCGCTCTACAAATCCCGCGCGCAACGGGAAAACCGCCGATTCGCATTCGCGGTATAATTGACCGAGTAGATATCGACGAAGAATATCACCGATTTGCTGTGTATGACTATAAAACCGGCGGATATGCCACGGTGAAAAAAATCGAACGAGGAATTAGTTTTCAATTGCCGATTTATCTTAAAGCGGTAGCGCAACAAGAGAAGCGGCATACACCAGCAGCGGCAGCCTACTATGTGTTGAAGAAAGTCAAAGAGGTTGGAAAGAAAGGATATTTAGGCCTCTGGGACGCACTGAAAGATGAATATAAATACAAAAAAGATGGCAGTGTCAAACAGCCGCCTTCCGGATTCTATTCTGTGGAGGATTACCAACGGCTTGAGGCATTCGTTATTGAAAATATCAAATCAATCGATGAATATATTCGGTCAGGTAAGTTTAATCCATCCATCTGGGAAGAAAAGGACGCTCTGTGTCAGTGGTGCAAATACAAGTTCATCTGTAGGTATAACGCTTCGCGTCAGCTTAATATGAAAAATCAAGATGGGCATTATCATCCGAGGGGTTTTGTAGTTTAACAATGTTATATTTCAAATCAGATTTTGGACAAAATCAATGTTAAATTTCACGCATGACCAATTGAGAAAAACCACTTTTGAAATATTCAAAGCCGCCGGAGCTACAGATGAAGAAGCGGGGATAACATCGAACTTGCTTGTTGAATCGAACCTCGCGGGACATGATTCTCACGGAGTGTTGCGAATTCCCCAGTATGTGAGAATGATTCGGAATGGCGACATCAAACCCGGCGCGAATATTGAAATTACACAAGAAACTCCCGCTACCGCTGTGATAAACGGCAACTGGGGTTTCGGACAGTTGATTGCGACAAAAGCTATGCAGATTGCCATCGAAAAGGCGAAGAGTTGTTCGATTAGTTCCGTGAGCGTCTACAATTGTAATCACATCGGCAGGTTAGCAAGCTATGCGCTCATGGCGGCGGAACGCGAGATGATTGCACTGATGATAGTCAACGGACACGGCGGCGACCAAGCCGTAGCGCCTTTCGGCGGCATCGCTCGGCGTCTTGGTACCAATCCAATTGCCGTTGCTATTCCAACTAAAAATGAACCTTTGGTTCTGGATATTACAACCAGCGCAGTGGCGGGAGGCAAGATTAGAGTGAAAAGAGCTCGTAAAGAAAAGTTACCCGAAGGATGGTTGATAGATTCTGAGGGAAATCCCACCACTGACCCTGAAGTATATTTCACCGAGCCACTCGGCGCATTATTGCCATTGGGCGGCGTTCTTGGGCATAAAGGCTACGGTCTGAGCCTTGTTGTTGATATATTGGCTGGCGCGCTGTCAGAAGCCGGTTGCAGCCGCGCCAACGCGCCGCGATTGGGCAACGGTATCTGGGCTTGCATTATCAACATCGAAAGCTTCACTCCGATTGATGAATTCAAGGATAGAGTACAATTATTGTTAGAATATGTCAAATCTTCTCCAACTGCTCCCGGATTTGACGAAATTGTTATTCCAGGTGAGCAGTCATTCAGAGAGCGGCGTAAAAGATTGAAAGAGGGAATATTCATCGAAGATGAAACCTGGCGACAAATTATGGAAACGAGGCGAAGTCTGGGTTTGGAATAATAGAAAACTTATGGTGTGTAGGCTTAGAAGCGAAGAAATGGAATTGCTTCTCCCCTAAAAAAAGGTTTCTTGACACTCCGAGCCGTTACACGAAATTGTGTATGAAGGCCATACATAGACAATGTGACACTGAAAAATGATTATAATAGGAGATTAAATGTTATGCGTAAAGGCACAATTGGTGAATATGTGGCAAAAGCCATCCAACATGCTGTATATGAATATTGTGATGAGACAAAAAGTTGGTGTGGATACATTCGAGAACTTCCCGGCTGCTGGGCTCAAGGGAATACGATAGAAGAAACCAGATTACAACTGATTGATGTTATTGAAGGATGGCTCATTTTAGCGTTACAGTTTGATGATGCAATTCCTCAATTTGATGGTTTGACAGTGGGGAAAGCGACTAAAAAAAGGCTTGCCCTCGAATGAAGTGAAGGGATTGAAAATGCCACCGTTATCACCTCTCAAGCGGCGTCAGTTCATTAGAAAACTTAGATGCTTGGGTTTCAACGGCCCCTATCCCGGTGGAAGACATCAATACATGCGTCGAGGGCAGTTTAAGATAAGAGTGCCAAATCCTCATGATTCCAAAGAAGTTGGTATTCCGATTATCAGGGAAACCTTGAATCAATTGGGAATTTCGGAAGAACAATGGAATGAACTATAAAGGGGGGGGGTACCAATTAGGAGTTGGATTTAGTATCCTTACGGTGAAAAGCTATGCCGTTTTTAATTTACGAACTTTATATTCATTGCCGCTGAGAAAATCACCTTCACATCAAAAGGATATCAGAAACCGGGCTACTGGGGCTTTATCTCCTTCTCCAACACAAGTTCATTTAACATTAGTTCTTCGTCCTAAAAATCGGTTCAACGTAATCAAAATTAGGATAATATTTTCCGTCAAACTTTCTGGCGCTGATAAAATCAGAAATATCCACCCACTTTTCAATTTCCACCGATTCATACGCTGCGCCGACGATAGCCATGGTGTCAAAAGCCAACAACGCGCCTGATTGTGGCATGTGCTGTTTATCCAGAGCGCACTTTACCGCATCCGTCAGTTCATTCACATAGCCATTCAAGCGATATTCTTCTATGGACGGATTTGACCAACCGGCATTGTGGCGTTGTTTTTCGCGCAGTTCCAACCCCTTCAAGGTTTCAGACGCCAAAGTGAAACAAGTAGTGTGGTTGTTAGGGTTGACGTCAATGCGATAGATTTCGTTGGTTGCGCGAATTTCGACGGTATTTTTGATTCCCGCTAAATAAGTATCCGTTCCCTTCAATTGGGCTATTGTGCCGTCCTCGAATTTCACTAACAACAGCGACCAATCCTCTACATGTTGCATTACGACAAAATTCTTCTGCGCTTCTTTGGGCATCGTCTTCATAATTTGTGAAGCCATCGCAAATACGGACGCCGGTCGAATCGGCTCGTCGTTTCTAAAGATGCCTTCGCAATATTTGGCATATAGCGCAGTGCCGAGCGGATGAACCGTCTTGGAAATGAGCGCTCCACCGCCTGAGAGATGAATTTTATCGTAATAGGTTGCGTGTGAACCCCAATGCGAACATTCGCCTTCGATGTCGATGATATGCCCGCCGCCTTCTCTAAACGTCTGAATTGCGCTGAGTACGCCTGGCATATAGACAAAATTCTCGGCATAGAGCATTTTGCTTCCTGTCCTGTCAAAGGTATCCAGAATTTCACTTGCGTACTGCATAGTTTCAATTTTCTTCTGTTCCGCCGATGCTTTCCTGCCTTCGACATATCCTGGCCAAATGGTCATCGGTTTCTCAACGACAACCACTTTCACGCCCTTTTCCGCAGCTTCTATGGCAAAAGGCCCATGCAGCGAGTTAGGCACACATAAACTGACCACATCCAAATCAGCCTTGTCGAGCATTTCGGGAAAACTCGGATATGCCTGCTGTACGCCATACTTTTGGGCGAATGCTTTGGCGTTTTCAGGACTTCCTGAAGTTACCCCCACCAACTGCACGTCGATTCCCGCAACCTGTTTGTAGGACCACTGCTGATAAAAACCGGAAAACTTTGTTCCGGCGATACCAACTCTAACGGTTTGATTGGTCATTGTTTTTTATCCTTTCTCCGTTATACCAGTTCAAAAACTATGTTTTGTATAAAAACCAACACCGAAGCTTCAGCTTGAGTCTTTAGACCGGTGTCTTTCAAGCACCGGTCTAAAGATAAAGCCTACTAGGCACGGTGCTGGTTTTATTCTAACAATTTTCAACGTTAAGTTGATACGCATGGTAAATACTTTTTGATAGCAGCGACGACAGCCTCCGCACACCTTTCCTGCCCCGCTTCACTAAGGTGGAGCATGTCCTCAGACAAATACCTGTCTACATCCGACATTACAATCGAATGTAGGTCGTTTAAAGGAATGCCGCGGCTTTTCATTAAGTCCAAAGCTACGCTGTTATACTGGTCAATCTCTTCATTCCTCCATGACCACTGATTATCGACGAATAGTCTACTGGGATGAACAGGCGTTGTGGTAGCCCAAATTATCTGAGCGCCAGTTTCCTGTAAGCGTTGCAGAATAAATTCAAGGGTGAGACGATAAATTTCAATCGGTATCTGCCGGGGAGAACGGGCTGGATTATGTCCCGAGTCGTGGATACCATTGTTCCAATGAACGATATCCGGGTTCCCAGGTTGCTTTAGCCATCGCTCAAGAGATGCTAAAGTATAGAGACTGTATTGACAATTATCTGCTGGTCCAACTACGTCCACAACTCCTTGAAAAGTTTTGGCTACGATGGGTTGGTAACTCATGCGAATTGAATCACCTAACAATAGAACTTTTGGTGTGTTTTTCATCTTATTGATTCCTCCTGAGTGAGTAGGTTTAGACTTCCGAAGTCTCGGAGACTTCGGAAGTCTAAAGTTTCTGCCGCATACTACTTCGTGATTTCATCAAGCATTGATTGCAATTTGAGTTTGCGGGCACTCCTTCTTTTGGCGACTCTTGAAAACGCCCCTGGTATTGTGGCAAGCAGCGATTGTGAGCGTTCAGCCACATCCAAGTAGAACTTACAGGCTTTCTCCTCAAGCTCTATAGCTATCCCTAATGCCTCAGAATAGCTAACGTCTTCTGTCAATGTTGTTTCTGCCTCGTAATCCTTTAGGTCTAATCCTTCAAAAGAGAAACCGGCTTCCAAAGCGTCGGTAATGGTCTCTCGGTAGGTTCTAACCACCGACGTCTTGTTTTTCTCACTTTCCTTCGCAAAATTCAAAAATATCTCTTTATTTTCCGCCCATCTTTCAGCCAACTTTTCGTAGAATGTTAAAGAACTATTCTCGAGCTTTTCGGCGAAGCTGATGATGGCGGAAGCAGTTACGTTTATATTTTCCATGCAAACTTTTCTTTTAGAAAGAAAAGTTTGATCAAAAGAAACACTAAGGAAGATAAAACTTTTCATTTTAAAACCACCTCTGAATTACAACTTTGCTTTCTGTAAAGAATCGAATCGCCTCCTGGCCTTGCCCATGCAACGTTCCGAAGAAGGAATCTTTCATTCCGCTGAATGGGAAGAACGCCATCGGAGCCACTATTCCAATGTTAATGCCGATGTTGCCGCACTCAACGCTATACTGAAATTCTCGCGCCCATTTGCCGTTTGCGGTGAAGATAAAGGCTGCATTGCCGAAAGGGTTGGTGTGAATCACCTCTATAGCCTCGTTTAAACTTCTTGCCTTCATCATAGTTGCTACCGGCCCGAATATCTCTTCTTTAGCAATGGTCATGTCCAACGCAACATCCTCGAAAACTGTCGGGCCAAGGAAGCATGTATCGGGGTAATCGCCCACAAGTTTTACTTCCCTTCCGTCAAGTCTTAGCGTCGCCCCCTCTTCAATGCCTTTCTCTATATATCCCAGAACCCTTTCCTTCTTACTTTTATCACGCAGGGGGCCCATTTGAACTGTTTCATCAAGCCCATATCCAATGCTTATTTTAGAGGCAGCAGCAACGAACATATCCACCACTTTCTCATAGAAAGCGTTATGTTCTCGTTCGTTGAGGCCTTCACCGACGACAACGAGGTTAGCGCCCGATAAGCATCGTTGACCGGTGTTGCCATAGCAAGATGTCATGCACGTCGCTATTGTCTTTCCCAGGTCAGCATCCGGCATCACCAGCCCAAAGTTCTTAGCGCCACACTGAGCAATGACTTTCTTGCCGGTTTCACCACATCTTCTATAAATAACATCCCTTCCCACTGGCGTCGAACCGACAAAGCATATTCCCTTGATGTCGGGATGGTCTAACATCCCCGACACCACCGCTCTTCCACCATTGACTACGTTCCAAACACCAGGAGGAACACCCGCCTCTTCTGTTAGCTCAACAATCTTGTTCTGACTAATTGGAACCTCGCTGGAAGGCTTTACGACAATGCAGTTCCCAGTAGCAACAGCGAATGGCGCGAACCAAAGTGGCACCATGAATGGAAAGTTGAAAGGACCAATAATCCCGAAAACCCCTAAGGGCTGCCTGATGAGATATTCGTCTATGCCTGATGCAATGTCCTCAAGATTGTATCCCATCATTAACGACGGGATTCCTGTTGCAACCTCAACCATTTCAATGCCGCGCCTGGTTTCACCTCTGGATTCATCGATGGTTTTTCCATGTTCCATCGTCTGAATCCTGCTTAACTCCTCGAAATTCTCCTCCATCAATTCCTTCAACCTGAACATGCACCTCGCCCGCGCCAACGGAGGAGTTCTTCGCCAGTCAGGAAAAGCCGCTTTAGCCACTTCCACTGCCGCGTCAAATTCATCTTTCGTTGAGATTGGGACCTTAGCAATAACCTTACCTGTGGCAGGATTGATGACATCTTGAATATCTCCTTCCGAATCAACCCAATCGCCATCAATATAGTTTCTGAGACGCAATGTTTCTTTTATGGGCTCCTCTAAAATCGCCATTTTTGTATACTCCTTGTAAGTAATGATTTTTATGGTTCTTTGATAGGTAGTCGTGAAACGTGAAACGTGAAACGTGAAGAGTGAAGATTAATCACGCATTACGCATCACGTTTCACGCATTACGTTAAGCATATCAATAGGCTTTTTCATAAATCTTCTCCGCATCGCTTTGCTTGAGTTCCCGAGGGTTGTTTTTCAACAGCCTGGTGACAGTCATAGCCGCTTCCGCCATGCGCTTAATTGCCTCGCGTGGCACTACCAAACCGGACAACTTTGCCGGGAGGTTGCATTCATGGGACAGTTGCTTGATTCGCTCAAGCCCCCGTTGGGCGGTTTCCAAATCTGAACTGGCTGGTTTTACACCGAGAGCAATGGCTATCTGGGCATAGCGTTCAGGCATAGCAGGTATATTAAACTCTAACACATGCGGCAAAAGCAACGAATTTGACACGCCGTGTGAAACGTGAAACTCTCCGCCGAGTGGATACGCTAACGCATGCGCAGCGCCTGTATTGACAGGGCCAAGGCAAAGACCACCATATAAACTGCCAAGCGACATTTTTGCTCTGGCTTCCATATCTTCGCCATTTTCATAGGCAAGTTTGAGGTTGGCGCCGATTAGCTTGATACCCTGCAGAGCGTAGATGTCTATTATAGGATGAGCGAAGAGGTTGGCATAAGATTCTACACAATGGGTTAACGCATCCATGCCGGTTGAGGCGGTCAAATCCGGAGGAACAGTTTTAGTCAATAATGGGTCTACATAACTGGCGTCTGGAACGAGGTGTGGGCTGACCACGCCCTTTTTGAGCTGTTCAGTCTCATCAAGAATTATAGCGTTTGGTGAGACTTCACTGCCAGTTCCAGCCGTGGTCGGCAAACAGGCCAGATAGGTATTTCTTCCTGACAGTTTGCCGATACCGAAAACAGCTCGAATATCCTGTTCGCTGTCGTGCAATGCGGCGACAAGTTTTGCCACATCAAGGACGCTACCGCCGCCGACGCCAATGACAGCATCCATCCGGGCTGCCTGGCCAGCTCTTCGGGCATCTTCGAACATCTCTATGGTCGGCTCACTGGATATCGCATCCCAGACGCTAACAGCTATCCTCTTCTTTTTGAGAGAATCCATCAACGGTTCAACATGCGGCAATATTGGTGGGGCAGTGATAATAAACGCCTTACGCCGTCCACTCGCGGCAAAATCCTCCACGAATTGCGCAACGCAGCTATTGCCGAAAACGAGCCTTCTCGGCTGCTGGATAACTATAATTCGGTTTGCAAAAGTAGCTCCTATATTTGTAACTTCATTCAATTCCGACATCATATTTACCTCCAAGCGGCATGTTTCAGAAAATAGTTTACCTTTCGGCGGATGGTAATTGGGCAAGATGGCAAGACGGCAAGATGGCTAATAGTTCTTTGCCCCCCCTCTTTCCCCCCGCACGCGGGGGGATGCTTGCCCCCTTGCCCTCTTGCCACTTTGTCAACTAATTTTTGAGCAACTTTGAAACATGCCGGTTATTAGATACCATCCCCAAAGTTTTGGGGTCTGAAATTAGGGTCGTTAAGAATCTTAATCATACCCTCACCACTGCCAGCCAAAACAAATAAACCCCGACGATATGCAAACTTATCGGCACTCTCTTCTATCTGTATACCTATCACTCCTCCATATATTTTTAAACCCTTATACCTCGGGAAAAAGAAAGTAAATTGTCTCACTTTCTCTAAAAACTCCCTCACATCTTCTACTTTCAGAGTAGTCTTGACTTCCATTACCACCGCTTCAGTGTCATTTGTCAAAAGTATATCCACTTCCATTTGTGAACCATTACGATAACTTTCAAGTCTCTGATGAGTTTCGGTAACTTTTACTCCTCTTTCCTGGAACAGGTTGAGGGCTGAAGGTTTGACCATGGCTTCAATTAACTTACCCCATTGACCGGTAAAAAGACCAGCTAATTCTTTTATCTTTTCATCAGT
>Ga0194125_10000931_pt1 | contig 49791 bp, 40 predicted proteins | sample TA2KigC250mmetaG_FD_148626 | JGI IMG/M metagenome (GOLD analysis project Ga0194125, IMG submission 148626) | Freshwater microbial communities from Lake Tanganyika, Tanzania - TA2015034 Kigoma Deep Cast 250m | ecosystem: Environmental > Aquatic > Freshwater > Lake | place: Tanzania: Lake...
AGTTCCGACGCCAAGAAAACTCGAGCCTGAAGAACGGCGGCTGAATTGGCTCGTCCACGATTTTCAAGGCCTTTCCGACAACATTTATGAAGCCGTGATGGTCGCAGCGCATCGCGCCCGTCAAATCGGCCGACGACAGAAACGCGAAATTGAAGACTTTAAATCGTCGCTGGCGAATGTCGAAGAGAGCCTCGACGATGAGAATAATGCCAACCGGGGCATCGACCATTTCCAACACTCCAAACCGACCGTCCTGGCTTTGAAAGAGTTGCGCGAACGCAAGTATCGATATTATTATCCGGAACATTTAAGAAAATGAACGGACTTTCAAATACTGATGCTGATGTTGATTTTTTAATTGGGTCGGTTAAATGATGAGCCTACTTACAGGCAGGCGCATTCTTTTGGGTGTAACGGGTGGGATCGCGGCTTATAAAGCGGTTTATTTAACGCGGGAAATTGTGCGCGCCGGTGGCGAAGTCCGCGTCTTAATGTCCGCGGCGGCTAAGAAGTTCGTTGCTCCGTTGACCTTTTCGACGCTGACCGGGCATCCGGTTCTGGATGAAATGTTCCCTGACCCTGCGCCGGTCGACCCGGTGCATTTATTGCCGGGACAATGGGGCGATATTTTTGTCATCGCGCCGGCGACAGCCGATTTCATCGGAAAAGTCGCTAACGGACTTGCCAACGATATACCCTCGGCCGCCGCGATGGCGTTTCGAGGTCCAATACTATTAGCCCCGGCGATGAATCCCCGGATGTGGAACAACTCGGCAGTGCAGGATAATGTCGCCCGGCTGCGCTTAAGAGGCTTGCATTTCATCGGACCTGAGCGCGGTGATATGGGAGGCGTTCACGAGCAAGCCGGCATCGGTCGGATGAGCGAGCCGGCAGCGATCTTCGACCGCATCGAAGAATTGCTCTATCCCGATAAATGTTGGATGAATCGCCGCGTTGTAGTAACTGCCGGCGCGACCTGCGAACCGTTTGACCCGGTGCGCTTCATCTCCAATCGTTCCAGCGGTAAAATGGGCGATGCCGTCGCCCGTCAAGCCAGATTGATGGGCGCCGAGGTTTTCCTGATTCGGACAAACTCGGCTATTGGCGAGCCGCCGTCCGGCGTCGAAATTATAAAGGTCGATACTGCGGCTGAAATGGCCGATGCCGTAAAAGCCCTGTTTCCGACCGCTGACCTGCTGATTATGGTGGCGGCTGTGGCGGATTGGCGGGCTAAAACTGCCAGCGCTGGTAAAATTAAAAAACATACCGGCATCCTCACTCTCGAATTAGAGCCTACCGAAGATATTTTACTTTGGGCAGGTAAAAATCGGCAAGAACAGGTAATCGTCGGCTTCGCGCTGGAAACCGACGACCATATCGTCAACGCCCGGCGCAAATTAGAAGATAAAAATGTCGATATAATCGCGCTAAACGACCCGACGAGCGCTGATTCTGTCTTCGGCGGCGATTCGATTAGACTGACCATCTTGAAAACTTATTGTGAGCCGCTCGAATTGCCGGCTATGTCCAAACGGGAAGCAGCAGCGAGACTATTAAGCGAGGCGTATGGGTATCTTAAATAAACCTGTGCAGCGAGCGGTTATTGCCGACAGCCGATATTCATAATGGACTGAGGTAATTGCAAAAGTGTTGGATTTATTAACTGATGGCAAGGCGGACGCCCTCGTCCGCCTTGCCATGGTCCGAGTTTTCTGGATTAATCATCACTTTTGCAATTAGCTCGACTGTATGGACTCAATGGACTTTCCCATTTCATCATCATCATCATCATCATCATCATCATCATCATCATCATTTGACAGGTAGTCCTCGCCAAGACGCAATATCGTTTTTACAGCAACTCGCCGAATCCGAACCGGTCATCATACTTGAACCAGTCGCGCTGGATAAAAGGAAGCTTTTAGCCGAAATCGAGCGCACGGCGGCGGATTGTCGTAGATGCAATTTAGTCGACGGGCGGTTGAATGTCGTGTTCGGCGTGGGCAATCCGGCGGCACGTTTGATGTTCGTCGGCGAAGGTCCGGGCGCCGACGAAGACCGCCAGGGCGAGCCTTTCGTAGGCAAAGCCGGCCAGTTGCTCAATCGCATCATCGCCGCAATGGGTTATAAGCGCGAGGATGTCTATATCGCCAACATTGTCAAATGCCGTCCGCCGAGCAACCGCGAACCGTCGACTGTTGAGGCGGCTGCCTGTCTGCCTTATCTGCGCCGCCAAATCGAAATCATCGCCCCTCAGGTTTTGGTCGCGCTTGGCAAAACCGCCGCGGTCTATTTGCTGAATTTAAATCCGTCCACCGCCGTCAAAGACTTACGCAATCGGATATTGGAATACAATGGGATGCCGCTCGTCGCAACTTACCACCCGGCCGCGTTGCTGCGCAATCCGGAGTATAAAGCCGGCGCCTGGGCCGATATGCAGGTCGCAATGAAACTGCTGAGCGGTGAGATTCAGTGGAAATCAAATAAAGAAGACATCTTATCAAGTTCATAATGCCGATGAAATCCAAGTTCCTGGCTGGCCGGAAATTCTCTATCGTCGGTTGAAATGGAATTGACCTATGGCTGAAGACCAAACCGAAACCCGCCGCGTCCGACGCAAAACAACCAAGCCTTCTAAAGACCTTATTGCTGGACGCGTTCCGCCGAATAGTCCCGAGATGGAGCGCGCCGTGCTGTGCGCCGCCCTAATCGATCCCAACGGGATGACGAAGGTCGTCGATGTTCTGACGGAGCGTAGTTTTTACGACCGCCGGCATCAAGTCATCTTCGCTGCGATGCTGCGCCTGTTCCAGCAGGCGGCGCCCATCGACATTCTAACTGTCAGTGAGGACCTGCGTCAGCGGAACGAATTGGAGGTGGTCGGCGGCGATGCTTATCTGGCGCAGTTGAGCGGCGAAGTCGCCACCTCGGCGCACGCTGAACATTATGCGCGCATCGTGCAAGACCGCTATGCGCTGCGCGAGTTAATCCATCAGTCGACCAAGTTTGCCGAGGAAGCATTCGAGGTTCCCGATGCTGCGGAACTGCTCGATCGTGCAATGGGGATGTTGTATGATATATATTATCGCCGGCGCAGCGGCGGCTTTGAACCTCTACGGCAGGTCGTCAATCAGACCTGGGAGTTCTTGGACAGCCAGCACCGCAAGCGCGACCAAAAACTCACCGGCGTCGGCACCGGCTTCGAACGACTCGACGAGTTGACCAGTGGATTTCAGAATGGCGAGTTGATAGTCATTGCCGGCCGGCCTTCGATGGGCAAAACGGCTTTCAGCCTCGACCTGGCGCGCAACGCCTGTTGGCTGCATCAAGTCCCGGTCGCCTATTTCTCGCTGGAGATGGCCGCGATGGCGATATGCCTGCGGATGTTAGCGGCTGAAGCCCGCATCGAACATCACCGCATCCGCACGCCTTATCGATTGAATGAGTCGGAATGGCCATTAGTCGCGCAGACGGCCGGCAGGCTGGCTGAAATGCCATTTTTCATCGATGACACCGGCAATTTAGGTCTCAACGAGCTGCGCGCCCGCGCCAGAAGGCTCAAGCAGCAGCATAACATCGGCATCATTTTCATCGACTACCTGCAATTGATGCAGCCGCCTAAAGCCGACAACCGCGAGCAGGAAGTCGCGCAAATTTCGCGTTCACTGAAGGGTTTGGCGCGCGAATTGAATATACCGGTCGTTACGATGTCCCAGTTGTCGCGCGCTGTCGAACATCGCGGCGGCGATAAAATCCCCCAACTCGCCGACCTGCGCGACTCCGGCGCCATCGAGCAGGACGCTGATGTCGTGATGTTCATCCACCGCAAGAAACAATATAAGAGCGGTCTGGAAGAGGAAGACGACGGCGAAGCGGTCGATAACACCGCCCATATCATCATACGCAAGCAGCGCAACGGTCCGACTGGCGCCGTCGAATTGATCTTCAACGATGTCTATACCCGCTTCGAAGAGAAAGAGAGCGCCGACTATGTCCCGGTTCATTACGCCAAATCCGGCGCAGCCGAAGAACCCGCGCCGTTCTAATGAAGTTGCAAATTGACAAATTGCAAGATATAAGTTGACAAATTGAAAGCTGAAAGAAGATTAAATCCATATTGTCTATTTCGTCTAAATTGCCCATAAAATCGAACAACAGTCATTTAAGTTATTTTCAAACTATTTCGCTAAATCACATTGCCTCGCTCGACGGCTGCACGACAATTCACGGCGGAAAAGAACCGACTCCTTAATAAACTAAAAAGTTATCACCGCCGCTGGAATCCGGACCTCATTACGCGCGCGTTCGACTTCGCAGCGCACATTCACCGCGAGCAAAAAAGGCAATCCGGCGAGCCTTATTTTATGCATCCGCTGGCTGTGGCTAACATTCTGGTCGAACTGAAATCGGACTATATCGCCGTCGCCGCCGGTCTGTTGCACGATGTCGTCGAAGATTCGAGCGTTACCATCGACGACTTGCAGGAACAGTATGGTTCCCAAGTCGCATTGTTAGTCGATGGCGTCACAAAAATCGGTGAGCTGCGGTTTCGCTCTTGGGAAGAGCAGCAAGCCGAGTCGATTCGCAAGATGCTGTTGTCGATGCTGAAGGACATTCGCGTCATTCTGATAAAGTTCGCCGACCGTCTGCACAATATGCGCACAATACAGGCGCTGCCGGAGGCTTCCCAGCGCCGCATCGCGCTCGAGACGCGCGATGTTTACGCTCCGCTGGCGCACCGTTTGGGCATCGCCCGCATCGCCCGCGAGATGGAAGACCTGGCTTTACAAGCGCTTGACCAAGTGGCTTATGCAGAAATTTCCAACCGGATTGCCGTGTCGAAAGAAGACCGGCAGAATATCATCGACGAGTTCATCCGGCCGGTGCGCCGGGAACTTAAACGCATTGGTATCCCGACTGAAATCGACGGTCGAATTAAGTCTGTCGCCAGTATTTATAATAAAATCAAATGCCAAGGCCGCCAGTTCGACGAGATCCTCGACCTGCTCGCCATCCGCATCATCGTGCAGGAAAAAGAGGAATGCTATCGGGCGTTGGGCGTCGTTCATGAATTGTTCACGCCGGTTACCGAGCATTTCACCGATTACATCGCCCTACCCAAATCCAACCTCTACCAATCGCTGCATACCAAGGTGCGCGACAACCAAAATCGCATCGTAGAGGTGCAGATTCGCACTGAAGAGATGCACTCTATCGCCGAAAACGGCATTGCTTCCCACTGGCGCTACAAAGCAGGCGAGACCAAGCCGGATGAACTGGACGAGCATTTCACCTGGATAAGGTCGCTGATGGAGGCACAGCAAGAGGCGGCAGCAACCGGCGAATTTATGGAATCCCTAAAAATCGACTTGTTTCAGGATGAGATTTTCGTTTGGACTCCCAAAGGTCAATTAACTCAATTGCCGCGCGGCGCTACGCCCATCGATTTTGCCTTCGCTATTCACAGCGATATTGGGCTGCACGCCATCGGCGCCAAAGTCAACGGCAAAATCGTGTCGCTGAGCCACCTGCTGGAATCCGGCGATGCTCTGGAAATCCTGACTTCGCCGCGCGCCCGGCCTAACGCTGAATGGTTGAAATTTGTGCGCACTTCGCGCGCCCGCAACCGCATTAAACGTTGGTTTCACGACACACGCTACGACGAGTCCATCCGCTTGGGCGAAGAACTAATTTCAGGCGAATTAGTTCGGCTCAGGCTGCCCTCGGACAATGGCGGAATCGATGAAATCGCCCTTTCGTTCGGATATAAAGAGAAGACCGACTTCTATTCAGCCGTCGGTTCAGGACAAATAACCCTCGGACAGGTGATGCGCAAACTCGTGCCGCGTGTAGCCCAAGGCAAAGAGGGTCTAATCAGCCGCATCATCCAGCGCGTCGACGGCGAACGCGGACTTAGAATCGGCGACCTGGATAATTTAGTCGTGAAAATCTCCGGCTGCTGCAGTCCTCTGCCCGGCGACCCGATAATCGGTTTCCAGATCCCCGGCCAAGGCGTGCGCATTCACCGCACCGATTGCAGTCTGATTGCCGGCTTGCTGGAAGATGAGCGCAAAATCATCAATGTGGCTTGGGATGTCGAAAAAGACGATCGCTTCAAAACTAAAATAAGAATTGTCGCTGACGACCGTCCTAATCTGCTGCGCGACATCACGCAAGCCATCGGCGCTCTGAAGGTCAATATCGTGCGGGTCGAGTTTCATATCGAAGATAATCTGACTATCGGCACGATGGAAGTCGAAGTCGCCAATCTTCCACACTTGACGAAATTGATTGGACGCATCAATAACATCCGGGCGATATTGCGGGTGGAAAGAATGGATGTCGCGGTTAATTCAGAAATGGTTAAAGTATAATGATTAATGCTGATGCTGATGTTTATGCTGATGCTGATGCAGATGTGAAGTTTGATGGGGCTATTTTGGCGGTGGATTATGGTTTGAGGCGCTGCGGATTGGCGGTATGCGACACCGAGCGGCGGCTGGCGGTCGGCATTGGCGTGTTGACAGGCTTAGCCGGCCGGGCTTTGACCAGGGCGGTAAAGCGCGAGGCAGAACTGCGTCGGATTAATGAAATTGTCGTCGGACTTCCTTGTGCGAGCGGTGCCAGCGGCTGCGCAGCCGCCGCTGGCGCAGAACGCCTTAGCCAAGCCTTGGGAAAAAGCGGAATGATTGTGCATCGCTGGAATGAAGCCTATAGCACAGCCGAAGCGCTGTCCGCAAAACGCCATTACGGCAATAGCCATAATAAACCGCGCGGCTGGGAAGATGAGGCTGCTGCGGTGTTAATATTGCAAAACTATTTGGACTGGCTGAAGAATAAACAGGAAAAGTCGTGAGTAAAAAGAATATATCCGAGGATACTCCGCGTCAAGCCGAGAGTTCAAAATCGAACTTCAAGAAGGTAATCCGGTTTGGCGTAGTCGGCGCCGGAGGTATTTCACAGGTCGCGCATTTACCCAACTTACGGCAGGAGACTGGCGTCGAATTAGTAGCCCTGTGCGACAGCGACCCGCAGCGCGCCGCTTTAGTCGCCGAGCGGTTCAATGTGCCGGTCTGGTTCGACGAGCCGGACGCGATGTTCCGCCATACCAAACTCGACGCGGTCATCATCGCTGCGCCGACCATAACGCATCCGGCGCTCTGCCGCCTGGCGCTGGAAAGCGGCGTCGATGTGATGCTGGAGAAGCCCTTCGCCCGCACACCGGAAGAAGCCCGTTCCATCGTCGATTCGGTCGTCCGCACCGGTAAGAAGTTGATGGTGGCGATGAACCACCGCTTCAGACCGGATACCTTGCATTTGCAGCGCCTCATCCAAAAGGGCGAACTGGGCGAAATCACAATGGTGCGCGCCGGTTGGCTCAAACGTCTGGGCGTCTGGGGAAGGCCATATTGGTTCACAGATCCGAAACTTTCCGGCGGCGGTGTATTGTTTGATTTAGCGGTGCAGATGATAGATTTGGCGTTGTTTCTGCTGGGTTTTCCGGCGGCGTTGGAAGTCGCCGCCGGCATATCCAGCAAGACGCTGGAATTGGAGGTCGAAGACTCAGCGGCTATCTTTATACGATTGGCGGATGATATTCCCTTTCTATTGGAAGTCGCCTGGGCGAACTGCGACGACCACGACAAAGCCTATACCTGGATATCCGGCACGCACGGCGTCGCGACGCTCAATCCGCTGCGCATCACACGTCGGCAAGCCGACCAAACGATGAAGGTTAAACTGCCGTCTTTTGGCGACGAAGTCAAATTATACCAAAATTCGTTCCGCGCTGAGTTGGCTTATTTTATCGATTGCGTCCGCAAACAGGAGCAGCCGTTATCCACTGCGGCTGAAGCATTGCAGGTAACCGAATTGATAGCCAGTTTATCCAAAGCCGGCGGACGGTGAAACTATTTCCGCCTCAACCGCGTCTCATTGCAGCCACAGCCGGCGCCGCGCTGGCTCTCGCCGCGCCGCCGTTGAACTTATATTTTTTAGCGTGGATTGGGCTTCTGCCGTTGATGTATTCGATATCACGAAATCCACGCGGCGCTTTCGGACAGGGCTTTGCCGCCGGTTTTATTTTCAATGTCGGCGTTCTTTATTGGCTGGCTTTGAACGATGGAACGCATTGGGCGGTGGCGACGCTGTCGATGTTAATTACGGTTTTTATTTTAGCCGCGGCTTGGGGAACAGCCGCGTGGATATTTGGCTGGCTGTTCAGGCGCTTAGGCGCGGCGGCGTTTTTAGCGCTGCCGTTTTCCTGGACGGCGTGGGAAGGTTGGTTAGGTCATCTTGGTGAAATCAGTTTCCCCTGGCCGCTGCTTGCATTGACGCAGGACGGTTTCGCGCCGATTTTACAAATAATGGAATTCACCGGTGTCTGGGGAGTTTCGTTCTGGGTCGCCGCGCTCAATACGGCGATTTTCTTTATCTGGCGAAATGAAACGCGAACTCAGCGCTGGTTCGGATTTGCCGGATTAGGTCTGTTGAGCCTAATCCCCTTCATAGCCCAATGGCATGCCTATTCGCATTACGATATAAAATCTCCAACCGCCTGCATTATGGTCGTGCAGGGCAATATTAAGGCGGAAGATAAATGGATTAAGGGCGGCGATTATAGTTATGTTATATATGATTCGCTGACACGTTTAGGCGCTGAGTCGGGCGTTGATTTGGCGGTCTGGCCTGAAACGGCAATTCCAGAAAATCTAATGTATCACGTTTTCACGCAGGAGCGCGTCGGTCGGTTGGCTGACGAGACCGGCGCGGCGATTATCACCGGCGCGTCAGATTATATACGTCTGGAGAGCCGTTCCCGTCCTCTCAATGCGGCGTTTCTAATACTGCCGCGCCAAGGTATCGTTGACCGTTGCGCTAAGCGGCAGTTAGTCCCGATGGGCGAGCGCGTGCCTTTTCAATGGCTCATCCCGTCGCTGGGCAATCTGAACTTTGGACAGGCGGAGTTTATGTCCGGCCCGCAACCGGTTGTCTTCAAAGTCCCATTAGGCCGCGACACCCTGCGGTTTCCAACGCTGATATGCTACGAATCGGCATTTCCCAATTTGACGCGGGATTTTGTCCAGTGCGGCGCTAATTTTCTGACCGCTATTTCCAACGACGCCTGGTATGGCAGGAGTTCCGAGCCGGCGCAGATAACGGCGCTCAGTCGCTTCCGTTCTATTGAAACGCGGCGGGCGATGGCACGGGCTTCCAATACAGGCTACTCCTTCCTCTGCGACCAATTGGGGCAGATAGTTGCACGCACGAAACTTTTCGAGGCGGCTTGGACGGCCGCGATACTGCCGCTATGTTCCGAAACCACCTTCTATGTTCGCTTCGGCGACTGGCTACTCGTCCTAGCTTTTATCGGCTATATCGGATTTCTTTGCTGGGGCTTTTTCAAATGTCGAAAGAATGTTTAATGAGTGACCGCAATATTTCAACCTCATTATTATTAGCAGTATTAGTCATTAGTCATCTTATTCTGCCTAATATTATTGAAGCAATATCTCTCTTACCGTATGCTGATGGGATTCTGGGAGAGTGTTTGACGGCCGGTAATTATGATGAGTTGCAGCAGATTGGTGGACACAGCGGACAATTTGGACAATATGCGCGCGACGACTTGTCGACAGTCTTTCTTAATCGGACTGCAAGGAAGCCAAGTTCTTCATTTGCACTTAACTGTTGCCAATATCATTGGAACTATAACATATTAATGGGGTCAGAATATAGCGTCTCCTCTCCCTCCGTTTGCGGGGGGATGAAAGGGGGGTGTAATGACTATTTGATAACCTCCCCCCTTACTCTCCCCCGCAAACGGGGGGGAAAAGACAATTACACAGCAAACTATATTCCACCCTCATCAATATATGGAATTAATGGAGCATTAACAGCCGCGCCGCCAGATTCGGCTAAATCTTTTATTAGTCATCAATCAAATATCGCCAGTCAATACCTAGTTCCGGCTGCTATAACCATCGGCGCCGGATTAATCGTCTATTTAATTTACGCAACGCGAGGTCGTTAGTGCGTAGAGTTTTGTTTTTAAAATTAATCGTCGGTCTAATCATAATCGGCTGCGCCTCGTCGCCGGAACTGACCAAGATGGAGCCGGACGCTGCCTACCGCTATCTGGAGAGTCAGTTCAACAAGGGAAAATATCAAGCCGCTGTCGATGGGCTGAACTTTTTCACGCTCAATTATTCGGGGTCGGCATTAGTTGACTCGGCGCAGTTTATGTTAGCACAGGCGCATCTCAACTTGAAGGAATACTTACTGGCTGCGGAGGCTTTTTTGGAATTGACCCAGCGTTTCCCGCGCAGCCCGCTTGTGTCGGAGGCGATGTTCTTTCAAGGCCATTGCTACTACAAACTATCGCCGCGCTACGACCTCGACCAGGAATACACTAACCGCGCTATCGAAGCGCTGCAGACATTCATCGACTTCTATCCCGATTATCGCGTTCGCACGACCGAAGCGGAACGCTTGATAGCCCTCTGCCGCGACAAATTGGCGCAGAAGGATTATATGGCTGGGATGATTTATTTTAAAATGAAGAATTTCATGTCGGCAGCGATATATTTTCAAAGCGTCATCGACAAATATTACGATTTGGAATGGTCAGCCAAAGCCGCCTTTTATTTAGGGCAGACCTTAGCCGCCGACGAACGGGGGGAGGACGCCAAAATCGTCTATCGTCAATTTCTCGTGAAATATCCCGACCATCCTTGGCGTGCGAAAGTTGAAATAGCATTAAAGAAGTTACCATAGTAATCATCATCCCGCACCGCGGTGCAACGTAAGATGAAAGGACACCCCCCTTAATCCCCCCGCAAGCGGGGGGAGAAGCGAGCATCAGTCGCAAGCGGGGGGAGAAGCAAGCATCAGTCGCAAGTGGGGGGAGAAGCAAGCATCAGTCGCAAGCGGGGGGAGAAAGCGCATCTATTTTCCGAGTAATATGCGGATTGAAGGCGGCTATAATAATTAATCCAAATTTTCAAAATTGATTGCTTGTCCCATCTAAGAACATAGACGCCGACGAGCGCGGCATCAGCCGACGGCTGTTGAGGCTGTTCAAACCATATCGCGGTTTATTGGCGCTGGCGCTGGTCGGGGCGTTGTTCGTCGGTCTGGCGAATTCGGCGGTGTCGCTGGTCGGGGCTCTGATGATGGAGTTGTTCTCTGCAGCCGGAGCGCAGAGCCAAACCAGCGGCTTCGCTCTGCATTTGAGCCGCGCATTCGGCGGTTTCCGGCTCTATGATTTGACCCTCAATAGTCCTTCCCAAGCCCGTTGGTTCCTGCTTATCCTCACCAGCGTCACCATTATTTTGATTTTAATCAAAGGCCTGGTGCATTTCGCTAAAGAATATGTCCTTTGGAAGGTGACAAATGGCGTTCTAATGCGTCTGAAGTCGGATTTGTTCGCGCGCATCGTGCGGCTGCCATTGACTTATTACGACCGCGAGCGATCGGGCGAAGTCGTCGCGCGCATAACTTACGATGTAACCCAGATGGAAGGCGCGATCCGCGCCGGCGTTCAAATCAGCAAATCGTTTGTGTATGCGGCTATATATATTGCGATGATGTTTCTGCTGGAGTGGTCGCTGACGCTGCTGGCGTTGGCTATCTTCCCGCTGTCGGCTATAGTTATCAAGCAGTTCAGCGCGCGGATGCGGCGGGCGGCGCGCCATATTTCGCAAAATGTCGCGGATTACACAGCGTTCCTCAACGAAGCCACAACCGGGGCGCGGGTGATTAAAGCCTTCGGCGAGGAGCAGCGCCAAACGACTATTTTCGACCATAAGATTGCGGAAAACTACCGCTGGTCGATGAAGGCGGCTAAATATGCCGCGTTGCATGCGCCGATTCAGGAAGCCATTTCGACGGTCGGCACTGCCGCGCTATTGGTGTTTTGCGGACTAAGAATACTTTCCGGCGCCATCACGCTCGGCGACTTAACCGGCTTTATCCTGCTCCTGACAAATACCTACAAACCTATCAAAGACATCGGCGAAGTCAACAGCGTTTTGCAGCGCGCTGTGGCATCGGGCAAACGGATCTTTCAGATTACGGACGAAGCCGACGAAGCGGAGGTCATTGGCTCGGGCAGCCTGCGTCCGGCTGTCGAAGGCCGGCTGGAGTTCGACCGGGTGAGTTTTGCCTATCGCGATGGCGAGCCGGCGCTGAGTAGCATCTGTTTAACTGTCGAAGCCGGACAGACCTTGGCGCTGGTCGGACCATCCGGCGCCGGCAAATCCACGCTGGCGGCGCTGATTCCCCGTTTCTATCGTCTTAAGGATGGTTCGATTAAACTCGATGGAATAGATATAAGCGAATTCGATTTGACATATCTGCGCAGTCTAATCGCCTATGTTCCACAGGAGACAATTCTATTTTCTGGTTCGATTGCGGACAATATACGATTTGGCCGCCCGGAGGCTAGCGAGACTGAAGTCATCGCTGCCGCGCAAGCAGCTAATGCGGCTGAATTTATAGAGAAACTGCCGGAGGGTTATCACAGCGAAGTCGGCGAGCGCGGCGCACAGTTGTCCGGCGGGCAGCGCCAGCGCATCGCCATCGCCCGCGCAATGCTGCGCGATCCGAAGATTTTACTCTTGGATGAAGCCACATCCGCCCTCGATACCGCTTCTGAAAAATTAGTCCAAGAGGCTCTCGAACGACTGCGCTGCAACCGCACGACCATCATTATTGCCCACCGGCTTTCGACTGTGCGCTCTGCAGATTTGATAGCTGTTCTATCTGAAGGTTGTCTTATAGAAACCGGCACACACCGCGAACTTTTCGAGGCTCAAGGTTTATACCGTCAATTATGCGACCAGCAACTGACGGAATGATGATGATGATGATGATGATGATGATGAAATGACTAAAATCTCAAACACCAAGCACTTAAGCACTCAAGCACATTTCAATGCGCGTCCTAATCGCTGTCGGACACAGCGGTATCTATGCCGGCGGGGCGCATCAGGCGCTCTACAGCCTAATCGGACTTAAGCGGGAAGGCGTCGAAGTTGGGGCGGTTTGGGGTCCCGACGCCGAGAACGACCCTCACGGTTTCGACCGCTTGAAAGAGTTGGATATTCCCTTTTGGATCCTGCCGATTCACCGCAAGCCGGACTGGCGAAATATAAGGGCTTTCAGAAGAATCATCATCCCGCTGCGCGGTGCAACCGAAGATGAAAGGACACCCCCCTTCATCCCCCCGCAAGCGGGGGGCGAAAGCGCGTCTATTTTTCGAGTGATATTGCAGGAATTCAAGCCGGATGTGGTCGAAGCGGTTAAATCCGGCGCGCAGTATTATACGCTGACTGCCGGGATAGGTTTAAACCGGCACGCGCTTGTATTCTACCGCGGTATCAGCCGGCCGATGGATTATTTTCAGGAATTCAAATACCGGCTTAAACGAGTCGATAAAATCATCGCTAATTGCCGCGATTTGAAAGAGATTATGACGCGAAGCGGGCGGATTCCAGTCGAAAAGGTCGAGGTTGTGCCTGGCGAGTTCGACCCAGCTTGCAGTGAGCCGGACCAGGTCGATGCGAGCGGATTGCGCTCCGAGATGGGAATATCAGACGGAGTTCCCGTCATCATCCAATTGGGGAATTATGCGTCCTGGCGCGGTCAGGTGTTTACCCTCAAGGCTGCTAAGATACTTAAAAACCGCGGCTATCGGTTTCATCTGGTATTCTGCGGGCGGGAGACCGATGTTCTAAAGCCTCTGGTGAAGGAACTAGGATTGAACGAATGCGTTACCCTGTCGCCGTATCGGCGCGACCCGCAGCGGGTGCTGAAAATGTCCAACATCGCTGTCAATGCCTCCACTGCTAACGAGAGCCTGCCCGGCTCGCTGCTGAACATTCAGGCGATGGGCGTGCCGGCAGTAGCGACGACTATGCCCGGCGCGAGCGAAATTGTCGAAGATGGCGTTACCGGCTGGCTTGTTCCTCCCGGCGATGTTGAAGCCCTGGCTGACCGGTTAGCGAGGCTGCTGGCGCTGCCCAAGGCAGAAAGACAGGAATGGGGAAAACGCGCTTATGCCCGGGCGCATCGTCTTTTCTCTTCCGAAAGCCGGACGGCAAAACGTTTGAAAGTCTATCGACAAGCGATTGAAATTCGCAAATTGAAAAATGAGGGAACAAAATGAAAACATACCGCTGCACGGTTTGCGGTTATGAGCATATCGGCGACCAGCCGCCCGACATCTGCCCGGTCTGCGGGGCGTCGAAAGAAGCATTTGTCGAAGTAAAGAGACAATGATGCGTATTTCAACAATAGCCGTCGTTGCGCTAACCGGTCTGCTTTTATTTTGCACCGGTAATACGAATGCCAACCAGGTGGGGCGACTACGGTGGTCATCCATAATTCAATACAGCGCTGCTTTTTATGAAGCCGGTCTGGGGCATCCTTTGACCGGCACTAGATTTCAGCAGATTAGTATATTCGTCAAATAGCGGCCATCCAAACCTAATGATATCCTTTGCCGACGCCTTAGTGAACAACCTTGAAACTTCCATCTGCCGTGAGTTTTTCACTCGCTTGCAAGCCGCAAATAAGTCGCTGCTAATGCTCGACTATGACGGCACTTTGGCGCCATTCAAGGTCGCGCGGATGAAAGCCGTCCCATATTCCGGTGTGGTCGATAGATTGAACCGGTTGAGTCGGACCGGCGCCGCGGTCGTGATTATCTCCGGTCGGCCGGTCAAGGAGGTCCAAAAATTATTAGCCGTCCGGATGCCGTTAGAAATTTGGGGCTGCAATGGCTATGAAAGAGTCACATCCGACGGCAAGTATCGTCGCTATCGTTTGGGGCCGGAAGTCGAAGACGCTCTAGATAAGGTTCAATATCTGATCGTCGGTTTTGGTTTAAAGAAACGGATGGAGGTCAAAGTCGGCGCGGTTTTACTGCATTGGCGGGGGCAGAGAGCCTCGATCATCGAGACGCTCAGACTATTCGGCGAGAATTTATTCGACATTTACACTATTCAGGGCAAGACTGAAGTCAAGCCTTTCGACGGCGGCATCGAACTGCGGGCGACATCGCGGGATAAGGGCCTGGTCGTGCGCGAGTTGAGCGCGAATTTGGACGCCGACACGCCGGCGGCTTATCTGGGCGACGACACCACTGATGAAGACGCCTTTGCAGCGCTGCGGGATGACGACCTGCCGGTTTTAGTCCGACGGGAGTTCAGACCGTCGAAAGCCAAGGCCTGGCTGAAACCTCCGCGCGATTTATTAAAATTCTTGGATTTATGGGAAAAATCGATTAAATTTAATACTAAAGGTTGATACTGTTTCCGAGTTCACAGATTCAATGTGCAATATGATGCATTAAGAGCGCGTTAAAGCGGTGAACTCGGAACAAGCACAATAACAAAGCAGGCGAATGAAATCCAATCGGCGTTCGACACATCCTGCGCCGGAGTCGGGAATCGCCCGGCTGGTCGCTGTCTCCAACCGCCTGCCGATAGCCCTGCGCAAAGTCGGCGGCAAGTGGCAGATTCAACCGGGCGGCGGGGGCTTAGTTACGGCTATTTCGCCGGTCTTGCGCCATCGCGGCGGTCTCTGGATTGGCTGGTCGGGGACGACGGAAGAAGTGAACTGGGAAACCGAGTTGGACGGGGCGTCGTTGTCCGCGGGATATACATTAGTGCCGGTAACCTTGACGCACGACGAAGCCGAGAATTTTTATCTCGGTTTTGCCAATCAAATCATCTGGCCCTTGTTTCACGATTTGCAGACCCGTTGCAATTTCGAACCAATATTTTGGCGCTATTATCTGCAGGTTAATAATAAGTATGCTTCGGTCATCGCCAGCCATAGTCAGCCGAGCGATTTTATTTGGGTTCACGACTATCATCTAATGACCATCGCCCAGTCGCTGCGCGCATTGGGTATTGAGCGTAAAACCGGCTTCTTTCTACATATTCCTTTCCCACCGGTGGATATTTTTTTTCGTCTGCCGTGGCGTGCGCAAATCCTGCAGGCCTTGCTTGAGTTTGATATCCTCGGTTTCCAAACCCTGCGCGACCGACGCAACTTCATTCAATGCCTCCAATACCTTTCTCCCAGTTTAAAAACATCGGGGCATGGCGCGGTGTTGACTGTCAACATCGCCGGGCGGTCGGTGCGCATCGGTAGTTTCCCCATCAGCATCGACTTCGACGAGTTTGCTGTTCATTCAGCCTCGCGCGAGGTCGAATCGCGCGTGCGCTGGCTGAAGGAATCGATGCTCGGCTCGCAAATTGTGTTGGGCGTCGATCGGCTGGACTATACGAAAGGTTTGCCGGAACGGTTGAACGCTTTTCGTCTGGCGCTGCAAAATCATCCGGATATAAGGCGGCGGTTAACATTCGTGCAAGTAGTCGTGCCATCACGCACGGATGTTTTGGAGTATCAAGCGCTCAAAGCGGAAGTCGAGCAATTGGTAGGCGAAATCAACGGCGAGTTCACAACCGCCGGCTGGGTGCCGATTCATTATATTTTTCGCAATTTGCAGCGCGACGAACTATTGGCTTATTACCGGACGGCGCAAGTCGCGCTGGTGACGCCGGTCAAGGACGGTATGAATTTAGTGGCTAAGGAGTATTGCGCCTGCCATTTGGATGATGACGGAGTATTGATTCTATCGGAATTTGCGGGTGCGGCGGCGGAATTGCAGCGCGGCGCGCTGTTAGTTAATCCTTACGATGTCGAAGGCGTCGCACAGGCTATCTACAAAGCCTTCTCGCTGTCAGCCGATGAGAAGCGCGCGCGGATGCGGCGGCTGCGCGACAGCATAAAAAAACGCGACATCTACTACTGGGTGGATTCTTATCTCAAAGCCGCGCTGTCGAAGAAACTGCACGATTTCCCGATGGTGGAGGATTATGTCCCGCCGATTTTGCTGCGAACAGAAATATAGAGCCGGTCCGCTAAATCGAATTGTCCGAGAATACCGGTATCCGCTGCTGCCCGGTCGTGGTCGGCAGCGTAATTATAGGAATTACAATGTTTTGCTGTTGACTACGGTGAGTCGACGGCGGGGAATTTCACATTCTCGGACAGCCAGAAATGCCTGAGCGAGCAGCGGCTCATACCGCGCTGTCTCCCGGTCCGGAGAAACTCTGGGATGCCGCCGCCGGGTTCATATCCTCGATTGCGCTGGAGAAGGGATTGGCGGTCAATACTCAACAAGCCTACCGGCGCGACTTGGCAGACTTCATCGATTTTACAACGCGCACGGGGATAGGAGATTGGGCGTCGGTAACTCCCCGGCAGATAACACAATATGTGAGTGAATTAATCGAGGTCGGCGCAGCGGAAGCCACGGTAGGCCGGCGGCTGTCGGCGTTGCGCGGCTTATTCGCATTTCTCACGCGCGAAAAATACATCTCCAGCGACCCTTCCGAAATCGTCATCGGGCCGCGCCTCAAGCGCAAATTGCCGGAAGTCCTGTCGGTCGAAGACATCAAATTACTAATTTCAGCCGTCGATATATCCTCGCCGGCAGGTTTGCGCGACTGGGCGATGCTCGAATTAGTCTATGGCTGCGGTCTGCGGGTTAGCGAATTAGTAAATGTTAAGTCAGCCGATTTCCTCTTCGGCGGGGAGATTTTAAGGGTGTTGGGAAAAGGCTCAAAAGAACGGCTTGTGCCGGTAGGCGGCTGTGCCCGGGCTGCGCTGGTGGAATATCTGCAAAAAGGCCGTCCGGCGTTGATGCGCGATCCTAAAGCCGCCCGCGACAGACTTTTTCTTTCGGTTAAATTAGGCAAACCGTTGACGCGCGTTGGCTTCTGGGCTTTACTGAAGGAAATTGCTCTGCGCGCCGGTCTATCGCGCCGTGTTACGCCGCATATTTTCCGCCACTCTTTTGCTACTCACCTGTTAGAAGGCGGCGCCGGGCTGCGCGATGTCCAGGAACTCCTCGGACACGTTTCAATCGACACTACGATGATTTACACTCATATCGACCGCACGCATCTCATCGAAGTTGTGCGCACCTTTCATCCAAGAAATTGACTCTGCCATAAAGTAGCCCGGCTTCTTGAAGCCGGGAATTACCGCTATGGTTGCAGTAATACCCATTGGAGCAAAAAAACCTTGCCCCGGACGAACCGGGGCAAGGGATTTGATCAGCAGATTGGAGATGCCCTGTCTGATCATTTTTACTTCAAGAGAATCAATTTCTTACTAGCGTTGAAGCCGGCGGCTTCCATCCGCAGGATAAAGACGCCCGAAGGATGCCCGGCTAACATCACCAAGGCTTTGTAGGCGCCGGCTTTCTGCTCGCCCGATATGATGGTCTGGATTTCACGCCCAGCCATATCGAATACCTTCAGACTAACGAAGCCGTCGTTTGCCAATGTATAGCCGACTACCGAAGTTGGATTGAATGGATTAGGATAAGCCTCGCTGAGCGAATAGCCCAGCGGCGCTGGACCTTCGACTTTCTCAATGCCTAAATTTTCGCGGTCAGCAAGCGCGGCTTGCAGCAGACCTTTGGCATATCCAGGATTGTGCAGACCGCCGGAGCCGTCGCTCTCGACGAATTTGTAGTTATAAGCGGCGCGCAGTTGAGCCGATGTATATCTGTTAGTAACTACGACTGTAGGTTCGCCGACCGGCGGCAGCAACATCGCTAGCGCGGTCATCAAACCCTGTATTTCGGCTTTAGCCGATTCCTGTCTTCCATCGCCGTCCCAGTCATCGACGCCGATGTCGTCGAACGACCTGTCGATATCGTCGTGGCAGCGCACGCAGGCTTCGATATGTTCAGCGCCGTCGTCTGATTTCATCGCGAACGAATGGTCGCCTAACTTCAGATAACCCGGCGCATTCGGATCTTCCGGTCCGGAACTCATATGGCAGCCAACGCAGCCGTTCTCGATGATTCGTCCGTGCGGTGTGGACTCAATTTCCCGGCCATATTCGATAGCATTTGTGCCGGCTACCATATCGCTCTGGTTGCAGTAGTGTGGGCCGAAGCGGTCGGAATAGCGCTGGACATAAGTTACGGCGTTGCGGCGGGATTGGTGGCAGTTGGCGCAAATGTTCCCCAGGTCGAAATTGACTTCGACGCCATTTTGCAGTCTCACCGGCGTAACCGTGCGGACTTGATGCTCGTTAGTCGCATCGTGCGGATTATGGCAGACCGCGCAGGTGATAGGGAGGTAGGTTAAGTCTTTCAAAGAATCAGGCACGCCTGCCAAGTGGTCGAGAAAGCCGACGCCACTGTGGCAGCGCACGCAGCTTGGGCGGCTCTCTTCCGGCGGGCGCGAGTGTCCTGAATTATCCCACTGATAAGGCCGGGTGTGATGTGTGCCGGAGTCGTGGCATTTGGCGCAGACGCCTGTCTCCAGTGAAACTGTCATCTTATTATCGGAATTATTACCCATATGCGCTGAGCCTGGTCCGTGGCAGTTTTCGCATTGGATGTTCGCCATTTTGGCGGTTTCCGGGAAGCGCACTTTCATTGTGTCCCAAGTTCCCGGGCGCAGACCGCCGCGGGCGCTGTCTAGGAAGGTCCAACCTTCCTGGCGCGCCATATCGTCGAAGCCGTGGTTGACGGCTAATGAGTCGGTGTTATAACCGACGACGTGGCAACGCACACAAGAAGCCCGCCAACTCATACTTTGCTGACCATCGATAGCGCGTGCAAAGACATCGCCGTGTTTCGTTTCGCTCCACGGACGAACTTTTTGGTCAACTTGTCCGTTGTGACAGGCGGCGCATTGGGGAACTTGCGGATTGCCGACGATGCTGCCGACGCCGACATAATTCGCGGCGTTCACCGCCAATTCCACCGCGTCGCTTTGACCGGCGGCAGTGGTTACGCGCAGAGTGATTCTATATGTTCCGCGCAGGTCTGGAGTGAATTTGACCACCGCGACATTAGCCGCGCTTAGAGCCGCTTGCGAATTGCGCGGGCGCGCCGCCATCGTCCAAGCCCAGGCTGTTACGGCTGTATCGCCGGGATTACCGGTTAAATAGACTATCTCGCCGACGCCGACATTCGGTAGTCCGGTTGAAGGTTTGTCGTATATATCGAGCGTATCCCTTGCGACCGTCCGATCTGAAACGGCCAGAACCTTAATTATGGCTGTGGACTGGGCAAAGGAAGTCATCACCAAAGTCAGCAATAAACAAATTGCCCCCAAAGCGATTACGAACTTTCTCATCTTTTCTCCTGATTTAAATTGAGAATTGTGTAAAATTACACAATATTATATTAACTTTGTTGTAATTGGCTCACCTTTGTCCTATAAATACATTTATAATCACTAAACTAAAGCGAGCGTAAAATTATTAGGTTTATAGTAGCAAATCTTATGCCGTTTTTAGTAGGACAAAACAGACGAGCTAATTGCAAAAGTGATGATTAATCCAGAAAACTCAGACATGGCAAGGCGGACGCCCTCGTCCGCCGAAAACCAAGCCTAGAATGCGGCGGACGAAGGCGTCCGCCTTGCCATCAGTTAATAAATCCAACGCTTTTGCAATTACCTCAGACTTGTAAGATTTGGAGTTATTAAAATAATATCGTAATTTATGTTTTGGTAGATACAGGCAAATAATAAGAGGCGTCATACCAATTTGCATTCATAATGAATAAAGGGATTCAAAATTAACAACGGATTAAACGGATAGAACGGATTAACCTAGCGGCTTTACAGGATTATTCGTTTCATCCGTTTAACCTGTGTGACTTTATTTCGACATTTATCATCTGATCGATTGCGACTTGGTGTCATTTAGTATTTACGCGTAAAACACTTCATATAAATATAATTACATTTTTCTAAAAGTCAATATCAGAATAATCTCCAATCTTAAAAAAACGACCGTTCCCAAAGGTTCGTCACGCGGCTTCAGCCTAAGGAAGAATATTCTTACACGGACAGCGTCTGTTTTAGGCGCCGACAGCCCCGGCGGTCGGGTAGCCATCACCGGCGCCAATTATTTAACTATTTTACGTCTGCTGATCGTCCCGCTGTTTTGGATTTGCTTCTTCAATCCGGGTTGGTTGGTCCAGTTTATCGCTACCCTGCTGATAGCCATCGGCGCATTGACCGATATGTGGGATGGCAGATTAGCGCGCCGCCGCGGGCAAATCACGCCGTTCGGCAATTTTATGGATCCGCTGGCCGATAAATTGTTAGTCCTTTCAGCCTTTTGGGCGCTGCTCATTCGAGAGAATCTGGGCGGCTTTCAGATATCAGCGCTCATTCTCGTTTCGATTATCACTCTGCGCGAAATTGCCCTGACCATCCTGCGCGTATATAAAATCCGCAGCGGTTCGTCCTTGCAGACCAGTCTCTGGGGCAAATGGAAAACCGCCGCCCAACTCATCACTATCCTGCTAACTTTCACGCTTTTTAATCTACGCGCCTTTGCAACAGCGCGTGAAGTTTCTATTCCGATTTTAAACGACGTGATAATGAACATAACGATAACAATTTTACTGACAATCTGTATGTTGACATCGGTTATTTCGGGGTGGTTATATTTGAAAGATATGTTTAGAGACTTAAATGGACAAGATGGCTAAAACGGTCTCAAATCGAATGTTTAGTGGTGTGGCTATTCAGATTGCTACCCTAGGTCCGGTTGGCCGTCTACCGGTGGCGCCTGGCACTTGGGGCAGCGGCGCTGCGGCTATATTATGGTGGTGGCTGGCAGGCGTGTTTCAGTTTGCACTCCTGGCTTCGTTCATCGTCCTGCTGGCGATTTTATCGATTATAGTCTCCACTATCGCCGAGCGGTGCCTAGGCTGCGACGCCCGGCCGATTGTCATCGACGAGGTTGTTGGGCAGTGGTTGGCGCTGCTCTGGTGTCCGCATAGTTGGATTTGGTTCGCCGGTGGATTTATATTGTTTCGCGTGTTCGATATATTCAAACCTTTTCCCGTTCGGGCATCCCAGAAACTGCCCGGCGGTTGGGGTGTAACGATCGACGATATATTAGCCGGACTTTATGCTGCATTATGTTTATACTTCATTGGGAGATTTTTCGATGGACTCGGGACGCTGTGAATTAATCGTTGTCGGGGATGAAATTCTACTTGGTCAGACGCTGGACAGCAACAGCCGCTACATCGCCCGCCGGTTGACCGACAACGGAATGCGGCTGCACTGGATTTCGGTTGTCCCGGACGATAAAGACGAGATAAAAACCGCGCTCGACCGAGCCACTGGGCGCGCTTCAGCGGTGATTATAACCGGCGGATTAGGCCCGACTGCCGATGATTTCACCCGTCCGGTTATCGCGGGATTTTTCGCTGACAACTTAGTTTGGCGGCAGGATTTAGCGGATGCGATTTTAGCGCGTTTCGAGAAGCGCGCAATTCGCCCCTCGCCGGGCTGGGAGACAATGGCTTATTTTCCCAGCCGTGCCGCCGCCATTCCCAACGCCCACGGCGCCGCGCCGGGGATACATTATAATTATGTCCGCGACCACAAAGGCGCGACGGCGGTAGTGACGCCTGTTGCAGATTCGTTACAGTCTGTTGCCATTGAACCCGTCTTCAGAGAAGCCGGGCGGCAATTATTCGCCCTGCCCGGCGTCCCAGTCGAGATGCGCGGGATGTTTGAAGACTATATCTTGCCACGTTTGATTGCAGCGCGCAAGGGCGTATTTAAGTCGCGCATATTCAAGACGGTGGGCGCCGGCGAGACGCATTTGGCAGCCTGCATCGGCGACCCGGCGGTTTTGGCGCCGGCAACGCTCGCCTTCCTGCCCAGCCTCGACCAGGGCGTCACCTTGCGTCTATCCTGCTCCGGCGACGATGTAAACTTAGTCCACCCTGTCCTTGAGAAAGGCTCGGCTATAATCAGAACGGCGATTCAATCTTATATTTACGCTACAGAGGAAATCCCTTTGGAAGCGGTCATAATCGATATTTTGCGATATCGCGGCTGGAAGGCCGCGTTTGCTGAGTCTTGCACTGGCGGGATGATTTCCGCGCGCTTAACTTCCATCCCCGGTGCTTCGGATGTCTTCGAGCGCTGTTTTGTTACCTATTCCAACCAAGCCAAAGTCGAACTATTAGGAGTCGCGCCGGATATTATCGAGAACTACGGCGCAGTCAGCGAGCAATGTGCGCGGGCAATGGCCGAGGGCGCTTGTCAGCAAGCCAAGGTTGATATTGCCATCAGCGTAACCGGCATCGCTGGGCCGGGCGGCGGAACTGTGGAAAAACCAGTCGGATTAGTCTATATCGGTGTAGCCGACCGCGGCGGCAGCAAAGTCAAGCGTTTCACCTTTGCCGGCGACCGCGACGACAACCGGCGGAGGGCCGCCTTAGCCGCGCTGACGATGTTATATCGTAAGTGCATCAATGCCTAAGTGTAATGTGCGAGGTCATTCGAACGGAGTGAAGAATCTCGTCTCCAAACCCAGACGAGGCTCTTCACTGCGTTCTGAGTAACCAAATTCCGTCTTTGACAGGATTTAGGTTCTAACTCTTTTTAACTTCTTTAACTTTCTAACTTTCTAACTTACAACCGGATATCAAATGCATAAATTAACCATCGACGACCTTGAATTGCGCGGTAAGCGCGCCTTTGTGAGGGTGGATTTCAATGTGCCGCTCTCAGCGGAAGGCAAGGTCGAAGACGACACACGCATTGCGGCTTCACTGCCGACATTGCGCAAAATCCTGCTCGCAGGCGGTTCGGCGGTTGTCGCCAGTCACCTTGGCCGGCCCAAAGCCAAGCGCGAGGAAAAATATTCGCTTAAACCGGTCGCGGATAAACTGCGGGAGTTGACCGGCTGGCCGGTTAAGTTCGTCCCGGATTGCATCGGATTGGAGGTCGAAGCCGCTGCCCAGGCGCTTAAGTCCGGCGAAATTCTGCTGCTGGACAATGTCCGTTTCTACCCGGGCGAGGAAGCCAACGACCCGGCTTTCGCCGCTCAGTTCGCCAAATTGGCGGATTACTATATCAACGACGCCTTTGGCTCGGCGCACCGGGCGCATGCCTCGACGCATGCTGTGGCTGGACATTTTCCCGGTCGAGCCGCTGCCGGTTACTTGATGGAGAAGGAACTGGCGTATCTCGGACGCGCGCTGGCTAATCCGCAAAGACCGTTTGTCGCGGTCATCGGCGGCGCGAAGATATCGACGAAAATCGATGTCCTGCGCAACTTGCTGAAGATGGTCGATTTACTGCTCATCGGCGGAGCGATGACTTATACCTTTGAGAAAGCCAAAGGCGGCAAGATTGGCAAATCGTTGTGCGAGGAAGATAAAATAGATGCCGCCAAGGAGATTCTCGCTTTGCCTGAAACCGGCAAATTGCGCCTGCCGGTCGATTCGCTCACGGCGCTAAATCCAGACGCCGTATGCGAGTCGGAAGTCGCCGGACAGAAAATCAAGCACATCTGTTGGCGCATACGGTTGTCCAATGCCATCCCGGATGATGAAATTGGCTTCGACATCGGGCCGGAAGCGGTGTCGGATTTCACAAAAGCAATTGCCGGCGCTAAAACTATCGTCTGGAACGGTCCGTTAGGAATGTTCGAGAAAGACTTGTTCGCCGGAGGGACGAAGGCGGTCGCACGAGCATTGGCGGATTTGACGGCGGCCGGCGGCATTACAGTTGTCGGCGGTGGAGATTCCGTTGCGGCGCTGGAAAAATTTGGGCTGTCCGATAAGATGTCCCATATATCGACCGGCGGTGGAGCGTCGCTGGAATTTTTAGAGGGTAAAGTTCTCCCCGGTGTAGCCGCTTTGACGGATAAATAATTTCAAAACACAGAGGCACAGATGACACAGAGTAAAATCTCGGCGCTCTCTGTGTCTCTGTGTTAAAGGAGTCCTATGCGGGAAATCGTTATTGCCGGCAATTGGAAGATGAACACCTTGCCGGCCGAGGGCGTTATTTTGGCTCGGGCTGTTGCAGATGTAACTGCAGCGATGACGCAGGTTCTGGTCGTAATTTGTCCGCCGGCGACACATCTGAAAGATGTCGTCGAAGCCGTGCGCGGCACATATATCGGCGTCGGCGGGCAGAATGTGCATTGGGAGAAGTCCGGCGCTTACACCGGCGAATTGTCGGCGGATATGTTGCTGATGATCGGCGCTAAATGGGTCATCATTGGGCATTCCGAGCGGCGCAAGTATTTTGGCGAGACCGACGAAACGGTCAATAAACGTGCTAAACGGGCTTTATCGGCAGGACTGCGCCCAATCGTTTGCATCGGCGAGACTTTGGAGGAGCGTCAAGCCGGCAAGACCTTTGAGGTCTTAATGCGGCAGGTAAAAATCGGGTTGGACGGGCTTGTATTAAAGGGCCGCGGCGGACTGGTCATAGCCTACGAGCCGGTTTGGGCTATTGGCACCGGCGTCAACGCCACGCCGGAGCAGGCGCAGGAAGCGCACTATTTCATCCGCGGCTTGTTGAAAGTATCATACGGCGATGAAATTGCCGACCAAACCGTCATCCAATACGGCGGCAGCGTAACCGATGCAAATGCTGTCGAATTGATGGCTTGCCCGGATGTGGACGGCGCACTGGTGGGCGGCGCTTCGCTTAAAGCGGATGTATTCGGGAGAATTGTCAAGGCAGGAGTGAAATAGAAAGATTATCCTAACTCGGTAGAAATGGCGGTTATTCATTCCGGACGAAGTGAAGAATCTTGTTCAGGATGAGATTTTTCACTTCGTTTGGAGGAATCATCATCCCGCTGCGCAGTGCAACCTAAGATGAAAGGACACCCCCCTTCATCCCCCCGCAAGCGGGGGGAGAAGCGAGCAACAGCCGCAAGCGGGGGGAGAAGCGAGCAACAGCCGCAAGCGGGGGGAGAAAGCGCATATATTTTACGAGTAATGACGCGTCTGCGACGCGTTTCGCATTAGAACGCGGCTTAAAAGTCTTTTCGTATGTCCAATCGAATGCTGCAGGGTGTCCACACTCTGCGGAAATACCAATCTTTACAGCAGGATGGGGACATCCTGCTGCAAGATGCGAAAAGACTTTTGAGCCGTGCTATAAAGATAGATGACTGCATCGGAAAAGACTTTAGGGGAATAATATAAATAGTCATCTACTAGCATAGCCATTTATCATCAGCATTGGCATTGTCATCTTTTCATAAGAATACTCAACGCAAACGAATAGAGAATGTTCTCCGGATTTTCCGAGCGGGAGGTAAGGATGATAGGGAACGGCGCGCCGACGATGACCGAAGCCGACGAAGCGCCGCAGAGTGTAATCAGCGATTTGAACAGGACATTGCCGACATGGATGTTATTGACGACCAAGATGTCGGCTTGACCTGCGACTTGGCTTTTCATCTTTTTCTTCTCAACAGCGTGCGGATTAATTGCCAAATCCAGCGACAGCGGACCATCGACCGAGACGCCCTTGGGGAACTGTCCGCGCTCGCTCATCTTGGCAATGATAGCCTCCTCCAAGGCTACAGGCATACCGGGCGTCACAGTTTCGACCGCGGCTAACAGGGCAATTTTCGGCTCTTTAATACCCAATCCGTTAGCGAACTCGGTCGCATTTTGGATCAACTTGAGACGCTCCGGCAGCTCGGCGTTGACGACTAAGGCGCAATCGGTTAGAAAGAGCAGCCGGTCGATAGGATACACATTCAGCACGACGATATTTGTCCACAGACCGCCCGGCTTGCGCAGTCCGAGTTCAGGGTCGAACAGGGCGGTGAAAAAGTCGCGCGCCAGGAGATTGCCACGCATCAGAATATCCGCCTTGCCTTCCTGAATCAGTTTCACTGCTTTCACGGTTGCCGTATGATGGTCTTTTTCGACGATGATTTTCCAATTTGAGCGCTTTTCGCCTATTTGGTCGAGCATTTCGTTGATATGCCGTTTATGCCCGATTAAGATCGGCTCGATTAAACCCTGCTTTCTCCCCAGCGCGAGACCCTTCAAGGTCAATTTATCCTGCGCCACCGCTTCGACAATGCGATAAGGTCCCTGTTGTTTGACTGACTCTTGAGCCTTGACATAAATCTCATCCAGTGAGCGGATGGGCTCGTCGATGTTTATATTAAATTTCATTTGAGCGCCCTAACCTTTCTTGAGAAAGTGAGAAACGACTACTGCCAAGGCAATGGATGCCAGTTTATTGAAGGCCGGGTCGGCGCGGGAAACCAGACTAATGGGCGCTTTGGCGCCGAGTATGACGCCGGCGAAGGAAGCCCCGCCGAACTGAATCAGCGATTTGGCGAGGATATTACCCTCCTCAATCGAATTTGCCACGACGATGTCGGCATTTCCGGCGACATCCGATTTGATATTTTGATATTCGACGGCTTGCGGCCAGACCGCCGTGTCGAAACTCATCGGTCCGTCGATGTAGCATTGCTTAATCTGCTCACGCTGCGCCATTTTAGAAAGGGCTGCGGCTTCGAAGGTCTCCGGAAACGCTTGAACTACATAATCCACCGTTGCCAGCATCGCCACGCGCGGCCGTTCGATGCCCAGCGCCCAACCCACTAACACCGCGTTGCGGATGATATCAATTTTCTGTTCGAATGTTGGCTTGATGACCATCCCGCCGTCGGTAACGCCTAAGAGTTTCGGATATAACTTAGGCGACAGAATAGCGGTGTGCGCTAGTAGGCCTTTGCGGCGCAAGCCGTATTTTTGCCTTAGGACGCTTTTTAGTAATTTAGATGTCGGCAGGATGCCTTTCATTATAATATCGGCTTGACCGATGGCGACCGCCATTGCGCAGCGCTCGGCGGATTCATCGTCGTCGGCCGTGTGTATAATATTGAATTCGGCCGGTCGGCTGTTGTGTTGTTCGATGAGCGCGCCGATTTTAGCGCTGTCGCCGAACAGCATCGACTGGGCGATACCGGCTTCTTGGGCTTTGACGGCGGCTTCGATCGCGGCGTCGTCGTGTGCCGCGGCGACAGCGACTTTATGCGGTTCGCCGCTCCCGCTGATTTCGCGGGCGCGCTCGAGGATCGCTTCCATTGTTGTCAAGTGCGGCAGGGAGATTTTTTTAGGCATTAATTGTTTGTTATTTATTGAAGAGTCGAAAAATATACAATCTTAAATATATCAAAACCTTATTGTTTAAGCAACTATGAAAAGAGCGCAGTCAGAATTTGGAAAAAATTTCACAATGATATATTTTGGATGGTTAGGTATTGTGTGAAGGCAATACCGAGTTGCCATCAAAAGATTATAAACTGCGCCAAGAGATGAGCTAATTACAAAAGTGATGATTAATCAAGAAAACTCAGACCAAGGCAAGGCGGACGCCCACGTCCGCCGAAAACCAAGCCTAGAATGCAGCGGACGAGGGCGTCCGCCTTGCCATCAGTTAATAAATGCAACACTTTTGCAATTACCTCAGATTAACAGCAGATTCTACAGATTACGCGGATGTGTAATCGGGTAACCCGGTTTCTTGAAGCGGGATTAAAATAATTAGGGTTCACTTTGACATTCAAACGTTCATCTCAAAAATAAAGACCTATGAAACTTCGCTTAGCCGGGATATTCTGCTTAAGTTTGTCCCTGATGCTGTTTGAATTGACTTTGATACGCGCCTATTCGGCGACGCTGTTTTATCATTTTGCCTTTATGGCTATCTCGGTGGCGATGCTGGGGCTGGCCGCTGCCGGTCTGACAGTTCATCGCGTCGGGCACTGCTTCCGCGCCGACAATCAAGCAGTCTGGGCTGGACTTTGGACGGTTTTTTTTGCAGTTTCCGTTCCGGCGGTGATGTGGTTAGTTTTTCGCATTCCAGTGAATGCTTATCTGCCGCCGAACCAAATCGGCGGCAAATTGACGGCCATATATTTGCTGTCGGCGCTGCCGTTCTATTTCGCCGGTTTGACTATCAGCGGCTTGTTCGCGGCGCGCTATAGGGAAATAGGAAAACTCTACGCTTGGGATTTAGTCGGCGCAGGTTTGGGCGCGCTGGCGATTATCCCGCTGCTCAATTGGGCCGGCGGTGAATCAGCCGCGTTTTTCATCTCCATCCTGGGCTTTGTCGCCGCAGCGCTGTTCTGCCGCGGCTTTAGGCGGCGGATAGCCGTCGGACTCGCCTTCTTGATGTTGGCATTGGGCGTCACCAACGACCGTTTCGGCTGGTTGGAGATTATTTACAGCAAGGGCCAGAAATTAGCCGGGCTGGACATTCGTTATAATAAATGGAACTCTATTTCGCGCATTCTGGCGATACCGTTTCGCCCCGGCACCGACGCAGCCTATACCTGGTGTCCATCGCCGAACTATCCGCTGCCGACGATGGAGCATTTAAGTCTGATGATCGACGACGGCGCAGCTTCGCCGGTTCTGCCGTTCGATGGTCGTAATCTGTCGCCCATCCAATATTTGCTGTTCGATTTGACCGCCCTGCCGCACCGTCTGCGCGGCGGCGGCGAGACTCTAATCATCGGCTGCGGCGGTGGAAGGGATGTGCTGACCGGACTCTTAGCCGGCGCCAAACGAATCGACGCAGTGGATATTAATCCTTTAGTCTTCGATGCGATGAACGGCGCCTTGTCTTCGTTCAACGGGCATTTGTATAGTCACCCGCAGGTAACTCCGGTCGTCGCCGAAGGGCGCGCTTATGCCCGCCGTCATAAGGGCGAATACGATTTAGTGCAGATTGCGATGATCGACACCTGGGCCGCGACCAGCGCCGGGGCTTATGCGCTCAGTGAGAACAGTCTCTACACCGTCGAAGCCTTTGTCGATTACATCCACGCTTTGAAACCGGATGGAATGTTCAGTTTCACGCGCTTCTTTTTCACGCCGCCGCGGCAGGCGCTGCGTTTAGTTTCGTTGTTCCTTGCCGCCGCTGAGCGCACCGGCATCGAGCAGCCCGACCGCTGCATACTGGTCGCCAAATATGAAAGCCTCGCCACGCTGATATTTAAGAAAGAACCTTTCAAGCCTGAAGAGATACTCAACTTCCGTCGCGACCTATCCGAACTCGGCTTCGACCTCGTTTATTCGCCCGACCAGCGCCCCAATCCATTCTTTAAGAATTTAATTGAGTCTAATAATCGCCTTGACTTTTACGAACGCTATCCCTTCGATGTAACGCCCTCGACCGACGAGCGTCCATTCTTCTTCAATATCTTGAAAATGCGCGACTTTTTGCGTGTATTTGAGATTAAAGAAGGTCAGAAATTCAATTACTATGCCACCTATACGCTGTTGGTCCTGTTGTTTATATCGGTGGTTTCGACTGTCGTTGTGCTGTTGCTGCCGATCGCTATTTGGGGCGAGAGGTCCGCTCGTTTTCAGGGACGCTGGGCGCTTTTAACCTATTTTGTGTGTATTGGTTTGGCGTATATTATGATTGAGACGGCGTTGTTGCAGCGTTTTGTCCTTCTGCTGGGCAATCCGCTCTATTCGGCGGGAATAGTCGTGGCTGCGATGCTGGCGTCCAGCGGCTTGGGCAGCCTTTATTGGGGGCGGCTGGGGCCGGCGAATCGAGCCAAAAGCCTGCGGACAGCGTTCTATATCATTGTTATCGGATTGACGCTTCATATATTAACAGGTTCTAAATTAATCCATTATCTATTGCCTTACTCAATAGTAATAAAAATCATCGCCGTTGGGATGTTATTGCTGCCGCTGGGTTGGGCGATGGGATTTCTGCTGCCGGCGGGGATAACCGCCGCCGGCGCACGCGGACCCGGCACGGTGGCATGGTGCTGGGCGGTGAACGGCGCTGCCAGCGTGGTCGCGGCGCCGTTGTCCGTCGCCTTGTCGATGAGCCGCGGCTTCAACGCCACGTTAATCTGGGCGGCGCTCTGCTATATAACCGCCTTCGCCCTCCAGTATTTCATCATATCACGTCGGATTCAAAGCACGTCGGCCGTGGAGGTTGGATAGTTGCCCCGTTCGCTGCGCTTTAGAATTTTAAGTTTTTTAGCGGCTGTCGGTTTAGTCTCGATTGTTGTTGTCGCGCTGATTATCAACCATATTTTGGTCAGACAACAGCGCAATCGACTCGATACCCGCCTGTCGATGATTTCGATGATGGCGCACGCCTGTCTGCGCAACCTGATGTTAAATGAACACCAGAATGAGTTGCGGGAGTTTATACTACGGTTCGGTGAAAACGCTCCGCTGGTCGGGCTGAGGCTCATTTCGCCGGAAGGCATTGTGACGATATCCCATCAGTCAGAAGAAGAAGGGAAGCCCTATCGGGCATTTGATAAAGTCAAATTCGACGGCGAATGGAATCATTTTATACAAAAGGACGACGCCGGCGGACCTATATTGACATCTTTGTCTCCGGTGCGTCGGCAGCCTTCCTGTATCGCTTGTCATCCCGGACCGCCGGGGATTATGTCGATACTCAACGTAGATATATCCGCCAAGGAAATAACTGGCGCGCTGGCTTTGACCCAGTTGCTATTGATAGGCTCATCGCTGTTTATGGCGCTGTTATTCGTCGGCACGGCGTTTATGGTGCATTTTCGTTTTGTTAAATCGTCGCTGCATAAGATAATAAGCGGAATAAGCCAACTTGAACAGGGTAATTTTGCCGCGCGCATAGACCTTGAACAGAAGGATGAACTGGGCCGCTTAGCAGGGCATATCAACCGGCTGGGCGACCGCCTCGCTAAAATGCGGCGGGCATTGGATAATTCGCACCAGGCTGAATTGGAGCGCGCCGAGCGGATGGCTTCGGTCGGCGAGTTAGCCTCTTCCATTGCCCACGAAATAAAAAATCCGGTCGCAGGCATCGCCAGCGCGATGGAAGTGCTTTCGGCCGAACTGCTTCCCGGCGACGAACGGGAGGTTATCTTTGCTGAAATATTGAATCAAACTCAGCGCGTCAACCGCGCCGTCAACGACCTGCTTTCTTATGCGCGTCCTTCGCTGCCGGAGTTAGCGCTTGGCAGCCTGAACGAGCCGCTTCGCCACGCCTTGACTCTGCTCGAAGCCCGGCGCAAGGGAGCCAATGTCGCTTTGGAAATACGACTCGACCCACATCTGCCGCCAGCGCTTTTCGACCCGCAGCAGATGCAGCAGGTTTTTGTCAACCTTATTTTCAATGCCTTGCAGGCGATGCTGTCCGGCGGGACGCTGAAAATCGCGAGCGGCTTTGAAAACAAGGAACTTTTCGCCTGCATCAGCGACACCGGTGTTGGAATACCCAAAGAAATTATGCAGGACATATTCAAGCCATTCTTTACGACCAAACATCAGGGGACAGGCTTGGGGCTGTCCATCTGCCGTTCTATCATCGAAAACCACCACGGGAAGATTGAGGTTTATTCCACGCGCGGCGAGGGTTCGACTTTTAAGGTAATCCTGCCCGGCGATAGAAACTTGACCGAGAAACATAACCTTGAGCGGTAAGGTCCTTATCATCGACGATGAAAAATTGATTCGCTGGTCGCTGGAAAAAAATCTGAAGAACCTTGACTATCAGGTCGAATCAGCGGCTTCCGGCGAAGAGGGACTAAACCGGTTCGATATCTTCTGCCCGGAAGCGGTAATCCTGGATAACAAACTGCCGGGAATGCAAGGTTTGGATGTTTTAACCGAACTACGCACGCGCGACCCGCGGCTGGTCGTGCTGTTTATGACCGCCTTTGGAACAATCGAGACAGCGGTCGAAGCGATGAAGCGCGGCGCTTACGATTATGTCAACAAGCCCTTTGTCTTCGACGAAGTCAGGCAGTTGCTCGAGAAGGGTCTTTATGTCCAGCGTTTGGACAGCGAAGTATCGCGGCTGCGCGCAGTCGAACGTCGTCAGTTTGACACTGCCAATGTGATAATAAATTCGCTCCGGATGCGCGAAATTATCTCGCTGGTAGATAAAGTCGCGCGCAGCGAGGCGCATACTGTGCTGCTCACCGGCGAATCTGGCACGGGTAAAGACCTCTTCGCCCGTGTCATTCATCAGCGCAGTTTCCGCAGCGCTCTACCGTTTATAACAATCAACTGCGCCTCAGTGCCGGAAACACTTTTGGAAAGCGAACTGTTCGGACACGAGAAAGGCGCGTTCACCGACGCCAAAAGCGCCAAACGCGGTCAATTTGAACTGGCTTCGGGAGGTGTGGTCTATCTTGATGAAATCGGCGAAATTCCACTCGGGCTGCAAGTAAAATTGCTGCAGGTGATAGAGAACCGTGTCTTTCGCCGCGTTGGTGGCGTCAAAGATATTCGCATCGATGTCCTCATCATCGCCGCGACTAATATCGACCTTGCCGCCGCTGTCGAGCGCGGCAGTTTTCGCCGTGACCTGTATTACCGGCTGGAACTAATACCGATTCATATACCGCCGCTGCGCGAACGACGCGCCGACATCGTCCCGATCGCCGAGTATTTTATCCAACGCTTCAATCAGGAGTTTCATAAGAAATTTGTCGGGCTTTCTGGGGAAGTCAAGGATGTTCTCGCGGATTACGATTGGCCCGGCAATATCCGGGAACTGCGCAATGTCATTGAGCGTATCATCATACTTGAGAACGATGACTCAATCCGGCTTGAGCATCTGCCGTTTGACTTGCGCCGGTTGTTTGAGACAGTGAAGATGTCTTCGGGCATACTGCCGGTGCAGGATTTAGGATTGGTCATCCCTGATGGAGGTTTATCGTTGGAAGCCGTCGAGCATGAATTGGTAGTCAAAGCGCTGGCTAAATGCGCTTACAACCAGACCCGCGCCGCCAGACTGCTCGATATAACCCGCGATTCGTTACGCTATAAAATGAAGAAGTTCAATTTGTTGAGTAAATTGCAAAAGTGATGATTAATCTAGAAAATTCAGACCATAGCAAGGCGGACGCCCTCGTCCGCGGAAAACCAAGCATAGAATGCGGTGGACGAGGGCGTCCGCCTTGCCATCAGTCAATAAATCCAACACTTTTGCAATTACCTATGTTGTAACAAAGAGTCCATATTGTCCCTAAAGTCCATTTCGTCCAAAAAGAACAATCAAATTTAGAGGTCTTTTATGCCCAAATACCGCATTGCCTGGATGCCTGGCGACGGCGTCGGCAATGATGTGATGGATGCGGCTCGCATCGTCCTGCATTCCGTCCAACTGGACGCAGAATATATCCCCGCCGATATCGGCTGGGAGTTCTGGAAGAAGGAAGGCGACCCGCTGCCGCCGCGCACGTTAAAAATCCTGGGTGAAACCGATTGCGCTCTGTTCGGCGCGATTACTTCCAAACCCAAGGAAGAAGCCGCGGCAGAATTGAATCCCGAATTACAGGGTAAAGGATATGAATACTTCAGTCCGATTGTCCGGCTGCGCCAGGAATTTGACCTGCATACTAACATAAGGCCTTGCAGGGCTTATGCGGGAAATCCTTTAAATTATAAAGAAGGCATCGATATCGTCATCTTCCGCGAGAATTCGGAAGGGCTTTACGCCGGTATCGAGTTTCATCCTTTGCCCGATAATGTGCGGGCGGTTTTAGAAACGGCGCATAAGAAAATGAAACGTTTTTCAGCTGTGCCGTCCGGTGAGATAGCCATTTCGACCCGCCTAATGACCAAACAAGCCTGCGCGCGTATCGTGCGCAACGCTTTCGAGTTTGCGCGCAAATATAAACGCCGGTCGGTTACGGTGGTGGATAAACCTAATGTGCTGCGCGAGACCGGCGGGCTGATGATGCGAACTGCCCGCTTAGTCGCCAAGGATTATCACGAAATCCCTCTGTATGAAACCAACATCGACGCGCAATGTATGTGGCTGCTGAAAAATCCCTTCGATTACGATGTAATGGTAGCGGAGAATATGTTCGGCGATATCCTATCCGACCTCGCGGCGCAATTAGTTGGTGGATTGGGCTTTGCGGCTTCAGGCAATATCGGTGACAACTACGCGGTTTTCGAGCCTACCCACGGCTCAGCGCCCAAATATGCCGGACAATACAAGGTCAATCCTATGGCGATGCTGTTGACGGTGAAAATGATGCTGGATTGGCTCGGCGAGACCGACAAAGCCGCGCGCGTCGAAAATGCCATCGCGCAGGTCATCAAGGAAGGCAAGGCGAGGACTTACGATATGGGAGGCAAATCGACAACATTAGAGGTTGCCGATGTAGTCGCAAAGTTTGCAGCCGCGTGAATTGTTTGAATCCCTAATCCGGCGCTTATAGCTAGATTAAGGTTTAACTTTTTAATTTTTTAACTTATTAACTTGTCATCTTAAGCAAATTTAGATGAGTGCATTACTTGACACATAATGTTTCAGGTGATATATTGAATTATCGAATTCAGGAGCCTTATCATTCGTTTGCTTCCCAAATTACACCCGTTTGCTTCAGCGCCGGTAATTATCATCATAACTTTCAGCGCTTTATCGGCGGCGCCTGCCCTGCTGGACGGACGAGCAGCGGTGTCGGAGCAGGAATTCGCCTTTGCTGTGGGGCTTTATCGCGACGGCTTGTATCAGATGGCAGCGGCGCGTTTAAGCGAATTTCTCTTGCGCTGGAGCGATGATGAGCGCGCGCCGCAAGCGCTCTATCTGCTCGGCGAATCGTTGTTTCAGTTGAATCAGCAGGCTTCGGCGTGCGATGCGTTCCGGCGGCTGCTCGATAAATATCCCCATCATAAACTTACAGATTCAGCCCGTCTGCGTTTAGGGCAAGCCTATCTCGAAGCCGGTCAAACCTCGGCATCAATCGATGTTTTGCGGCAGGCGTTGAGGAGCCAGCCGCAGACATCGTTACTACCGGACATATTATACTGGCTGGGCGAAGCCCTCGCTGCGGCCGGCGATACAGTCTCGGCTTTAGATACTTACAACCGGCTTCTGAAGTCCTATCCACAGCATAAATACACCGCTTGGGCGGCTTATTCCATCGGCAGTATTTATGAGCAGCGCGGCGACACCGCTGCGGCGACGGCGGCTTATGAGACGGTCTGGAAGGATTATCCTCAGACCCAGCCGGCAGAGTCGGCGCGCTTTCGCGCCGGCAGACTCTATTTTCAGCGCGGTATGAATCTTAAAGCCCGTCAGGCTTTGACGCCGCTGGCGGAACTGCCCAATTTAAGCCAAATCCATCTCCAATCCTTGTTCCTTTTAGGCGAAATCGCCTATTTTGAGAGTAATTTCAGCCAAGCCGAAAGTTATTACCGGCTGCTCTTAGCCGTAGATTCGACATCGGAGACTGCAGCACGGGCTTATTTTGCTTTAGGCTGGGCGTCAGCCCAGCAGAATCGCTGGCCGGCGGCGGCTGATGCATATATATCGGTCGCCGAACGCTTCCCCCAGCACCAGTTGGCCGGCGATGCTATCGTCGAAGCCGGCGGCGTTTTACAGAAAGCCGGACGCGGTGAAGCCGCTGCCGAATTGTGGCGCCAGGCGCTACAGCGCTATCCAGACCAACCGCTGGCGGCGCGCGCCGCGCTCGAACTGAGCCGCTTCTATTTAAAGAACGACAAACCGGCTGAAGCCGACCGGACTTTACGCCAGATATTAACTAAACTTGAGCCGTCCGACCGGATTACAGCCTATCGCTTATTAGTCAATGCCAACGAAGCCTTGAATGATTTTAAGGCTGCATTCGATTTTGCCCGGCAAGGCCTCTCTATTCAATCCAGCGGCGAAGACGAAGCCGAGTTGTTGTTCAGCGCCGGATATTTGGGCTATCGAACTGAGAACGATTCGCTGGCGCAGAAGTATCTCGAAACCCTACTTGAGCGTTATGCGAATAGTCCCCGTCGGATGGAGAGTTTATTTTATTTGGGGGAGGCGCGTTTTCGCCGTGAAGATGCAGTCGGCGCTGAGTCGGCTTACCGCGCCCTTATCGAGAACTATCCGAATTCCAAACTTTTAGAGGAGGCTCGCTACGGGCGGGCTTGGGCGCTTTATAAGATGAATAATTACCGCGCCGCCGCTCAAGCCTTCGCTGAATTTATTAAATTGCATCCGCAGAGCCGTTATGCTTCCGATGCTGCGCTGCGCATCGCTGACAGCCGTTTCAGCGCCAAGGAATACAGCGGCGCCGAAACCGCTTACCGGCAGTTTATTGCGTCGGTCGAAAAACAGGCGGCGCAACAATTAGAAAAACAACGTGTGGATTATCAGATCGCGGTCTGCCTGCTCAAAGCCGACAAGTTCACATCGGCGGCGGAAGCCTTCGCCGCGCATATTATCCGCTTTCCCGAGTCGGAACTTGCCGATGATGCGGCTTATATGCACGGCTGGGCGTTGTTCCGCGCCGGCCGGCTACCGGAAGCGGCCGACGCTTACAAGCAGTTTCTGACGGCTTATCCTCTATCGCCCTACACCGCACAAGCCGCTTACGGCCTGGCGGATGTTTATTACAATTTAAAGGACTATAAGAGCGCAGCCGCTGCTTATGAGAACATTATCAAGAAGTATCCTCAATCACCACTGGTGGGCGACGCCGTCAACGGTTTGCAATGGTGCGCCTTGCAGTTGGGCGACATCGAGCGCGGTGTGCGTGTCGCTGAGAATTTCGCCCGTGAAAATCCGAATAGTCCGCTGGTCGATGATGTCGCGTTGCGCATCGGCGATTTATTCTATAATTCCGGCGATTTCGCCCGCGCTGAACAGGCTTACAAACGACTAAGCGAGCAATATCCGCAGAGCGAGCATATTCCGGCGGCTGCATATTGGCGCGCCAAGAGCATTTTGGACGGCTTCGACACCGGACGAGCGGTCGATGTTTGGCGGGAACTTGCCGCTAAAGACAGCAAAAGCCATTATCGTGCGATGGCGTTCTATCAGATGGGGCAGATTTTTTACGCGCAAAAGAAGTTGAGCGACGCCGGCGGGATGTTTGAGGCGCTGCGGACGAATTTTCCTTCGTTAGACTTGGCTCTGGAAGCACAAATTTACCTTGCCAAAATAGCGCGCGCGAATGGTGATTTGAGCGCGGCGACAGCAGCGCTCGCCCCGCTGCTCGAACGCGCCGACAAAGGCGAGATAGCCGCCCGGGCATCTTTAGAGTATGTTTATATTCTAAAGAGTCTAGGAAAATATCAGGAAGCGCTGGAGAGGGCGGCAAAGTTGGCCGTCGGCCGCGCCGATGTCATTGGAGCAGAGGCTCAATTCACAGTTGCTGGATTGAAGGTTCAATTAGACCGCCGGGCGGAGGCGGTGGACGACTATTTGAAGGTAAAATACTTATATAATCTTTATCCGCAGTGGTCGGCGCCGGCACAAATCGAAGCCGCCAAATTAAAGGCGGAACTCGGAGACGCCAATGAAGCCCGGCGCATCTTGACGCGTTTGCGCAACGACCACGGCGACGATGAATGGGGCCGGCGCGCGGCGGAATTAATCTCGACGCTTAGATGAACGCCTTGCAACTCACGGCGCAAGTTGTATTTTGGCTGACGCTGGGTTTGGTATTTGTTTCTTATTTTGGTGTTTCGATTATATTGACTTTGGCAACGTGTGGCCGCAAGCCGCGTGATATTCCTTCCGATGCACCGCTGCCGCGCTTATCCATATTAATACCTGCCTACAACGAGGCGCGCGTCATCGGCGAGAAACTGCGCAATATGCTCGCGCAGGATTATCCGTCTGAACTGCGCGATATCGTCGTTATATCTGACCAATCGACCGACGCAACCGATGAGACGGTCAAAAGTTTTGAAGGCGCTGGCGTCAAATTAATACGGACTGAAAAGCGGTTGGGTAAGTTCGGCATATTGGACGCTTATGTGTCTCAAATGCAGAATGAGATTGTAGTCATAATCGATGCGAATATGATGTTGGCGTCTGGAGCGCTGCGAAATCTGGCTAGATATTTCGCTGACTCAGAAGTCGGGCTGGCGGGGGGGAATACGATTTTTAAATTGAGCATCTCCGACGACAGGCCGCCGAAAGGCGAATTAATATATCATAATTTTGAGACTTATTCTAAAACTTTAATGAATCGGCTTGGCGCCGTAGTCAGTGTTTATGGCGGATTTTATGCTTTTCGTAAGGCGCTGTTCCGTCCAATTGGGCGAAAGCCGGTGCATGACGATGTTATGCTGCCGATAGAAGTCTTGGCTGCGGGTTATCGAACGCATTTTACTGAAAATGCCGTCGCAACAGAAATCATTGCCTCTTCGCGCAAGGAATTCAAGCGTCATATTCGCCTTTCAGCATACAGTCTGAACAGTCTGACGCGTGCGCTGAAAATATCCGCCAAAGCCGGTCCAAAGATCTTCATTATTGTCTTTGTGAACAAAGTTCTGCGTTGGCTGTCGCCATATTTATTGGGATTAATGTGTCTCGCCTTGATACCGCTGCTCAAATTAGGTTTAGTGTATCCCTTTATCGCCGGGATAATTGCGTTTGGAATAGCCGGGGCGGCGCTGGGAGGCTTAGCCTATTTATTTGGATTTCATATTTTCATCATCAGCGCGATGTTCTATTTTGCATTTATCAATTTTGCGGCTTATATTGGATTATTTCGTTGGCTGGGGGGAATTAAGCCCTATTGGACGCAACAGAGGAAGGGCTGATGGAGCCTGTGGATTGTTTGAACGAAATTAACAAAATAAATAAGCGGATAAGGTCGGTGAATAAAACAGATTGAATGCAACATCGATTAACTTCCCAATTTACACCTTACACCTTACAACCTACAGTTTATAACTTTCTAACTTCCTTATGAAAATCAAACCGTTTCATGTCATCCCCAATCTGCCCGAGCCGCTGAAGGCGCTGCGGAGCATCGGGATGAACACTTGGTTCACTTGGAATTGGCCGGCTGTTCAACTATTTTTGCGACTCGATGCGCCAACTTGGGAGCAATGCCGCCAAAACCTAATTATGATGTTAGGCCAACTGCCGCAGAAGTTGTATGACGAGACGGCGCTCGACGACAGTTTCATCGCCAATCTGCAGCGCGTCGAAAACCTGCTCAATGAATACTTGGCGGCGCGGACCTGGTTCGACGAATACCATCCTGCAGAGAGCGACCTGCGGGTGGCTTATTTTTCGATGGAGTTCGGTTTGGGCGTCAGCCTGCCGGTCTATTCCGGAGGATTAGGGCTGTTAGCCGGCGACCATCTGAAAGCCACCTCCGACCTCGGCACGCCGTTAGTCGGCGTCGGATTGCTCTATCAGCAGGGATATTTCGAACAGTATCTGAACATCGACGGCTGGCAAGGTGAGCGCTATCCCATCAATGACTGGTATAATATGCCGGTATCCCGTGTGAAAGGCAGCGACGGCAAGCCGTTGACGGTTGCAGTTGATTTAGCCGGCGAGACCTTGACGGCGCATATCTGGAAAGTGCTGGTCGGGCGAACTTGCCTGTATCTTTTAGACGCCAATATTTCGGAGAATCCGGCGCATCTGCGGCGCATCACCTCGCAACTCTACGGCGGCGACCGCGAGAACCGCTTGCGGCAGGAGATTCTGCTCGGCATCGGCGGTGTCCGGGCGCTCGAAAAACTCGGCATCCAGCCGACAGTCTATCATATGAACGAAGGGCATTCGGCTTTCCTGGCGCTCGAACGGCTGCGCAGGTTGATTAAGAATTATGGACTCACCTTTGCCGAAGCCCGCGAAGCAGTCTGGTCATCGACGGTCTTCACTACCCACACGCCGGTGCCGGCTGGCAACGAGGTCTTCGAATGGGGCTTGATACAAAAATACTTCAAATCCCTGACCGACGGATTAGGTTTGACTTGGGAGCAGTTCCAGCAACTGGGGCAGGAGGAGCCGGGTCGGTCGCCTGAGTTCTCGATGACCGTGTTCGCCTTGAAATTAGCCGCGCACTGCAACGGTGTCTCCAAACTGCACGGCAAGGTGTCGCGGAATATGTGGCGAAAGATATGGCTCAATCTACCGGAAGATGAGATTCCCATCGGCAGTATTACCAACGGCATACACACTAAGTCGTGGATATCGCACGATATGGAAGAACTGCTCGTTCGTTATATCGGGCCGAAGTTTATCGAAGAGTATTGGAATCCTAAATTATGGGAGCGGGTGGACGCCATACCGGACGGCGAATTATGGCGGATTCACCAGATTCGCAAAGAACGGCTCATTTTCTTCAGCCGCAAACGGGTCAAGAATCAATTGCGCCGCCGCGGGGCTGGCTCGTCGGAGATTCAAGCCGCTGAGGAAGTGTTGTCGTCGGACGCGTTGTTAATCGGCTTCGCGCGGCGGTTTGCGCCTTATAAACGCGCCGACCTTTTATTACGCGATCCGGGGCGGTTGATCCGTTTGCTGACCAATAGCGCCCGTCCAGTCAATCTGATAATTGCCGGCAAGGCTCATCCGCAGGAAAATCCCGGCAAGGATTTAATTCGCAAAATCGTTCATTTCGCCAATCAACCTGAAGTCCGCAATCATATGATCTTCCTTGAAAATTACGACATCAATGTCGCGCAGTATATGGTGCAAGGGATGGATGTATGGCTTTCCAATCCGCGTCGCCCGCAGGAAGCCTCCGGCACGAGCGGTATGAAAGCCTGCTGCAACGGCGCGCTCAATGTCAGCACGCTCGACGGCTGGTGGGACGAGGCTTACACGACCGAAGTCGGCTGGGCGATTGGCTCGGGCGAGATGTATGACAACGATGAAGAGCAGGACCGCGTCGAATCGGAGGCGCTGTTCCATCTGCTCGAAAACGAGGTTATACCGCTGTTTTACGAGCGCGACCGCACCGAATTGCCGCGCAAGTGGATTGCGATGATGAAGCGCTCGATGAAAGTCCTCGGCGCTCAATTCAACACCGGTCGGATGGTGCAGGAATATATTGAAAAATACTATATTCCCGCTCATCGCGCCGGGCAGGCGTTAACCGGCGACAAGGCGCAAATTGCCCGGCAAATCGCCAAATGGCGCGAACGGGTTATGAAAGCCTGGCCTGGTGTGCAGGTGATTTCAGACGATATCGGGCAGGACCTCGAATTAGTCGCCGGCGAGACGCTGCCGGTTAAAGTGCGCGTCAATTTAGGCGGGCTGTCACCGGACGATATTACAGTCGAAGTTATTCACGGCAATGTCAACGGCGACGGGCAATTCAGCAACTATGTCCTGACGCGTTTGACCTATATTGGCGAGTCTGATGGGTTGGCGCGCTATGAAGGCCGCATCGTCTGCGCCGTGACCGGCATGCAAGGCTTTGCGGTGCGCGTAAGACCTTACAATCCGGAATTAGTGCATAGCCTTACGCCGTTGGTGATGACTTGGGAATGAGTTATTATACATAGCGACATTATTCTTTGCGTTTCTTATATATTTCATCCTGAACGAAGTGAAGGATCTCGTCCTAAAGATTTACTTATCCAGATGAGATCCTTCACTTCGTTCAGGATGACGACATCTTACGCTTGACATAGCGCTAGTGCCTCGTTGCAAAAGAAACTGGCATTATTGTATAGACAGGAGGACAGGCGTTCCTGCCTGTCCACTTTGCAGCCAGATCTCCCAGGACAGGCAGGGACGCCTGTCCACTTTGCAGCCAGATCTCCCAGGACAGGCAGGGACGCCTGTCCTCCTGTCCGACATACTGGAAGCCATTAATGTAAGTGAACATTAGCGGCTTTTATTCGTTTTATCTGTTCGAGTTGTTAATCCAGAATATCATAATGAAAGTTATTTGTATAATAGACTGCGAATTGTCATTAAATGTGTCGCTCTGCGCGCGGTGAAATGCTTCTCTCGTCGCCGCATTAGTTTTATTTCAAGACCAGCGCTGCGCATTCTTTAGGCGTTGGTGCAAATAACACCGTGTTGTGATTAGGGACGACCCTATGCACGACCGGCTGCCAGAAGCGTGTCAGGCATACAATCGGGTGTTTGGGGACGAAGCCTTTAAGTTGCGTTTCGATCGCCATCGAGAGTTCGACTAATGTGCCGCTCGAACCGGGCAGGACGATATAGCCTTCCGCCAGCCAGATGAGCGCCAGCAGCCGCTGGTCCCAGCGCGTGACCTGCCACTCGTGGTCGATATATAGATTTGCCGATTTTTCAGGTAGGTTTTCGCAGGTTACGCCGACGGTTGTCCCGCCGGCCGCCCGCGCGCCGGCTGATGCGGCTTCCATCAACCCGCCATAACCCCCATTCATCACCACCGCGCCCCTGCGGGCTAACTCCGCGCCCAATTTAAAAGCATTCTGCCAGATGGCGCTGCCGGCATCGACTTGCGCGCTGCCAAACACTGATATGAAAGGCAGATTAACCCTTCCGCTCGAATCCCAGATCTGTCTTTTACGTTGCAACAAGACTTTGAACCAAGGGTCGTCGATAAGTGTAATCTCACCAGCCGACAAAACCGGATAAAAGGCTTCATCAGATTGATATTGCATCTATAGCATTTCTTAGAAAATGACGGTTTTAGATCAAGAAAAGGACTATATAGACATTATGGACTATATGGATAACATTAAGGCTGTTAGCGCTCAAGACTATTTTCATCTTTGGTTGCACCGCGCCGCGAGATGATGTTTATTCTTGATTAGATTGCAAATTATTATAATCCTGGATATACTCATTCCTCCGATACTTCTTGCATAAATAAACACCAAGATATACTACCGGCGTGTCCAGCAGGGCAATTGTCCATTTGATGATCAGCATCCCGATTATCATATTAATGATGGGCATTGTTCCGTAGAATGCCAGGGTGATGAAAATGGCGGTGTCAAGAAGTTGCGATATTATGGTGGCGATGTTATTGCGCAGCCAGAGAAAACGGCCGCCGGTGCGGCGGCGGATGAGATGAAAAAGCCAGATATCGTTGGTCTGACTTATTAGGTATGCGATTAGGCTGGCGATAGTTATACGGGCGGTGGAGCCGACGACTTTAGTCCAGCCAGCCTCGCCGTCCCAGAATGGCGCGGCCGGCAACAGCCGTGCGATGAGTATTAAGAGCAGCACAAGGATATTTACAAAGAAGCCAGCCCAGACGGCGCGCTGTGCGGCGGCTTTGCCCCAGGTCTCGGATATAATATCGGTAATGACGAATGTCGCGGCGTAAGCCACCGCGCCAGCCGGGAAGATGAGTAATCCGAATACCGGCAGGGGGATTGCGGCGATTTTCGCAGCCAGAACCTGCGATATAACTAAACTCCCCACAAAAGCGGCTAAAAAATAATCGTAAATCTTATGCGAGGATGAGATGTAGTTTTGATTATTCAAATGTTGATGGTTGAGGTAATTGCAAAAGTGTTGGATTTATTAACTGATGGCAAGGCGGACGTCCTCGTCCGCCGCATTCTAGGCTTGGTTTTCGGCGGACGAGGGCGTCCGCCTCGCCATGGTTTGAGTCTTCTGGATTAATCATCACTTTTGCAATTAGCTAGGTTGTTTGAAATTAATTCTCATAAAACATTCATTACACTTCTTTAATCCATCTCCCGGCTGCGAAACTCGCTGACAATGCGCCGATTAATATACCGGCGGCGATTAAACCGCCTAAAATCAACAATCCGGGTTTGGCTTGGATTCCCCAGCCGTAGATGAGAAACTTAAACACGGCATAGGTTATCGCGCCGGCCACCAGCCCGCTGAACAGCCCGTAATAAAATCCCAGCGCGGTGAAAGGACCACGCGCCATCCAACGCGTTCCCCCCGACAGCAAAATCACCCGAATAAACTCCATCCGCGACTTTATCGCGCCCATCACTGTCAAAACCGACAATACGATGGATATCAAAAGCGTCGTTCCAACGGCGAGCGCCGATTTTTGTCCGATGTCCTGATAGAGGTTTTGCAATTGGGATAATAACTCGCCTTCGTAGATGACTTCGTCGATGCCGGGGCAGTCTTTGAGTGCGTTGGCGACCGACTGCCAGGCGATTTGTGGGTAAGTGTCCGTCGCCAGAGTCACCACTATCGACGCCGGCAGGGGATTATATTGCAGGACATCCAGGATATCCATTCCGAATTCAGCGTTGAATCGCTTGGCGGCTTCGTTGCGCGAGATAAACCGGGCGGTTTTCACATACGGATGGCGGCGTATAGTAGTCAGCGCCGTCTCAATTTGGGTCGTATCGGCGGCGTCTTTGAAGAAGGCTTCGATTTCGAAGCGTCCGAGCAGCCCGCGATTCCATTCCTGTAAGATTGCATAACCTGTAATCGTCAGTCCAAAGAGTGTCAGCGTAATTATGAGCGTCAGCAGCGTCAGCAAGCCGAGCAGCCCCAGGTTGCGAAACGACAGCCAGCCCTCTTTGAGCGCGAAGCCGATCATTGCCGGAAGACCCGTCCGTCGTCCATTTTATAGACGATGGGTTTGACAGATTCGAAACGTTCCGGCTGGTGGGTGGCGACCAATACCGCCATACCGGACTGGCTGCAATGGTGGAGGAGGTCGATAATGCCTGCGGAGGTCAGGGCATCGAGGTTGCTGACGGGTTCGTCGGCTAACAATAAAAAGGGTTCGTTGACTAAGGCGCGGGCGATGGCGGCGCGTTGCTGCTCACCAGTGGACAATTGTGGCGGATAGCTGTGGATTTTATGCGATAGATGAACGCGGGAGAGGACTTTCAAAGCGCGCGCCTTAGCATGGTTAAGGTTCGGTTCGCAGATGGCCGCCAGACGGACATTTTCCAGCACACTGCGGTCTTCGAGTAATTGTAAATTCTGATGCACAATGCCGAGCCGTCGGCGCCACAGCGGTTTATGAGCATCCTTCATCGAACTCGTGCGGAACTTTTCCAGCGTCAGGTCGCCGGCGTCCGGCGTCAACTCTAACGAAATTAGTTTTAGCAGCGTCGTCTTGCCGGCGCCGGTGCGTCCGACGAGCAGCGCGAAATCGCTGGGACGCAATTCCAGCGAAATGCCGTTAACACCGGCGCCGCCAGGGTAGTGAAAGGAAACATTCAGAAGTTTCAGCATTGTGAAAGTAGATAATATTCGATAAGAGTCTGATGAACAAAGTTAACGGCGCTAAGAGGACAGATGATTTTTATGACTCTGAAAATCGCATTATGTGCATTGGCGTTCAGATGGCTTTTGGACGACATAAAAAATGCACGCGCATCGAATTTTTATGCGCCGGCTGGCGCCGATATTCATCAGTTTTTTCTAATATCGACCAGCCCGCCCGGATTAATTGTTTTTCGATCTCGCTAAGTCTATAGATTCGCTGCCTGTGAATCTCAATTAAAGGTTCAGGCTGCCCGGCGAGCGTAATTTCAAAGCGATTCTCCTGCATCATCGAAACAGAGTCGTATTGCATTTTACGAACATAGTGGTAGTCTTTGCCTTGGCCGGTTTCGCAGCGGTCCGTAAAATGTAGGCGCGAATTGATGTCTGTGCAGACATCAAATAAGAACAGGCATTTGACTTTAACAACCTTCCGCACGCGTTCGAAGTAGGCGCAAAGGGCATCCTCTGTGAGCATATAGTTGACAGAATCGTAAAGACACAACACTGCGTCGAAAGCGCTCGCGGTCTCAAAATTGTTGAAATCCGCGGTGAAAAAGCGCGGCGTATGGCGCAAACCGGCGGCTTTGCGCCGGGCGATTTCGACCATTTCAGCTGAGCGGTCGAATGCCTCGAGTTGGTAGCCGTAGAGCGTTAAAAGAACTGTTATGCTGCCTGTGCCGCAAGCGCATTCCAGAATGTTCGGCGGCGATTTAGTATTTGGCGATGGCAGTCCGTGCGAATTCAACACATCGAGGACGAAGCGCGCCCAGCGCGGATAATCCACATGCGCCATAACATCGTCGTATATTCGCGCTAAAGCCGAATAAGGTTGAACTGATGATGACAATGATGATGACGACATCAGGTCGCGTCAGGCATCGATTACCTACAGGCGAGGTGTAAGGAGAAAGGTGTAAGGTGTAAGTGAGTAAGCAAGGATTTAATAGGCTCGCAAGTTGAAGAATATCTATAATTGAATTTATCTTTACTTACACCTTACACCTTATAACTTTCCAACTTCAAAGGTTTAGTGGTGTCCGTTCTTCCTCAGGAAGGCCGGCACATTCAGGTCTGTGGGCGGCTCGCCTTCCAGGTCCACTTCAAGCAACCGGCGCGGCGCTTCGCGCTGGGGTAGAGCCGACTCCAAATCGAGTCCGGTGCGGAACTTCGGCGGCAATTCCATATCCGGCCGAATGCTCAAAGGCCGTGCATCGGCGCTCTTTTCCTTAAGCGGTGGCGGCGCGGCGGTCTTGGCTTTGTTAAAGCCGGTTGCAATTAATGTAACCCGGATGCTGTCGCCCAATTCTTCATCGATCCCGGTGCCGAATAGGATATTGGCGTCTTCGCCGACGGCTTCACGTACAGTCATACCGGCGTCGTTGACTTCCAACAGCGTCATATTGGACGAGCCGGTAATTTGCAGCAGGACGCCGGCTGCGCCGGCTATCGACAAATCTTCCAGCAGGGGCGAGGAAATGGCGTATTGCGCTGCCCGTTTGCCGCGCTCTTCGCCACTGGCGACACCGATGCCGATCATTGCATCGCCGCCATACTGGATGATGGTCTGAACATCGCGGAAATCGAGATTCCAATCGCCGTATTTCTGGACGATGTTGGTGATGCCGGTGGTGGCGTTCATCAGCACGCTGTCGGCTTTCTCAAAGGCTTCCTTGAGCGTGGTGTTGATTTCGACGATGCCGAGCAAACGCTGGTTGGGAATTGCAATCAATGTATTGACCTGCGCGCGCAGGGCTTTGATGCCGCTTTCAGCCACTATCATCCGCTGCCGGCCTTCGAATACAAAGGGCAGTGTAACGATGGCGACGGTCAGGGCATTGAGGCTGTGGGCGATTTCAGCCACGATGGGCGAAGCCCCAGTGCCGGTGCCTTTGCCCATCCCGGCCGTTAAAAATATGAGTTCGCTGCCGAGAAGCGCTTCCTTGATAAGTTCCCGGTCCTCTTCGGCGGCTTGGCGTCCGATGTCTGGATTGGCGCCGGAGCCTTGCCCTTTAGTAAGTTGATGACCGATTTGAACCTTGTGCGTAGCCAGGCTTTGCGCTAGCGATTGAGTGTCGGTATTAACAGCGACGAATTTTATGCCTTTGACGCCGGATTGAATCATCCGGTTAACGGCATTGCAGCCGGCGCCTCCGATGCCGACGACCGTCATTAATTCGTTCATTATCGGTTCGTCAGCTAATTCGATGCGCATTGTCTCGAACATTGGATGACTCCTTGGATATTTAATTTAATAAAAGACTTAGTTTGAGGCTTTTTATATGCTGTTTTCTAAGAAAAACTTGCCGATGTTCCGGTGGAAATCGCAAGTAGGGCATTCCCGGACAACCTATTTAGGTTTTTATTTTACAGCGCGCATTTTAGTTTTATTTTCATCATCATCATCACATTGATATTCGTCTGCCGAAAACCAAGCATAGAATGCGGCGGACGAGGGCGTCCGCCTTGCTATCAGTTAATAAATCCAACACTTTTGCTATTACCTCATTAGTCATTCAATTATCAAACCTTAAGCAAAACCGTTTCGACTGCTGCCCGCACCGATGCCCAGAGGCCGGTCGCAGCGCGTGGATGCTGGCGTGTGGAAGCGGATTCGACTGCTTCAGGATTTTTAAGAGCGAACAAAATTAATCCTACGGCGGCTGAGAAAGCGGGATTATGCACTGTATCCGCCAGTCCGTAGATGCCGCGCGGGCAGCCGACGCGCGCCGGACGCTTAAAGACTTCCTCGGCTAACCTTGCCGCGCCTTTCAGCAGCGCGCCGCCGCCGGTTAGCACGATGCCGGCAGCGATGAGTTCGTTGTAGTCGACGCGTTTGATTTCGCGTCGCGCCAGCCGGAATATTTCGTCCATTCGATCGCGGATAACGGAATTCAATTCGATAGGGTCAACGATGCGGCCGGTGAAATCACCGCTGGGTTCAAGATTGATAGACTGGCTGTCGTTGGCAGGCGGCAGCGCGCCGCCCTTTTCGATTTTCAGTTTTTCAGCCGCATCCGGCGGAACGCCGATGACATGGGCGATGTCACGCGTGATATTCCCGCCGCCGTAAGGTATGACGGCCGTATGCCGAATAGCCTTCTCGTGCCAGATTGCCAGGTCGGTTGTGCCGCTGCCGATGTCCAACAACGCTACGCCGAGATCCTTCTCATCTTCGCTTAGGACAGCGTAACTAGCGGCTAACGGCGCGAGGACAGTTTGATGTAGATTGATGCCGGCGCTTTTCACGCAGCGATTGATGGTCTGCGCCATCGAAGTTTGTCCGGTTACGATATGCACATCGGCAGCCAGCCGCATTCCGCTGATACCGATGGGGTCGCAAATTCCCGGCTGGGTATCGACGGTATAACTTTGAGGCAGGACATGGATGATTTCACGGTCGGTCGGCAGAGAAATTTCGCGCGAACGTTCGAGAACGCGGTTCACATCGATGGGATTAATAATTCGTTCGCGATCGGTGGACTTAGTTTGACTCACGGTGACTACGCCGCGGCTGTTGAGCGAGCGGATATGCTCGCCGGATATGCCGACATAAGTGTCGCGCACTTTGACGCCAGCCATCTGTTCCGCTTCGTCCAGTGCATCCCGTATCGAATCGATGGCTTTCTCCATCTCGACCACCACACCTTTACGAATTCCGTGCGAAGCCACTGTTCCTACACCGACGACCTGAACCTCGCCATCATCCACAATTTCGGCTATGACCGCGCCGATTTTCGATGTTCCGAGGTCTATTCCAACCACTGTTTCTATTACTGGCATCTTTACTCTCGCTTTTTATCAAGTTGAAAGTTAAAAAGTTTGAAAGTTGGAAAGTTTGAAAGACAATTGGTTCAAAATGGATTCAATGATGACAGGTATTATTTCATACCAATTTGCATTCAAATGAATAATAAAGGGATGCAAAATTAACAACGGATTAAACGGATAGAACGGATAACATAGCGGCTTTACAGGATTATCCGTTTCATCCGTTTAATCTGTTGTGAATTTG
>Ga0194125_10000935_pt1 | contig 49665 bp, 45 predicted proteins | sample TA2KigC250mmetaG_FD_148626 | JGI IMG/M metagenome (GOLD analysis project Ga0194125, IMG submission 148626) | Freshwater microbial communities from Lake Tanganyika, Tanzania - TA2015034 Kigoma Deep Cast 250m | ecosystem: Environmental > Aquatic > Freshwater > Lake | place: Tanzania: Lake...
CAGAAGGCTCTGGGTGTACGATGATGCGACGGGGATCAACCATCCGATTCCAGTGACCAACTTCTACAACGAACTGATGCTTCACAAGAAAGTCCGCGAGCCCGCTGTGGCCCTCGATTGGAAGCGTCTCTTTCTCGATCTGCCAAGCTTCAGTGATGGAGACCTCACAAGGGCCTTTGAGACCTACAACAGGCTTCGAACAAAGATCGTTTTGGATCGCCCTATCGTCGTTTCAGAGGAACGGAAGCCGTTCTGGGTGAAGCGGTTCTTGAAGTTCTTCTCAAGTACGCAGATTCGGACGTTGTGACGGGGGAAGTTCGTGCTTCATTCATTTCGATTTCGGGACCGGCCATGAGCTCAACAATTGGTAAAGGAAAAGAGGTTATTCGAATCGAGGCGGAGGCGGTTGCCGCGCTGGAAGCGAAGATAAACGGCACATTCGAGGCGGCGGTGGATTTGATTACTAGTTGCATGGGTCGTGTCATCGTAACGGGCATGGGGAAATCAGGACTCGTGGCGAGAAAGGTCGTTGCCACGATGAATTCGACTGGCACGGCGGCCATTTTTCTCCACCCTTCCGATGCTGTCCATGGGGATCTGGGAATGGTAAGGAAGGAGGACGTCGTGATCTGCATCTCCAAGAGCGGCGATACGGAGGAGATCCGTCAACTCCTACCGATGCTGCGGCGCATCGGCGTCAAGATCATATCGATGGTTGGCAACGTCTCATCGCATCTCGCCAGGCAAAGCGATGTTGTGCTCGATATCAGCGTCAAGGAGGAGGCGTGCCCCCACGATCTTGCTCCCACGGCGTCCACGACTGCGACCTTGGCTATGGGCGATGCACTGGCCATTGCGCTATTGAATAAGCGCGAATTCACAAAGGAAGACTTCGCGATGTTTCACCCCGGAGGAAATCTCGGCAAGAGGTTATTTCTTCAGGTCGAAGAGATGATGGTGACGGGCAACAATGTTCCCGTCGTCCGGCAGGAGGTCCCGTTATCGGAAGCGATCGTAGAGATGACCTCCAAGCGCCTTGGCGCCACGTGCATCGTTGATGAATCCGGCAGGCTCAACGGAATTATTACCGACGGAGATCTTCGGCGTCTGCTCCAGCGTACCAAAGACATCACGAACGTGACAGCCGCAGAAGCGATGACGAAGAATCCAAAGACCATACGAAAAGGATTGTTGGCGGCGACGGCACTGGAGGAAATGGAAGAATTCAAGATCACGCAGCTCGTTGTCGTCGATGATCACAGTCGTCCCATCGGCATGTTGCATCTTCACGATCTCGTGAAAGCGGGGTTGGGAGGAGATGCGGGAGGATAGCGGGTGAGGCGCGGCGTGCGATACAGTGTGCTTGCGGTGCTCGCGGGTGCCTTTCTCTGTGGGTGCGGGGAAAAGATCAAACCGACAGTCCTCCCCGGGATCGACAGCAAATCTCTCCCTCAGCAGGAAAGCTGGAACAGTACTGTGGTCTTGTCGGATTCTGGAAAAGTGGATGCCGTCATCTATGCCGGTTACATCCGCAAGTACGATGCTCCGCGGCAGACACTTCTGAGCCAGGGAGTGACGGTGCGGTTCTACAATGAGAACGAGGAACAGACCTCGGTGCTCACGTCAGAAGAAGGCAAGGTGGATGAGGCGACGAATAACCTCGAAGCTTCAGGCAACGTCGCGGTGGTGTCCAACGACAGCACACGATTGCGGACGGAGAAACTGTACTGGGACAACGGGAAGCAGCTCATCCATACCTCTGAATACGTATTCATAACTTCGCCGAAGGAAAACGTGCAAGGGAAGGGATTCGAGTCGGACCAACAGCTTCGGAACTACCGCATCTTTCGTGTGACAGGTGAGGCAAAGGCTCAGTGACGCGCGACGTTTCAGCCCGACGAGTTGTGAGAAGCATGTGGTTGCTGATCGCGTGCGCGTCAGTCCTGGCCGCGGTTGAGGCCCAGGATGACAAACGTATTGAGGTGAAATCCGCCAACGTCCTGAATGTGAGGATTGAGAACGACCAAGAGGTGCGCGAGCTTATCGGCAACGTGCACGTGGTGCAATTTTCGCCAGACGGAGTGATCAAAATCTGGTGCGACTCGGCCCTCCGCTATATGGGAACGAACAGGATTGAGCTGTTCGGGAATGTGAAGCTCGAGCGAGACCGTGTGACGATGACTTCTCCGGAGGGGGTCTATTTCGGAAATGAACGCCGCGCCGAATTGCGGAAAGGCGTCCGCCTCACCCGAGCGCAATCTGCTCTGACGTCGCGGTTCGGTGAGTACTTTCCCGACGACAAACGTGCCTATTTCAGAGGGGATGTGCTCGTGATCGACTCAACGTCCTCCACATCGTCTGAAGAGCTAACGTATTTCGAGGAGGAAGGGAAGTCTATCGCCGTCGGTAGCGTACGCGTGGTCAATCCGGGGGATAACCTGACCGTTTTCGGGGATTCCGTCATCTACTTCGAGAAGCAGAGATATACGCTCATCCCGAAGAATCCGAAAATGGTCCAGGTTGACACGACATCCGGCGGCCTGATTGATACGCTCCTGGTTGTGAGCAAGGTCATGGAGGCATATCAGGACACACTTGAGAGGTTCATTGCCCGGGATGACGTGGTGATGGTCAGGACGGATCTCTCCGCGCGCTGCGGCGAGGCGACGTATTTTCCGAAACGGGATCGGATCGTGTTGAGCGACCAGCCCATCGTTTGGCACCTGGAAAATCAGATCACCGGAGATTCCATCGTCATCACGACGATGGAACGCAAACTGCGAAGTGTCTACGTGAAGGGACGAGCCATGGCGGTTTCCCTGGCAGACTCCGTACACCCCCAGCGGTTCGACCAGCTGACAGCTCAGGAGATTACGATCTTCTTCGCCGATGGCAAGATCGCCCACATCAACGCAGAGCGAACCGCAACGAGTCTGTACTACCTTTTCGACGAGGGAAGGCCCAACGGTGTCAACCGGTCGAGCGGTGACCGCATCATCATGGAGTTTGAGGATGGCAAGATTGATCGGATCAGGATCCTTGGGGGCGTGGAGGGACGATACTACCCCGAGGCAATGATCGCTCAGAGCGAGGAAGAGTATAATCTTGATGGTTTCAAGTGGATCGTGGACCGGCCGAGGCGTCACCAGTTGACGATCGTGGGTGGGACCGTGGATTGAGCGAGGAGTTAGAGACAGATAGGGACTCAGGATGAAATTGCAGAATACCGTAGTTATGGATATACAGCCTACCGGCAACTCAGAGAGAGTTGAGTCAGTCCTCCGATCAGAAGGGCTGGTTAAAAGGTATAGGAAGCGCGCCGTTGTCAATGAAGTGACGATCCAGGTAAGACAGGGCGAGATCGTCGGTCTTCTTGGTCCCAATGGGGCGGGCAAAACGACGACGTTCTACATGATTGTTGGGATGATTCGCCCGAACGCCGGTAGGGTATTCATGGATGGTACAGAGATGACAACGCTGCCGATGTACCAGCGAGCGCGGATGGGCATTGGCTATTTGCCGCAAGAAGCCTCAGTGTTCAGGCGCTTGACAGTGCGTGAAAACCTCCTTGCAGTTCTTGAAATGAGCAGTCTCTCAAAGAAAGGGCAGGAGGAGAAGTGCGATCGACTTCTGGAGGATCTTGGTCTGATGGCCGTGGCGAAGAGCAGAGGATACATGCTCTCCGGCGGCGAGCGGCGGAGGACGGAGATTGCGCGGGCGCTCGCTCTTGATCCGAAGTTCATGCTTCTCGACGAGCCGTTTGCTGGGATCGATCCGATTGCCGTAGAAGACATTATGCGGATCGTTTCCAAACTCAAGGAAAAGAACATTGGCGTCCTTGTTACCGACCATAATGTACACGAAACGCTCTCGATCACCGACCATTCGTATCTCCTCTTCGAAGGTAAAATCCTCAAATCCGGGACGGCGGATTTCCTGGCGAACGATCCTGAGGCAAGGAAGCTGTATCTTGGTGAGAAGTTCAAGCTGGATCGGTATCAGTGATTGAGGTTCCTGCTAAGCCGTCATGGAGAGCGAAATTGGTGGAGATGTTTTGGAGAGACGGAAAGGCGTCAGCTTGGGTTCCATTTTCATTTGTCGGAAGAGAGGTTTCCAGGCTCAGGAAATGCCTTGTCGAATCCCGGCTTTTGTCAATGCAAATAAGCCGCTTTTTTGGCACATAACTTGACCAGCTTTTGAATCATCGAACGTGGCACGATTAGGAACAGGAGGTTGGTCCGACCATGACCGTCAGCCAGCTAGCAAAATCCATTGCCGAGTCGCCGACGTTGAAGCTGAACGAAGAGGCGCGGCTCCTGCGCGAGAAGGGAGAGGCAGTCATCCACCTCGGCGCGGGTGAACCGAAGAACAAGGCCCCCATCTCTGCCATCCTCAGCTCCGCGGCCAAGCTCAATACTGGCGATATCAAGTACACACCGACCGATGGGGTCCCATCACTGAAGAAAGCGATCATCCGGTACACGGAGGAGAACTACGATCGCGTCGTTGCACCGGAGAATATCATTATATCGGGCGGCGCAAAGCAATCCGTGTACAACGTGCTGTATTCCGTCCTCAATCCCCAGGACGAGGTCATTATCCTGGCCCCATACTGGGTCAGCTATCCTGAAATGGTAAGGATGGTGTACGGCGTCCCTGTGATTGTGCGACCTGAGGATGGGAGTTTCTATCCCCGGATGGAAGACATCCTGAAGGCCGTGAGCTCGTACACAAAGGCCATCATTGTCAACAGCCCGAACAACCCGTCAGGGGTCATGTACTCGGAGCAATTCATTGCCGAGATTGTCGAGTTCTGTGAGAGGAAGGGGATCTACCTGATCATGGATGATATCTACCACAAGCTCGTCTTTGACGGTAAGACATGGCCATCACCATATCGGTGCACGAAGAAGGATATCGAATCCACTCATCTCATCGTGATCAACGGCGTCTCGAAGCTGTACGGCATGACTGGTTTCCGCATCGGCTGGACGATTACGAACAGGAACCTGATGACGATAATGTCCAACGTGCAAGGTCAGGTTACCTCCTGCACCTCCGTTGTCCTGCAAGCTGCCGCGGAGGGGGCGCTCACTGGGCTGCAAAGCGCAATCGAGAGTCTTCGGCTGACGCTCCAAAACAACCGTGATGTGATGATGCAGGAGCTCAACTCCTTCTCCGGAGTCAAGACCACAAAGCCCGACGGCACGTATTACTGCCTCCCGGATTTCCGGGCGTATTCGAACGACTCAGTGAAGCTCTCCGAGATGCTACTCAAGAGGGCGCTGGTAGTGGCGGTGCCCGGAAAGGAGTTTGGGATGGAGGGGCATCTGCGGCTGAGCTATGCCACCACAATTAAGGATATCACCGAAGGTGTTGCGCGCATCAAGTGGGCCCTGGACCCGAACTCGCCGAACGAGATCTACATCGGCGACCGCAAACTTCTGAGGGATTGGCTATGAACAATATTCTCGACATCAAGACGCCGGCTCAAGGCGAGGCATCTGCTCTCAAAAGCGACTACGGCCTCGATAATCACGGCCTCACCAATCTGCGCTTGGCGTACTGGAATCTCCCTATCGAAGCGCTCTACGAAGAGATTACATTCAGAAGAGAAGCACGGATTTCGCGGATGGGCCCGGTGGTGGTGAACACCGGCAAACACACGGCGCGGTCAGCCAATGACAAGTTCATCGTGAGAGAACCGACGACGGAGGAGAAAGTCTGGTGGGGGCAATACAACAGGCCGTTCAGCGCTGACAAGTTCAACGATCTTTTTAACCGCCTTCAGGGGTTCCTGCAGGGACGCGATCTTTTTGTGCAGGATTGTTATGCGGGTGCCGATCCGAACTACCGCATGCCCGTCCGGGTTATCTGTGAATTTGCCTGGCACGCGATGTTTTGTCGCAATATGTTCATTTTGCCTCAGACGAATGAGGAATACCGCCGGCACGTGCCGGATTTCACCATCCTTGCGGTTCCGTCGTTCAAGGGTATTCCCCAGATCGATGGGACGGCGACGAACACCTTCATCGTCCTGAACTTTGCGCAGAAGCTCTGCATCATCGGCAATACCGCGTACGGAGGAGAGATCAAGAAGTCGGTCTTCACGATCCTGAATTACGTCTTGCCCCTCGAAGGGGTGATGTCAATGCATGCATCGGCGAACGTGGGCAAGGATGGCGACGCGGCTCTCTTTTTTGGCCTCTCGGGAACCGGAAAAACGACGCTTTCGGCTGATCCGAAGCGCGGGTTGATAGGCGATGATGAGCACGGCTGGAGTGACGAAGGTGTGTTCAACTTTGAAGGTGGCTGCTATGCCAAGGTGATTCGTCTTTCGCCGACAGCCGAGCCTCAGATCTACGCGACAACGAAAATGTTCGGCACGATCCTTGAAAATGTCGTTTTCGATCCTGTGACCCGTTCGATTGATCTTGACGATGAGTCGATTACCGAGAACACACGCGGTTCGTATCCGCTCGAGTACATCAGCAACGCTGTTCCGGAGAAGATGGCGGGGCATCCGAAGAACATTATCTTCCTGACGTGCGACGCTTCCGGCGTCATGCCGCCGATCGCGAAGCTGAGCCCGGGACAGGCGATGTACCAGTTCATCTCCGGATACACATCCAAGATCGCCGGCACGGAGGTTGGCTTGGGGAAAGAGCCGGAAATGACCTTCAGCACGTGCTTCGGTGCGCCATTCATGGTGCATCATCCCTACTTCTACGCGGATCTCCTGAAGCGGAAGATCCTCAAATACGGCGTGAACTGTTGGCTTGTGAATACAGGATGGATTGGCGGAGCCTATGGTGTCGGTAAGCGGATCAGTATCGCTTACACTCGTCGTTTGCTGGACGCTGCGCTGACGGGAGAGCTCCTGAAGGCTCAGTACGGCAAGGATCCTGTCTTCGGTTTCAGCGTGCCCACCTCATGCGATGGCGTTCCGGCGAGCATCCTCGATCCTTCGGGTTCGTGGCCGGGTAAGGATGTCTACATGCAGAAGTACAGACAGCTCGCTGCTCGTTTCATCGAGAACTTCAAGAAATTCGAGTCAGGCTGCCCGCCGGAAGTGATCAAGGCAGGGCCGAGGGTGTGACGGGTAATCAGGTTCGGGAATCTCTCGACTTGGTTCTCTAGATTGGCTGGAGTTCAGATTCTCCCTGGCAAGAAATGGGAGGATCAGGTCTCGGCTGGGTGAGGCCTGATGTCACTCTAGAGTGAAATCGGAGTTGTGAAGCTCCAAGAAATCTGGGATCCTCAGTTCGCAGCAGCACTAAGGCTCGTTCTTCTGCGAGGAAGGAGAGTCGGACTTCTTCTCGCTTTTCGCGGGCTCCGAGCTTTTCGAGGCCGGCTTCGATTCAGATTCTGTCGATGCCGGCTTTGATTTTCTGTAGTCGGTCAAGTAGAAACCGCTTCCCTTGAAAATCATCCCTGCGCCGCCTGCCAGCAGGCGCCTCAATCCCGGCTTGCCGCACGAAGGGCATTCTACCAGCGGCTCGGCTGACATCGACTGGAATTCCTCAAAGGTGTGCCCGCATTCCTTGCACTGATAGTCGTACGTCGGCATCTCGCTGCTCTCTTCTTCACTTTCTCAGGTCGGACTCGCGTGTCTTATCTTCTCGTGCAACCTCTCAAGCACGCTGGGGGGGACGAAATCGCGAACATCCCCGTGGTGACGCGCAATCTCTCTCACAATGCTCGAATTCAGGTAAGTGTACTTCTCGTTTGGCATGAGAAACACCGTCACGAGGTCGTCGTTGAGCCTGCGATTCATCAGGGCCATCTGTAGCTCGTATTCGAAGTCCGAAATGGCCCGAAGTCCCCGGACGACCGCTGTGGCTCCTTTCTTTCGAGCATACTCCACCAGGAGCCCATCGAACGCATCGACTTCGACTCCTTTGTAGGTCTGGAGGGCTTCCCTGATCATTGCGAGCCGCTCCACCTCAGTGAAGAGCGGATTTTTTGAGGGGTTCCGTGCGATGGTAATGATAACCTTATCGAATAGCCTCAATGCACGTTCAAGGATGTCGAGATGGCCGTTCGTGATCGGATCGAACGTGCCCGGATAAATGGCGATCTTCATGTGTCTCCTTCCGTCATCGCTTCACTCTTGCTTTGAGGACAACCACCATTGTTTGACCGAAAGGCTTTCGGATGATGTCGTACTGTGACTCAGAAAATTCGAGATCAGACTCCTTGCTGTGTTCCAGGATGACAGATGTCCCGTCCTTGACCGCCGCCGACTCGTACAACGCCGTGGAGAGCATCCCAATGTTCACAAGCTTGTAGGGCGGATCGACGAAGATGAGATCGACCGATCGTTTTGTGTTCTTGAGGAACCAGAAGACGTCTGCAAGATAGACTGTGCACTGCGACTGGCAGCCGAGTGCAGCGATGTTCCTCTCAAGAACCCGCAGGGACGGCCTTGCCTTGTCGACGAACGTGGCATGCGCGGCCCCCCGACTTAACGCTTCCAATCCGAGGCTCCCGCTTCCTGCGAACAAGTCCAACACCTCGATCCCGTTGAAGTCCAGCCGATGCGAGAGGATATCGAAGATGGTCTGCTTCGCCCGGTCTGTTGTGGGGCGAACGGAACGGTCGCGTGTGCTGGAAAGGGTGCGCCCCCTGTACAGCCCGGCAATGATTCTCATTGCGTTCGTAATGCTAATCCAATTGCTGCCGCAAATCGGGAGCTGTCTTTGACAAATGGCTCGTACAACTTCTTGGAGAGCGCAAGGTGGCGCACAGCATCAAGCCCCTTTGTCTGAATGCCGGTTTCTCGTTGAAGGGAGGAGACGGTCTGTGGAGTGATTTCTATTCCATGGAGGACGATCTTCTCGGGCGTCTCAACTCCGTCTCTCTCTTTCAAATAGTGGAGATACGCTTGGACAGCCTTATGGAGCGTCTCAGGGGAATTATGAGAGAATGCTCGGTAGTCAGCCAACTCGCCTCTGATCAACAAACTTGCATCAATGCGTCCAAAGCGAATGCCGAACAGCGCGATCGTCTCCTTTGCAGATTCCGGGTGGTTCAGCCGCAACGCCTTTTCGGTGCTGAATTGGTCGATGTCAACGAGGTGAAGCTGGAGTCGCAGCTCGTTCGCCGTGCGTTTCAGGAATCCGACCATGCCCTTTCGAACCGCAACAACGAACATTTGTTTCACCTCTTTCTCGCTCGAAGTCAGCGGCTGTCCCGAGATGATGAAGTTCTTGGAGGGTACGCCGGGATGATATTGCTCAAACTCCCAATTGATGTACGACGTGAGCTCCGAACCCTGCAAGGCGGCATCCACCGGAATCACGTTGACAAATACGGAATCGGTCGGAAGGGCGAATGAAATCAGCCTAGTGTGTACACGGTTCTGCTTGAGAAGCTCCTCCAATTCGTACACGAACGTATAGAGCTGAGGGTGATCGGGGGAGAATGACGCCGCGTGGGTGAATTCGAGCGACGTGGAGCGTTCGCTGAGCGCAGTCAGGGTCGGCTTCTTACCGTGATCGATCTCGGCGAGCTGGATCTGTCCTTGATAGAACGAGATCCCGACATAGTGTGATGATTTCATGATGGGCCGCTGATTAGTGGTGGAGCCTCGGGCAGACTCTGAGCCAAGTGACGGGTGCCGGACATTGGTGCTCGGGCTTCTGAATATCGCGTTGACTATCGGGTAGTCACGAGTGGTTTCAGTTGCTGGAGCTTGCGTGTGCTGATACCCTTGATCTTCCGAAGATCCTCGACACTTCTGAACGGTCCCTCATCCTCGCGGAAGAGAATAATGCGCTCTGCAATCACTTCGCCCACCCCCGGCAGGCTTATCAACTCATTCTTGCTCGCTGTGTTCAGGTTCAAAGGCTGACCCGCCGTCGGGGCTTGTTGCCCCAGAGTGTCGGCGTTCAGCGCTTCACTGAGCGCGGCGAACGTGCTGTCGGCCGCCCGGTAGTCGATCTGCTGCCGAGGGGGAACGGTTTCCTGGTACAAACGAATCCCGCCTCCGATCAGGAACGTGACTGCAAGGAAAAGAATGACCCTCTGTTCGGTTACAGTCAGTGCCAACGAGTTTTTCAGGCGCTCGAGCATCAGGTTCTACGAAAATGCATCCTTGACCTTGCTGAAGAAACTCCTGGAATGCCCGTGGCGTTCCTCCTCGCTTGGCGTGATATGTTCGGAATTCCCCAGTTGCTTCAGCAGTTCTCTCTCCTTCGGAGTCAGCTTTGGCGGAACCCAGATGTTGACGCGCACTAGCTGGTCCCCACGTCCGTAGTTGTTCAAGTGTGGTATGCCGCGGTCGCGCATGCGGAGCATCCGACCAGCAGGCGTGCCGGGGTCAATCGCCAGTTTCGCTTTGCCGGTCAATGTGGGAATCTCGACCTCGCCGCCGAGCGCCGCCATCGGAAAGCTGATATTGAGGTCGTAGACGACGTCGTCGCCGTTTCGGATGAAGTACTGATGCGGCTCTTCCTCGATGAGGACAATGAGATCGCCGGGGGGGCCACCTCGCTGGCCCGCGTTTCCTTGGCCGTTCAGGGGAATATAGTTGCCCTCAGAGACGCCGGCGGGGACATTGACTTTGATGGTTGTTTCACCGGGCACTCGCCCTTCACCACGGCAGTTGGTGCAAGGCTCCCGAATGACTCGCCCCTCGCCGCCGCATGTTGGACACGTCGTGATATTCACAAACTGCCCGAACATCGAGCGCGACACCTGCCGCAGTTCACCCGTCCCGTCGCATTGAGAGCACGTCGATGAGCCGGCGCCAGCCTTTGCCCCGGTCCCGTTGCACACGTCGCATTTCTTCTGTTTTCGAACCTTGATCTTCTTCTCAACGCCGGTCGAGATTTCTTCCAGGGTCAGTTGCAGCTTAACCTTGAGATCTGAACCCTGGATTCCTCGTTGGGCTCGTGAGGCTCGCCGGCCGCGTGCCGACGTTCCGAAGACCTCATCGAAGATGCCGCCTCCGAACCCGCTTCCGAAAATATCACTGAATGCGGAAAAGATGTCGTTGATGTCATGGAACTCCCGGAAGTTCGTTCCTCGCATTCCTTCATGGCCAAACTGGTTGTACCGTCTGCGCTTCTCGGGATCGCCAAGGACTTCATACGCCTCAGCGGCTTCCTTGAAACTCTCCTCCGCTTGCTTGTTGCCCGGATTGCGGTCGGGATGGTACTTGAGAGCCATCTGGCGGTAGGCTTTCTTGATCTCCTCCTGGGTCGCGTTGCGCGAGATGCCAAGAATTTCGTAGAAATCCCGTTTGGTCATCAGTGGGGCTATTTCCCTGTTGCCGGGTTCGTTTTCGGTTGTGAGCTCGTTGCTCGAGGGGCTGGCTCGGGCTTCCCGCCGTCGGGCACCGCGGTTGAGACAATAACTTTGGAATGTCGAAGAATGCGGTCATCGAGCATGTACCCTTTTTCGACCTCCTCTATCACCGTGTGAGGTGGAACATCATCACGGGGGACCTGGAGAAGAGCGTCGTGGAAATGAACGTCGAACTCCTTACCAAGCGACTCGAGCGGCCGCACTCCCTGCGCTTCCAGGAATTTTTGGAGCTTCTGATAGATGAGCTCGACACCTTTGAGAAAGGCGTCGGATTCCCTACGGTCTTTCCCCAGTTTCATGGAACGGTCAAAGTCATCGACGATAGGCAGAAGGTCCGCAATGACCTCGCCCTTGGCCAACTTGATCGTGGAGCCAGATTCGTTCTCGGCCCTTTTCTTGTAGTTGTCGAATTCTGCGGCCTTACGGAGCAGAAGGTCTTTGTAATACTCGATCTGCTTCTCCGCTTCAGCGAGCTTCTGGCCTGCTTCGTCGGAGGGGGTCAAGCTTGCTCCCTCGTCCGACCGCGGCTGTGTTTCCTGATTTTGCACATCGTTCGGGCTTTTATCCTTCTCTTGCATGCGCTCTCGTCTCTGTCAATCCTTTGGAATCGGTCAGCTTTTGATCATTCTGGCAACGAGTTTGGCGACGTGTTCGACGAGTGGTATGACCTTGGGGTAATTCATGCGCGTGGGCCCGATGATGCCGACCCTCCCAGTGATCCCCTCGATATCGTACGTTGCCGAAACCACACTGTATTCTTTCACTTTCGCGTCCTCGTTTTCGCCCCCTATGGTAATCACGAAGTTCTTTGCGAGTTCTTCGTGCTTTTCGAGGACGTGAACGATGATATCGTCGTTCTCGATGAGCTCGATCACGCTGCGGAAGTTCTTGGGGTCCACAAATTCCGGCTGTTCGATGATATTCTGGGTCCCCGAGATGTGAAGCTTCTCGCGTTCTTTCATATCGTCAAAGAGCTGATCGACCGAATCGATGAAAAGCCGAATCAGGCCTGTCCGTTCGTCCTGGACGTCTCGTGTGCGCTCGATGAACGTATCCCGGATTTCCCGTAGCGTCAAACCCGACAAGCGCTCGTTCAACGCCTGGCTCACGCGGTCGAGATACTCACGGCGAATTTCAACTCCCACTTCGAGCATCAGAGTCTTCACCAGACCTGTCCGAATAGAGATCACGACAAGCAGCCTGGAGCTCGAGATCGGGATAAGTTCAAGCCTTTCGAAAACGCCGCTGCCGATATGGGGAGAGGAAACAACGCTCAGTTGTTTCGAGATCTTCCCCAACAGCCTTGAAACCTCTCGCAGGAGGGCATCAGGATCTGTCACAGGATTCAACTGCTGCGAGATCTGCGCCTTCTCCCTCTCCGTAAGCTGTTCAACCTCCATCAGGAAATCGACAAAGTATCTGTATCCGAGATCGGTCGGGACTCGCCCGGCAGAGGTGTGCGGGTGCGAGAGAAGTCCGATCTCCTCCAGATCCGACATGACATTCCTGATGGTCGCGGGACTGAGCTGGGATTCGAAGTGTTTGGAGATGTACCGAGACCCAACCGGAACTGCTGTCTGGATGAAATTATGGACGACGTGCCGCAGGATGTCGCGCTCCCGCTCGTTTAGCGGCTCCGGTGTCATTTGTGTTATCATCTCAAAAACAATGAATTTACGCCTAAAAATAACAATTTTTGAATAGGTTGTCAAGGAAATGAACTCCGATCCCTCGCGTTCCCGCTCAACATCCGCATTCTGTCGATGGTTCTTCTCCACATGGTAATCCCGGACTGACATCGCGGTGTATTCCACAGAGGAATTCTGCCTTTCGGTGCGAGCCTGCTTCACTCGCTGGCGGCATCTTCTGCGCGTAGAATCGATCTGTGAATCGTTCACACGAGTGTACCTGTTTTCCCGGGAAGCGTCGAAAATTGAGTTCATTGCCGCAGCAAATACCACCGGTGGCGTCAGGAGCCCGCCCCCGCCCGGCTACGCCGTTCGGACGGGCGAACGACTGGTCGTTCAGTCGGGCGGGTTACCTCCTGACGCTAACAGAGAAGAGACTGTTGACACCACGGGGAACAACTGATAGGTGAACTCGCGAATCGTTCAGGTTTGCATGCCCGGGCATTTCTTGCTATCTTCATTGCCGCAATTTCGGTTTCCCTATCATTAGCGTGAGAAGACATCATTGATCGCGAAGCTCGCCCTCGAAAATGGAATGGTTTTCACCGGAGAGAGCTTCGGTGCTCCAGCCGAAATCGCCGGCGAAGTCGTTTTCAATACCAGCATCACAGGATATCAGGAGATTCTTACTGACCCTTCCTACGCCGGTCAGATCGTGACGATGACGTACCCGCTCATCGGCAACTACGGGATCAACTCGCAGGACCTCGAATCCGTCAGACCTCAGGTGGCTGGATTCGTAGTCAAGGAGTACTTTGATTTCTACAGCAATTTTCGGGCGACCGGGAGCCTCGGTGAATGGCTTGTCCAGCACAATATCGCCGCGATTCAAGGGATTGACACTCGCATGCTCACCAAGATGATCAGGACCGTCGGTGCGATGCGCGGGGTCATTTCCACGGCAGATCTTGACGACGCTGACCTCGTTGCCAAGGCACGCCGCTCTCCCATGATGACCGGGCTTGATTTAGCGAAGGTGGTTACGACATCAACGCCGTATCGGTGGGATGACGTCGACCCGACGACGTTTGCGCTTAAGCCGAATCTTAAGCCAACCATGAACGGCAGGCGCTGGAACGTTGTGGTGTATGATTATGGCGTAAAGCACAATATCCTCAGACGGTTGACGTCGTACGGCTGTGATCTGACTGTTGTCCCCGCATCGTTTCACGCGGAGAGGGTCTTGGAGATGAATCCTGACGGCATCTTTCTCTCCAATGGCCCCGGCGACCCGGCGGCCGTGCGATACGGGATTCAGAACATCAAGAGGCTGGTCGGAAAGAAACCGATCTTTGGAATTTGCCTCGGGCATCAGTTGTTGGGCCTTGCTCTTGGGGGCAAGACGTTCAAGTTGAAGTTCGGTCATCGGGGCGCCAATCACCCGGTGAAAAATCTCCGGACGAACGAAATCGAGATCACCTCCCAGAATCATGGCTTTGCCGTTGACCCCGATTCACTCGATCCCACGAAGGTGGAGATTACCCATGTCAACTTGAACGACGGGACAAATGAAGGGTTCTCTCACCGGGAACTTCCCATCTTCAGTGTTCAGTATCATCCCGAAGCCTCACCCGGCCCGCATGACAGCGACTACCTCTTCGCTCAGTTTGTCGAGCTTATGGACCGGCAGCACTCTGACGTTTCAAAATAGAAAATCCTCCTTTCGGAGGATTCTCATCATGCGAAGATGTCACGCCTTTCCGTGCTTCACGGTATCTTCCCGTATTTCCTCAACAGGTCCCTCGTCTTCTCGAGCGGGAGTGCCTCGATTTCCCGTCCTTGAACTCCTTTGATGTTCTTGGCTTTCAGCAGCGAGTTGTAGATCGCCTCCTCTGTCGCTTCGACTACTGCTTGAAAAAGCGGTGAGAGGTCATCTTCCCTGAGCCGGACCGACGGCTGCACTCTCTCTGCGTCGGCTCGTGTCCGCAGGTCGGATGAGGTTGAGAAAGCCAGAACATAGTCACCGCTGCCGTGGCTCATAGCGGATCCTGTGCGCCCGAGTGCCAGGGTGGCGCGTTTCGCTACTCGTTTGAGCTGGTGTGTGTTCAGCGGTGCATCTGTTGCAACAACGATCATGCACGATCCGTCGCCAGGATATCGAAGCCGATCACGGTAGCTGTACCTGCCGAGCTCCTTGCCGACGGGGACACCGGCGATTTCAAGGATTCCTCCGTAGTTCGTCTGAACAAGCACGCCGATCGTGAATCCTCCGAGCCCAGGCGGAAGGACGCGCGAGCTCGTGCCGATCCCTCCCTTCCATCCGAAGCATATTGTCCCCGTGCCGGCACCAACGGCTCCTTCTTCGACGGGGCCCGATTGAGCCCGTTGTATAGCCTCAACTGCGTCTGTTCGTTTCACATGTCTACCACGTATGTCATTCAGCGTGCCGTCGTTCGTTTCGCCGACCACGGGATTGATCGATCGAACGTTCTCGTTTCCGGGCAATGTCAGCATATGGTCAACGATGCCGTTGGCAACATCCCACACGCTGAGGGTGTTTGTCAGAAGGATGGGGGTTTCGATCTGGCCGAGCTCGTCGACCTGAGTGAAGCCGACAAGTTTGCCGAATCCGTTGCCCACAAAGGCGGCACCGGGGACCTTTTCCTGGAACAGATTCCCACCGTGTGGAAGGATTGCTGTCACACCGGTACGGACGTTTTCCCCTTCCATCAGCGTCACGTGACCGACTCGGACGCTGGGGACATCGGTGATCGCATTTAATGTTCCAGGTCGGAATACACCGATTTCGACGCCAAGATCGCGGAGTCGCGGGCGATCGGGTGTTTGTGAATCGGCTGTTGGACGAAGCATAAGGAAAGCCACAAGAACGAGAACGGTGCTTCTCATAGGAGACCTCTTGATTCTGTGCAGATCGACACATTTGAACGCTTCACCCTTGCGGATGACCATGGTTGTACGGGGGACGCGTGTCACTGGCTCGTTTTCTCAGGTGTTTGCAGCTGGTGCGCGGTTTTTTCGACTTCACTCCAGACCCGGAGCAGGTTCAGGCCACAGATCTTCTCGATGTCTTTGTCAGAATAGCCCTTCTTCAGGAGCTCGAAGATGACGTTAGGGTAGTGGGAAACGTCTCTCAGTCCTTCGGGGAGCATGTCGCCGACCCCGTCAAAGTCTGAACCCAGGCCAACAAAGTCCGCACCGACGAGCTTGACAACATGGTCGATGTGCGCTGCAACATCCGCGACGGTGACCTTCGGCAGCGGATTATCCTTGAGGAACTGCTGGATGTAGGTCTGCGCTTCCGGGTCGTTGAACCTTAGCCTATGAGTGGTGAGGTATGACCAGATCTTTCCTTCGATCACCTGGTAGTCGCCGTGGAGGAAGGAATTTCCAAAATTGATCATGATCACCCCTCGGTTCTTCGCAAGGAGCTTGATCATTTCGTCGGACATGTTCCGCTCAAATCCCGGCGTAAATGCGCGGCACGATGAATGCGACGCGATGACCGGTGCTTTGCTGATGTTCATGACCTCGTAGAAAGCATCATCGGAGATATGCGAGACATCAACCATGATGCCGACGCGATTCATTTCCGCAACCACCTTCCGGCCGAAGGGACTCAAGCCCTTCCAGACCCGCGTCGAGTCGTAGGATGAGTCAGAAATGTGGTTGTGCTCCCCGTGAGCGAGTGTGATGTAGCGAATCCCGCGATCATAGAAGTAGCGTACATTGGAGAGGTCGTGCTCAATTGGGGTGCCGTTCTCCATTCCGAGGCACAGGGAGAGTCTTCCCTGCTTGAATTGTCTCGTCACGTCGGAGACCGACGTGGCGATGGCACACAGTTTCGGCCAGCGGTTGGCGAAGCCCTCCACCATGTCGATCAACGTATCGGCGAGCGCTTTCCCGCCGCCCTGCGCCTCGTACTCGCTCGGGATGTAAATCGACATGAACGGGGCGTTGAGCCCTCCCTCCACCGCTCGAACGAAATCAAAGTTGCCCTTGGGCGTGCGTTGTGAGATATCTTCCCATTGCATTCTGAGCCGATACGGGACGTCGATATGCGTGTCGATGATGATGAATTGGTGAGCGAGATTCTGTGCCTTTGCTCTAAGGTCGGTCTCCTGCTGATTCTGTGCCTGTGTCAAAGCGCACGTGACGAGGAGAACCAGGGCCGACTTTGCCATGAGAGGCCTCATTGCAGCTCCTTTGTTTGAGTTGAACCAAAGACTGAAAGGCTGGGGCTCAATGTCTGGAAGTGAGGTTAGCCGAAATGCTGCAAAGAAGCAAGAGCGACTTGTCGTGGCACCAAAACGCAATCGGCACGTCCGTTGCTGAACGTGCCGATTATTCCGGGGTGATGAGTGTCGGCCTTGCCGACCATCATCGGGACGCTCACGAGCAACCACTCGTAGCGCCGCACTGCAAGCACTTGTAACAACTTCCGCTGCGGATCATGATGCTTCCACACTCCTGGCAGGGTGGTGCATCTGACTGACTCTGGAACACCACCTTTTCGCTTCTCTCGAGAGACGAAGATCCTCTTGACCCGGCTGATTCCTGGCGGATTCTGGGTAGCAGGGGAGCCTCGCTTGCCGCGGAACCAGTGTCGGCAGCTGTTGGTGCTTCCTCCTTTGGCAAGAACTTCACGCCGAGCCATCGGAAGATATAGTCGCTGATGGATTTGGCGATCGGAATCTCCGGGTTGTTGGTGAACCCGGAAGGTTCATAACGAGCGTGGCTAAACTTGTCGACGAGCACTTTCAGCGGGACGCCGTACTGGAGGGCGATAGATATCGAAGTCGCGAAGGAGTCCATGAGGCCCGAGATTGTCGATCCTTCCTTCGACATTGTGATGAAGACCTCGCCCGGCATGCCGTCTTCGAACATACCGACGGTAATGTATCCCTCGTGTCCAGCAATGCTAAACTTGTGCGTGATCGATTGCCGCTCGTCGGGCAGCCGTCGCCGCATCGGGTGGGCCTTCGCATCCTTCTTCCTGTCGAGCGAGGTGCTGAGCGGCTGGGTCCGCTTGCAGCCGTCACGATACACCGCGATGGCTTTCAGGCCGAGCCTCCAGGCTTCGACATACGCTTGCTCGATCTCTTCAGCCGTGACTTCGTTGGGCATGTTCACTGTCTTCGAGATGGCGCCGGAGAGGAACGGCTGAACAGCCGCCATCATCTTGATGTGCCCCATGTGCTGAATAGAGCGCTGGCCATTTGCTGGCTTGAATGCACAATCGAAGACCGGGAGGTGTTCCTCATTGAGGTGGGGGGCTCCTTCGATTGTATCGTTTTTGTCGATGTAAGCGACGATATGTTCGACTTGCTCATCGTCATAGCCCAATTTCCGCAGTGCTTCGGGAACCGTTTGGTTCACGATCTTGAGGAGTCCACCTCCGACAAGCTTCTTGTATTTCACCAGCGCAATGTCTGGCTCCACGCCCGTCGTGTCGCAATCCATCATAAAGCCGATCGTTCCGGTCGGTGCAAGAACGGTAGCCTGCGAGTTACGGATACCGTACTGTTTGCCGAGGCGTACGACGTCCTTCCAGACATCGTTCGAAGCTTGCCACAGATCCGCCGGTACGTAATCGCGGTTGACCCGCTCCGCGTGTATGCCATGTTTCTGCATCACGTTGAGCATCGATTCACGGTTGATTGCAAAACCCTTGAACGGTCCGAGCTCTCTCGCAACTAGTGCGGACTGCCTGTAGGCTTCACCAGACATGAGAGAGGTGATGGCTGCCGCAAATGCCCGCCCTTCTTCACTGTCGTACGCAAGGCCCCGGGCCATCAGGAGTGCTCCAAGGTTGGCGTAGCCCAGACCCAACGGTCGATAATCGAAGCTCTTCTGAGTGATCGCATGCGTTGGATAGGTTGCATTGTCAACTTCGATTTCCATCGCGGTGATGGTCACTATCACAGCCCGGCGGAAGGCTTCGACATCAAACTCTCCATCTTCCCTTCGGAACTTCATCAGATTCAATGATGCGAGATTGCAGGCTGTGTCGTCAAGGAACATGTACTCGCTGCAAGGATTAGAGGCATTGATCGGGGCAGTATTCGGGCAGGTGTGCCAGCTGTTTACCGTGGTGTGGTACTGCATACCGGGATCGCCGCAAACCCATGCTGCTTCCGAGATCTGTCTTATCAGATCCCTCGCACGGTATTTTTCCACCTGCTTGCCGGTCGTGACTGCTTTGGTGATCCACTCCTTGTCTTCGATGACAGCCTTCATGAATTCGTCAGTCACACGCACGGAGTGATTGGCATTCTGGTATGCGATGGAGTCATAGGCCCCGCCGGTCACATTGAATCCACCGTCGTAGCCAGATTCGATGAGAGCCCAGGCTTTTTTCTCCTCACCAGCCTTGCAGTTGATGAATTCGACGATATCCGGATGATCCGCATTCAGGATTACCATCTTTGCTGCGCGGCGCGTTTTTCCTCCGGACTTGATAACACCGGCGAACGCGTCGTAGCCTTTCATGAATGAGACCGGACCCGAGGCCGTTCCACCGCCAGCCAGCGGTTCCTTGGAAGAGCGCAACGTCGACAGATTGGAGCCCGTGCCCGATCCGTACTTGAAAAGCATGCCCTCAGTCTTCGCAAGGTTGAGGATGGAGTCCATCGAGTCTTGCACGGAGTTAATGAAGCACGCGGAGCATTGTGGATGCTGTTCGTTGCCGACGTTGAACCACACGGGGCTGTTGAAAGCCATGTATTGGTTAACAAGCAGATAGACGAGCTCATCATAGAAGATATCGGCATCGTCTTGGCCGGCGAAGTAACCGTCTTCCAGTCCCCACTGATACATCGTCCGCGCAACGCGCTCGACGAGTTGCTTCACGCTGTGCTCGCGCGCGGGCGTACCAAGCCCTCCGTGAAAGTACTTCGAAACCACGACATTGGTGGCAGTCATCGACCACGATTTCGGGATCTCGACGTCCTTCTGCTCGAAAATCTTCTCACCCTTTTCGTTCGTGATCGTAGCAGTCCGTAGTTCCCACTCGATCTCGTCAAAAGGGTGGACCCCCGCCCGCGTAAAATAGCGTTCGAATTTCAGTCCCCGGATTTCGGAGGACGGTTCGGCTCGTTCCGATTCTGCGGGAGTCGAGACAGGTACCTTCTCAAGCATAAGGCTCTCCTTGCATGCAAAAGTGATTCGACATTATGGAAAGAAACCCTAGAGAAAAAGCTATCCTGTGACGGGCACACACCTGTCATTGAAAAACTACCATCAGGTTGTTGAGCGGGTACTCCCCTCTCGCTGGTGTGAACGCCCGTGGGGGGTGAGCATGAAGCTACCTCGTGGTCGGGCGTTTCGGGGGTAAAGAACAGGAAAACTTCTCTTCTATCGGCGCAACTTGGTGTCAATATAAGCGGTTGCAGTACCTTTGTCAAGTTAAAAGTTAGGGGAGAGGATTTTGCGATATAATTTAACTTGACATGACTTTCTGAAAACGACTCTGCACTCACGAATCTCTCACGAACTGAAGACACGACTTTTTTGTCGCTTCCGCGCCTATGGGGCCCGCTTCCAATCTACCTCTGAGTCTTCATCACAGTGAAGCGTACGAACATCGATGCCGACGGAGAAAGGCGAACCGTGTTTCCGCTTGCTTCTATACGAAGCATTCGCTTAATTTGTCCAGTTTTTCCATTAACAAATATTCATCTAGTTAAGGAGCTCACGTATGGCAGTTGCTGTTGACTTTTCGACCATCCCGGAAATGTTCGACAGAATTACCACGAAGTACGCGAATGAGCAGCGCCCAATGCTGATGCACAAGGTGGACAAGCGCTACCGCGGCATTTCCTTTACTGAGTACCGGCGTAAGGTCGAACTATTCGCTCTCGGTCTCGCATCACTTGGCGTGAAGAAAGATGACAAGGTGGCCATAATTTCGGAGAACAGGCCCGAGTGGATTGTTGCCGACATGGCCATCGTTTCGCTGGGCGCGATCGACGTCCCGATCTATCCAACGCTCACGCCAAAGCAGATCGAATACATTTTCAAGGACGCTGGAGTCAAGATTGCCGTCGTCTCGAACCCCCTCCAACTGAACAAGGTTTCGAAGATACGGTCCGAGCTCAAGAACTTCCAGCGGACCATTCTTATGAGTGAGAAAGGAGAACAGGACGACGGTGGAGTGTTGAGCTATTCTGAGATCTACGGGCTTGGCGAGCAATTCGAGAAGGGTCATCCGACGTATTTCCGCGAAAAGCTGGCCACTGCCAAACCCGAGGATATTCTCACGATTATCTATACCTCGGGCACGACTGGTAATCCGAAGGGTGTCATACTCACCCACGAGAACCTTGTCTCCAACATCAAATCTTCCGCCAGTACCATTCCGTTCACCTACGAGGATACACTGCTGTCATTCCTTCCCCTTTGCCACTCGTTCGAGCGGATGGCCGGGTACTACACAGCGATGGCTTGCGGCGCGACAGTAGCGTACGCGGAGAGTGCAGAAACAGTCCGTGACAATCTGCTTGAAGTGCGCCCGACCGTGGTCACCACGGTACCCCGGTTGTTTGAACGCATCTATACGAGGATCATGAAGCAGGTGGACGGAAGTCCTTCGCCTCGTCAGCGGATATTTCATTGGGCAGTTGGTGTTGGCAGGCAGTATGCGCGCGCGAGACATTCCGGCTTGATCTCCCCGATGTTGCGGGTCCAACACGCCCTGGCGGACAAGCTGGTGTTCTCAAAGCTGAAGCACCGGACGGGCGGTCGCATCCGGTTTTTTGTTTCCGGCGGGGCAGCACTCTCCAAGGAGTTGGGCGAGTTTTTCGAGGCCGTCGGCATCACGATCATCGAAGGATACGGATTGACGGAGACATCTCCGGTGCTGACAGCGAATCGCGTAGACGATTACAAGTTCGGCACAGTGGGAAAGCCCATTCCGGGCGTCGAAATCAAGATTGCCGATGATGGTGAAATCCTTGCGAAGGGGCCCAACATCATGAAGGGCTACTACAACAACCCGGAGGCGACGGCAGAGGTGATCGACGAGGACGGCTGGTTCCATACGGGGGATGTGGGGATGTTCGACCATCAAGGCCATCTCATGATCACAGACCGGAAAAAGCACCTGTTCGTCAGTTCCGGCGGCAAGAACATTGCTCCCCAGCCGATCGAGAACCTCTTCCTGCAAAGCAAGTACATTGATCAGTTTGTTCTGATCGGCGATGGTCGTATGTTCCTGTCGGCATTGATCATCCCGGAATTCGAAAACCTGAAAGACTTTGCAAAAAGTGTCGGAATATCTTTCTCGACGGATTCAGATCTCATACAGCTCAGCGATATCAGGAAGCTGTTTGAGAAAGAGATCCAGACGCTTCAGAAAGACCTTCCCACCTATGAGCGTGTGAGGCGGTTCGAGCTTCTCCCTCAACAATTGACGGTAGAGAACGGCGAGATCACACCAACTCTGAAGGTCAAGAGGAAGGTCGTCGAGCAGAAGTATGCCGGGCTGATCGAAAAGATGTATCAGGACATTACGTAGGTGAGCTGCGAGTCGATCGGTTCCTGCGGAGGAGCTCGAACATGTCAAGAAGGGCAAGCATTCTGCTTGCCCTTTGTTTTGGCGCGTACGCTCTAGTTCTCCGGCCTCTCCAGTTCGAGGGAGTGGGAGGGAAGGAATTTGCGAATGATGATCCGATCACTCACAACCCATGCATCGGGGAATCCCTGCTGAACAAGCATCCCGAGGCGCTGATTCGCGTCGGCACGTGTCCGGAAGTCGCCGAGTCGCACTTTGTAGACGGGGGGATCAAAGACAACGTAGACAGAATCCTCGGTGATTCTCTGAGCGGCGGTGATGCGCATTGCATTTGCTTCGTCGATGTTTGGCGTCGCGAAAATCTGGATCCGAAATCCTTGCAGCACCTCCATTTTCACCACGACGCTGTCCTGGTCCGACTCGGCTGTCCTCGGTCGGCGTTCCTGCTGGCGTGGCTTCTGCGCTTCTTCAATCTCTTCGTCGTAGTCCGACGGGTTGAAGCTCGCCTCGTAGTACGAGAGAGGGGCACGACGTGGGCCCTCTGTTGAATCATCTGTCCGGCGTTCCTCGCGAGCTTGCTCGTGCATAGCGCAGGAGGCCAGAAGGACAATTGCCGCGAATAGAGCCGGTGTTCGAAGGCGCTCGCTCATTTCGCTATGTAGTTGATCCAGCAGTCCGGATAGTCCTGAGGAAATTGCCCGAGCATGGCTTTTCTGAGAGAATCGGCTTGGGCACGCGTGTCGAATTTCCCCACTCGGACGCGATAGAGTCTGTCGAAGGGTTCGTAGTAATTGAAGATCGGAAGGTCAGCGAAGCGTTCCTTGGCGAGACGCTGTGCCTGGAGCGCGTACTTCGTTCGCGCGAACGCTCCGATCTGAACCGTGTAAGCGGGATTGGCGGGGCGTTCTATCGGTTTGATCTTTAGGGACGATGTTTTCGTTCTCCGGACAATCGAAGCGACGACGGTGTCTTGTCTTGACGTGAATCCGCCTCTCCTCACACGCAGCGAATCCGCTCGGTTGAGGCTGTCGAGGCGCGCAAGCATCCGGGCTGAATCCGGACTGATCTGGGTGGTAACGGGTGCTCCCGCGCGACTCCCGGTGCCCGCTTCTTCCGAGGAAACGCACGCTTCAAGCACAACGATCAGCGCCAGAGCGAACGCGAGAACTAGAGCAGTGACCTTCGACATTGGGGCACACTCGTTAGGGTGATGAAGGGGCAGGACCTTTCTGTCCTGCTACGATTTTCACGCTCGCGCTGGTGCCGAGTCGATTGGCACCGCTCGCGATCATCGCGCGCGCCTCTTCGTACGTTCGAATACCACCAGAGGCTTTCACTCCCATGGAGGGTCCGACAATTCTGCGCATCAGGGCAACGTCCTCGATCGTAGCCCCACCGCCACCGAATCCCGTCGATGTCTTGACGAAATCCGCCCCCGCCTGCTTGGCGAGCTGACAGGCTTTGGCCTTTTCATCCTCGGTGAGGAGCGAAGTCTCAAGAATCACTTTCGTAAGAGCCGCCGATCGTTTGGCAACGGTCACCACCGCACGGATCTCATCTTCAACAAAGCTGTGGTTACCCGATTTCAGCATGCCGACGTTGATCACCATGTCAATTTCCCGGGCGCCCTCCTGAATCGCCTGTTCCGCTTCAAAGGCCTTTGCTGCGGACGACGAGGCGCCGAGCGGAAATCCGACAACGGTGCAGACTTTTGAAGTGGTTCCGCGCAGGTGTTCGACACATGTTCTGACGTAGCACGGATTCACACAGACACTTGCGAAACGGTATTGCCTTGCCTCGTCGCACAATTGCTCAATCTGATCGATCGTCGCTTCGGGCTTGAGGAGCGTGTGGTCGATCATCGCGGCGAGGGACGCGTCGAAGTCGGCTGTTGTTTCCTGAACCGGGACTATGCTGCTCATAACCGTGGGAACTCGTGCTCATTCACTCGCTGACGAGGTGCCCGCAAGTATGCACAAAGGAAATATAGGAGAAAATCAAAGAGTTACAAGCCCATTCGTCACCGGAGCCGGTCAGATTGACCGGATGTCGAGAAGACGCTGCTCATCGAGCGCCTCATGGGTCTGGGACAGGGCTACGGGCGACATCGGGAAGGAAGTAGACGGACAGGAGTTGAACACCTTCCAGCCAATTCGATTCACCATCACTCGCGATTTCCCCGGTGATCAAGGCCGCAAGCGCGATGGCAATGACTTCGACAGGCGTGAAGACGAGGTTCATCGGCGCGGGTCCGACGACATAGCTGGCGAACACGAGAACCGGGGCAACGAACAGGGCGATCTGGATGGTGCTTGCCACAGCTATGCCCAGGCTGAGATCCATGCGATTCTTCACAGCCATGATCACCGCGGTCGTGTGCTCGGCGGCGTTTCCAATGATGGCGACGACGATAATTCCGATGAACACGCTGGTCATTCCGAGCGATTGCGCTGCGTATACTACAGATCCCGCGAGGATTTCGCTCATCCAGGCGACGAGGAGCATCGCACATCCCAGGACCGTGAAAGCCGTTGGCAACGACCATATTCGTCGATGATCTCCCGACTCCGCGTGACGATCAGTTGGTTCAGGCACAAACAATTGCTTGTGAGTATGGAGCGAGAAGACGAGGCTGAGGCCATAGGTAATGATCAGGACTGCCGCGATCTCCAGACTCAGATCCGCTTCGCGTGCAGCGTATATTGCCCACCCAGGTGATGATACGCGGCGGGGAGGATGAGGGCGATTGCTGCCAGTGTCAGCATCGTGGCCTGGACGCGCGCTCCACTCGGATTGAAGCGTTGGACCTTGTGGCGGACGCCGCCGAAGACAAACGCAGCTCCCAACACCAGCAGGATATTGCCGATAATGGATCCTGTGAGGGAAGCCTTGACAACATCATGCAGGCCCTCCCGCAAAGCCATGAGGGCAATGATGAGCTCGGCAGCGTTGCCGAACGTCGCATTGAGCAATCCGCCGATTGTCTCTCCGGTTCTCTCGGCGACGTGCTCCGTAGCCTTTCCCATCAGCCCTGCGAGTGGCACAATGGCCAAGCATGATGAAAAGAAGATCAGTGTGTGCAGCTCAGGCGAAAGATACTCGAACGCAACGGTGACCGGAAGGAAGACCAGGAGCCAGTTCAGTGAGGGCTTACGGAATGAAGACACGGAGATTCTTTGTGTGGTGCGTTTCTCGTTGTGGCCGATGATTCGGGCCTAGCTGTACAGTGGGCCGAAATTCTTGCAGGCTCTGAAATCGGCATCCTCCAGATCGCTGGACCCGAATGCCGTCCACGCAGACGGTCGGAAGATCATTTCCTCGGGCACGTTGTGCATGTGGACCGGTATACGCAGCATGGATGCAATCGTGATCAGTTCACTTCCGATGTGGCCGTAGCTCAGTGCGCAGTGGTTGGCGCCCCACGAGTTCATGACCGTGTAGACGTCGCGGAAGGGGCCGCTGGCCTGAAGTCGCGGTGCAAACCACGTCGTAGGCCACGTCGGATTCGTGCGTTGCTCGAGGATCTGATCGACTTTGTCGGGCAAGTCCACCGTGGTTCCTTCGGCAATTTGCATCACCGGACCCAGCCCGCTAACCATGTTGATCCTGAACATGGTCATTGGCATGCCGCCCCGCGTGAGGAAACCGGAAGAGTAACCGCCACCCCGGAAATACTCAAGCATCGCCGGATACCACGTGGTGGCTTCCAAGCACCTTCTGACTTCTTGCGCCGTAATGTCCCAAAAAGGCTTCATCGCCGGTTTTCCACTGATGCTTTGCTGTCCGGTTCCATCAAGGGCCGCTGCGCCAGAGTTGATCAGATGGAGAATTCCGTTGGCACCAGGGCCTCCGAGCCTGTGACCTGTGACCCGTCGAACTGCCTCGGGACTCCAGAACGTGCGAACGTCGGCGAAGATCTGCGCGGTGTTGGTGACAAGATGTCCGAGCACCATGCAGATCCCGTTCAGCGCATCGTTCTCCGTCGCAACAATGAATGGTTCACGAATGCCGTTCCAATCGAAGGACGAGTTGAGGATTGCTTCCAGGAAGTCGCCATTCGGGAAATGGTCAGTCCATTGTCGTTGTCCCTGAAATCCACCGGCGATGGCGTTGTGGCCGAGTGCTTCTTCGCTATAGCCCAGCTTCACCAATTGAGGATTCCCGATCATCAGGTCGCGCGCAATGAGAGCCATCTTGACAACTATCTCCCAGTCTCTATCCTTCTCGGCTCGGCCCTTCTGAAGTTTCGGAGGATTGTAGTCCTTTCCTTCCTTGCAGTTCTGTTTCACCCACTTCAGTGCCCTGACGAACTCGTTTCTGTCGTAGATCTCCTCTTCGATCCGGCGCGTGAATTCACTCATGTCCACAGTTTCGACCCGCATGCCAAAATACTTTTCGAAGAGCGAGTGGTCAACTATCGACCCCGCGATACCCATGGAGACGCCACCGATAGCGAGATACGATTTGCCACGCATCGTGGAAACTGCGAGGCCTGCTCTGGCAAACTGGAGGATCTTCCAGTGCACATCCTGAGGTACGCGCGTGTCGCCAGCATCCTGGACGTCACGACCGTAGATGCCGAACGCGGGGAGACCTTTCTGATTGTGCGCTGCCAGTGTTGCGGCAAGATATACAGCCCCTGGTCGCTCCGACCCGTTGAAGCCCCAGATGGCTTTCGGGAGAAGCGGATCCATGTCCATCGTCTCAGCACCATAGCACCAGCAGGGTGTGACCGTCAATGAAACGCCGACGCCGGACCGTGCGAATTTCTCGGCGGCTTGTGCAGCTTCAGCCACACCTCCGATGCACGTGTCAGCGACAATGCATTCGACGGGGGCCCCGTTTGCGTGACGGAGATTCTCGATCAGAGACTTCGCAACGGTTCGGGCCATCGCCATCGTGGCCTTCTCCAATGACTCGCGCACACCCTTGCGGCGCCCGTCAATGACGGGGCGGATGCCGACCTTGGGAAGATTTCCGATAAGGCGGTGCTCGGAAGGGATCTTCGCAGCCATAGTTGGATCTCCCTAGTTCAAATTCGCCGGAATGATCATGAAGGAGAATTTGTGCAGATGTGCAGTTCCATGCCTTGCACGGCTCCGCTCGCTGAAGCAGTGGCTAAGATTACCAGAATAAGGGTTGAATGTCAAGCGAGCGCATACGGTAGAGATGTCGGGCGCCGAAGTTGCTCCGCACATGGGGAACCCTGCTAGACGATCGCGAACGCGCGTACCGGGAAGCTGCTAAAATTCTTGATCATCGTGGGAACAGCAAAGAACTTGAAGCCCTTTTCGGGAATGGAGCCGAGATTGCAGAGATGCTCAACGATAGGTATGTCAGCGGCAAGGAGCACTGTGTGAGCGGGTCGTGTGAGATCATCGGTATTATCGATGTTGACCGAATCGATCCCGACCAGAGCGGCTCCTGCCCGGACCAGATATTCGGCTGACATCTTTGTCAGAAAGGGATTTCCCTCGAAGTATTGATTCGTGTTCCAATAGCGATCCCATCCCGTGTGAACCAGCACGGCTTTGCCCCGAACATCGATGTTTTCAAAGATGTTCTGGTCGATGGCCCTCTCCGGATCCTTTTTCCGCATGACGACGCCATCGAGGTTTGCCAATGAGCCGAGCGGCAACTGGGAAAGGTCCTTGCCGTCTGGGTACCTGTGAAAGGGGGAATCGAGATAGGTTCCTGTGTTGGCCACCATCTCGATCTTTCCTATAAGGAATTCGGTCCCGTCAGCGTACTGTCGGCGCGATTCTTCTCGGCCCTGATATTCAGAGATACGGGGTGGAGGGAGTCCACGGTAGGTGATCAGCCCGTGTTCGATCGGGTGGCTGAGATCAATAAGAGAGTTGCTCATTTCGGCGCCCGATCAGGTCTCCCCGGAATCACCGGTCTTTTGCTCGGGCGCTGGAGGGGACTCCCGGTCTTCGAGATTCGATTGCTCGATGTTGAGTTCCTGAAGATCTTTGGTGAGGCTCGCCCGCACGGCGGCGGCCCGCTCTTCCTCCTCATCAGTTGAGGAGCGCGAGAGCTCCCGAACCTTCATGAAGATTCTCGTACCCAGGAACACGATCACTACGCCCATGATTAAGAGTATCGTCTCGTACATGCTCATCGTAGGCTCTCCCGAAGCAATCGTTACTGAACTGCTGGCTCCAGCATCTGGATTGTCCCTTGCTGCGCGTCTATTTCGACCTCGATGCCGATGGGAATAGTGAATTTGTTTTCGATGTGCCCGATCATGGCACCAGACCATGCGGGGACACCGAGCGGCTTGATGTGATCGCGGAACACTTCTTCGAGCGTCAGCGATCCATATCCTTCACCCGGGCCACAGTTGGTACATTTTCCAAAGACCACTCCGGCGAGTTTGCCGAGAATGCCTGCAAGCTTCAATTGCGTTAACATTCGGTCGACACGATAGATCTGCTCATCGGTCTCTTCGAGAAAGAGAATGTGGTGTTCCCAATCCGGAAGATAGGGGGAGCCGATCATGGAAGCGAGGACGCTCAGATTTCCTCCGACGCACCTTCCCCGTGCTCTGCCGGGCGTGATGACCTCGATGCGGTCTTTTGTCTGGGCAAGGGTATCGCCAGGGGTGGCGGGATTCCGAAGGATGGCGGACTCCCCCTCCATGAGAATGCGCTTCACGTAGTCGGTAGAAAAGCTGTTCCAGGTCGATATCCCCACCGGGCCATGGAATGTCACGAGGCCGCACTCGGCATAGAGAGCCACGAGCAGGGAGGTGGCATCGCTGTAACCCATGATGATCTTCGGATTCTTCCGGATACATTCGTAGTCCAGCAGGGGGAGGATCCGGTTAGACCCCCAGCCGCCGCGAACGCACAGGAGAGCCTTGACAGAGGGATCGGCGAACATCCGGTTGACGTCTTCTGCGCGGTCGCTGTCCTTGCCCGCCAGGTATCCGTACCGATCGAGCACGTGACCCCCGGGCAAAACCTGAAGGCCAAGCGCTTGAAGGGATTCCTTGATGATCTCTATGTCTACCGTCTGAAATGTCGCGCCGGCAGGATTGACAAGGCCGACCGTATCGCCTGGTTGCAGCCGGCGAGGTTTCAAGATGGTCGACAGCGCAAACCCGGTTGTAGCTGGAAGAATTGCCCGAGCGAACAGGCCCGTGAGTGCGAGACTTCTCAGGAAGGTTGGCCGATTCATTTGGAACCTTTGGAGGGAAGGGGGAACCAGGGGAGGTTCGAAACCACAAGGATCGCAAGCCCCGCAACGATGAGCAGGTCAGCGAGATTGAAAATTGCCGTTCTCCAGGGTCCGACGACTATCATGACAAAGTCGACCGCAGCGCCGCCTCTCCCAAGGCGATCGGTGAGATTGCTGAGTCCACCGCCCAGCACGAGGGAGAGTGCAAACACCTCCACAGTCTTGAGTTTGCCACTGGTAAGCGTGAACAGCCAGAAGCGGGCCTCCGCAGGGAGATCCGAGCCGATGCCGAGCATCGCCCCGTGGTTTTCTGAGTATTGCAGGTGGAAGATGTCGTTGAACACTCTCAGCGGCTCATTGACGGCAAGCGTATGACGAGCGACTGTTTTTGCAGCTTGATCACAGCCAATGCAGGATATCGCCACCAGCAGCGTGAGAATGACGCGTTGAGTCCGTGTCATGCTCATTTCTCCGAAGCGATGTGCAACACGGGTTCTAGGCGATCCAGTTCTTTGTCTCCCTCGTAGTATACCCGCTCGAGAAACAAGCCCGACGGTGGAGCAGTGAGTCTCGCAGGTATATCCGACGCTATAGTAAGAAATCTTTTGAGATCGTTCAATGTGAGTTTGCCCCGACCAACTTCCACAATCGCACCCACCATCTGCCGCACCATCTTCCAAAGGAAATGTGAGCCTGTGACCCGTATCAAGATCAGATCTCCGCGCTCTGCAATTTGGATGTTCTTGATCTGGACCTTCGTCGATTTTTCCTCAGGATCGTCAGCCGTGAAGGATCGGAAATCCTTCATCCCAATGAAGAGTCCTGCCGCCGAGCGCATACGATCGATGCGAAGCTGATCTTTGATCCACCAGACGTGGCGCTTTCCGAAGGCGGTCCTTCGTCGGGAGATTTGGTACACGTAGCTGCGTGAGAGAGCATGAAGCCGAGCGTGGAACCGGGGCGGTGCCTTCTCGATGTGTAGCACATTGATGTCGGGGGGAAGCTCATCGTTGATCTTCATCCGCAGGATCTCCGGGCCCAGAACTGTCTGCGCGTCAAGGTGGGCCACTTGTTGAAGAGCGTGTACGCCGGCATCCGTTCGGCCGGAACCGTACAGCTCGAAATCTCGTGTTCCGAGAACGGTCCCTATGGCGCTCTCGAGCTCTCCCTGGATGGTTCGCGCATTCTTTTGCGTTTGCCATCCACTGTAGCGGGTACCTTCATATTCAATGAACACTCTGAAGCGTCCCATTGTTCTATCAGCAAGAGCCTCCGGATCGCTCCACCTGCTGCAGATTCGAGGGGACCTGGGGCGAAGAAAGCAGGCGTATGAATTGCTCCCAACGTACCTCCGGGCGATCTGCAGTTCCCCCGCCGGATTCAATGTGTCCCTTCACCAGATCCTGGCCGAGGTTGTAGTTGATGACGTAACTGCGATAGGTGTCGATGAAATGGACCCGTTGTCTTGCCCGCTCACGTGACATAAGAGCGTAGGTCATCAGGAACTCCTCGGCTTCTTCCCGGGTGAACTTCCCGTCCAGATACCGGCGTGCGGCTTCATTGTGTGCATAGTTCAGGCGAACGACAAGCTGATGGATGATATAGTATTGCGCAACCCGCCGGTGATCCAGGCCAGCCAGAGGGAAGAGGACGTCCTGTTCGAATTGTATGCGTTGGTTTCCGGGAAACACGACGTCGATTCCAAAATTCGCCGTGCCTTCTGCAATCAGCGATTGAGGACTGAAGAGCGCATAGACGGTAAACTCCACCCAGTCGCGCTCCTTGGCAAGGTTCTTCTCAAGGAGAGTATTGTAGACGTGATGCCCGGGATATCCCTCATGTGCCGCGAGGTCAACAGCCCGATCGATGTGGATGGGGAGGTCGGCGTTGATCTGAATGAGGCTGAAGCCGTTGCCTTTGAACCAGTTGTATCCGCTCCACGGCTTGTTCTTCACGTACTCAAGATTGAATCTCTCGTTCGCCGGGAGTTCAACACGGATTCTTGTCCGACTTCGGCATTCTGCGATCGCTGCTTGAAACACCGCGTCGAGCTTCTCGGTCGAAATAACAAACGATTTGCGAAACGTTTCGTAACGGTCTGCCAGAGGTCCTGACCCGGGCAGAAGAGATTCGAGCCCTCGCAGGATTTCTTGAAAGTCCTGTTCCGTGTGTACCGGAGGCTTGACATCATACAGGGCTTGTGTCTCCTCCTCGAACGACATCTGTTTCCCACCGAGCATACCGATGCGCGCGATCATTGCCTCCAGCTGCTTGATGAGGTACCGTTTCCGCATTTCCGTCATTTCATCAGCAGGATGGATTATCGTTCCGCGCAACGTTTCCAGGATGCTGGTCGCTGAACGCTGGATGGCCTCAAGGGACATTCCGGCTCGCTTGATCTCATCACGCCAAGCTGCCGGGCCGTAGTAGGCATCGACATAGTTCTCGTCGTGTTCCCCCACGGCAAGTACAAGTTTCACGTAGGACTCAGCTAGATGATGCATCGGTCGTATCGGCTAAGCAGGAAGAACTCACAATGGAAGATGATACTCGACTTTCCGATCTGCGCAACGACAGGATCTGTTTCCCAATATCATACGAGGATTGTGATCGATCCGCAAGACTGCATTCCCGCTATTCCCGGCAACTCCTTTGAAAATATTATCTTAGCTATTTTCTTGACCGAATAGTGCAACGCCTGGGACTTTTTCCGTATAACTTGAGTATGGATCCGGACCTGTGAACCGATCAGCATAATGGTTGACCACAGTGGATCGAGAGGCGTTCCGCTCACAGCTGATCTCTCTGGACGCTCTCTGTTCATTCAAGTATACTGTCAAAACCAAATGAGGGAAAACAACATGATGGTGCAACTGAAACAACTTCGTCGGTGGCCGATTGCCGTCGTTCTGAGTTTGTTTGCACTAGGATGCCAAGAGGGCAAAATCGTTGACGCACCGGTTCTGCTGGAAAGAGGAGAGCTCATTTCTACGAATTCCTTGGGCACCTATTCTCCCACTCAGATTCAACAGATACTTGCCGCGATGAATGCAAACCTTCCCTATTCCTTGACGAATTCTGTTCAGGTCATTTCTGTCCAATATGCCAGCGTTGATGGCGATGGCAAGAGCGAACACCTCTCGGGGGCTCTTATGATCCCTTCAGGTACGACAATTCGACTTCCATTGCTAAGCTTGCAGCACGGGACGCAGACAAAACGTGATCTAGTGGCGTCCCAATCGCCGGTGAGTTCGGTGGAGGGCATCGTAGGTTTGGTTTCGGCCTCAGCTGGATATGTGACTGTGGTCCCCGACTATCCGGGTTTTGGAATATCAAATCGAATGCACCCGTATCTTCATGCAAGGTCGCTTGTCCCGGGTGTTGTTGATTTCATGCGGGCTGCACGATCGTACTGTGCGAACAACGGGGTTGCACTGGATGGGCGAATATTCTTGACAGGGTATTCTGAGGGAGGATATGTCACGCTAGCTTCTCAAAAGGAAATCGAAAAGAATTACTCGAATGAGTTCAATCTAGCTGCCGTTGCGCCAATGGCCGGCCCTTACGATCTCCGCGGTACAATGCAGAACATGTTTCAACAGGGCACGTACAGCACACCGGCGTACATCGCATTCTTTCTCACAGCCTACGACGACCTGTACAACTGGAACCGATTGAGTGGCTTTTTCAAATCTCCCTATGCCTCAAGGATGAGAGGATTGTTCGACGGTTCAAAGACATGGGGGGAAGTCGTAAGTCAGTTGCCATCCAGCTTCTCAGAGCTTATGAATCCCGATTTTGTGGCAAGGGTACTGGCCGGAACGGAAACAGCGGTCATTTCCGCGATTGACGAGAATACTCTGCTGAACTGGGCACCCAGATCTCCCATCCATTTCTTCCATGGCGATGCCGATGATGTATCTCCGTATCAAAACGCATTGACTGCTGTGGCTGCCCTGAAAGCAAATGGCGGTACCGACATCAAGCTGACAACGATTGCGGGCGGAAACCATGCAACGGCTAGTCTGCCATCCGTGCTCGGCGCGATCGACTGGTTTGAGAGCATACGGACCGGTGGCCAAAGAAAAGTGACACGTCCTCTGTCGTAAAGACCGGCAGGATGCAGTCCGTTATGCAGGCATTTTGCCTACGAACGGAATCAAACAGCTCGTAGATGCAATCCCTGCATTCAGCGATGCGACAGCGAGTAGAAAAGGAACGAAGGGGCGGCAGACACCGGCTTCATGAGTCAGCCGAGAACAAGTCTGTGAATTTCTGGGGGGCCGGTACGATCTTTCTTTTCTCGTAGTCAAAAAAGACGATGCCGGTCTTTGCCCTCGCTATCTCTTTGCCGTTGCCGCGATTCGTCACTTTGTACACAAAGTCACAGCCGTGAGTTTGAAGATCGGTCACGGCCATCTCAATCCTTGCGACGTCACCGTAGAACGACTCTGAGCGATAGACGATCACGACGTCTGCCATGATGATGCTGCGCCCGTCGACGTCGACCTCGGTGAAACCGTACTGGCGCAGGAACTGCACCCTTGCTTCGTGAAGCAGCGAGAGAAGCGCATCATTCCCCAGATGGCCGCCGTAGTTGATATCTGTAATGCGCAAGGGGATCTCGGTGGCGAAGGGGAACTGCTCTGGCAGTTCAAGCTTAACGCGTGGCACGGGTTTCATATTTCTCAATGGTGATGGGTGTGAGGTCAATATCATGGGAAATCAGGAGACTCGTCAATTGCGTTGTGATCGTGACGAATGCCTCCGCTAATCGTGGCGAGTATGAAACCTCTTGCCATCGTCAGGCGTATCTTTGGCTGAGGCAAATCCGATGATCAAATTCCTGCTGTGGCTCATCCTGCTGGTGTTGTGCTGGCCGGTGGCGCTGCTTGCGCTGTTTCTGTATCCCATCGTCTGGATTCTTCTTCTCCCGTTCCGTCTCCTCGGCATCGCCGTTGATGCGGTTTTCCAGTTCCTGAGGGCGATCCTGCTTCTTCCTGTGCGCGTCCTTAGAGGTTCGCCCGCCCGCTAGAGATCAAGAAAGCCACCCACTCTGAAAGTCGGTGGCCTCACGTGCGGCTTGTAACCCTGCCATCTCTTTCAGCCTCCCTCCAAGAGGGCCGTGCTGAGCTCGGGAAACCGGCTGTCCTAGGCATTCCCCATGTGAATGACATCGTCCCCGAATTTCTTGCGGATCTTGTCGATCGCCTCCAGCATCTGGGACCGTCTCTCGCTTTCTGGAAAGAGCTCGAGCTCAAGTTGTGTCTGGTCGATGAGGTGAGACGCCCTCACGCCCAGGAGCCGCACAGGCAGACGGCGTGTGTAGGCGGCACTCATGAGTTCTTTCATGGTCTGGAACACCACCGCGTCATCGTAAGTTGGTGCGATTGTTTCGGCGCGGGTGACAGTATCGAAGTTTGAATAGCGCAACTTCAGTGTGAAAGTACGCGCTTTCAGGTGCCGGTAGCGGAGAGAGGAGCACACCTCCTCCACCAGCGAAAAGAGGATTTTCTCCAGTTCGGCCTGGTCGGCGATGTCGTTCGAGAAGGTCTCTTCGTTTCCGATGCTCTTCCGGGGATGTTCAGTGGTCAGATATTCCGGCCCTATGCCGTTGGCCACCTCGTGAATCCACAGGCCATATTTGCCAAGTATCTTCGTCACGTCTTTCCTGGAGACCGCCTGCAGGTCGCCGACGAGCGTGAAGCCCTTCCGCCTCAGCAGATCACCTGTCTTCTTGCCGACGCCCGGAATCACGTCGATGGGGAGGGGGGCGAGGAATTCCATCTCCGTGCCATGCGGGACGTAAATGACACCAGCGGGTTTCACCGTCCCTGCGGCGATTTTCGCCACGGATTTGTTCGAAGCGAGCGAAATTGTGCATGGCAGGTAGAATTCTCTCCACACAATCTTTTGCAGCTTCCTGATGAATCCGGGCAGGTCGTTATCATACAACACCTCGCATCCCGTGAGGTCGAGATACATTTCATCAATCGAGGCACGCTCGACGACGGGCGCCAGTTCCAGGATCCGTCGGTAGAGCTTGTTGGAGTACGTTGTATACTTGGCGAAGTGGCTCCGAACGACGACCGCGCTCGGGCAGAGGCGAAGCGCGTGCGCCGTTGGCATGGCAGAGCGGACGCCGAACGCGCGTGCCTCGTACGATGCAGATGCAACGACGCCTCGCCCGCTCGGTGATCCACCGACGATGACCGGTTTGCCGTTGAGGGATGGATCCTTGATTCGTTCGACGGAGACGTAAAAGCAATCGAGATCAAGATGTGCGATATACCGCTTCTGGCATTGCATGTGATTCAACCCAGAGAGTTCACGTCATAGGACTGCTGCTGGTGGCTTCGGCCAATCGCGCGAGTGGCTCACCTGAGAGTCGATACACGGTCCACTCGTCCATCGGCACGGCACCGAGCGACTCATAGAATCGAATTGAAGGCTCATTCCAGTTCAGCACCGCCCATTCGAGCCTGCCGCATTTTCGTTCTTTCGCAAGCCGGGCAAGATACGTGAGCAGAGCTTTGCCTACGCCCTTGCCCCGCATCGGCGGTCGGACAAAGACATCCTCCAGGTAGATGCCAGGCCGGCCGAGGAAGGTGGAGAAAGAATGAAAAAAGAGAGCATACCCAACCGGTTCGTTGTCGTAGTAGGCGAATACAACTTCGGCGACCGGTCGTTCTCCGAAAAGCGTCTCTTCTAGGATTTCTTCGTCCGTAGCAACCTCGTGGGTGAGGCGTTCGTATTCAGCCAGCTCCTTGATGAATCTGAGGATGAGGGGCACGTCCTTTTTCTGTGCCGGTTCGATTTTCAGGCGCGGGCCGGAAAAGGGCGAGGGCATTGAATTTTCTCCTTCAGTCATTCCTGCACTATCACATCGACCGTTTCTCCGCTTCTGGTGGTCGGACCAGCGGACGAAGTTGATAGCCCTTGGCGGCGAGTTGGTCTTGGCTCTTCTGAATGAATTCAAGCACGGCTTCGGCGGGGATAGCCTGAGCGATGCCGTACTGGATTTCCATTTTTCGTTCTATGAAGATGTCGCCCCGATATGGTTCGTACGGATCGTAGTCCACGTTCCATTCCCTTATCGAAGGGGAGAGTACGAAGGACGCCTCTGCGGGAATCATCTTCACGAGCCCAACCAATTCGAAGTTCGGTATCCCGTCACGTATCGCAAGCGCTATGGCCCCGCTCGATCCCGGCGAAACGACCGCGTCGACCAGGAAGGAGCCTGAACCGGTCTTGGTCGGAATGCTCACAATTCCTTTCGTTATCATCTTGTATCCGGAAGGATACCCGAAGAGGTAGACAAAAGTGCCCCACTCCAGCTCTCTGGCCTTTCCGAAGGGATATGTGAAGACTCTGACGCCGACTGTCTGCTGTGGTGTAAGCTTCTGTCCCAGAATGGCGATATCGGATTGCCGATCGAGGGCAAGGATCTCCAGTGCGGTGCCGCCGGCCACTTCATTCAGGAAGTTCAGCTGACTGGTTTTCACCGCAAAGCTCCTGACAAAGGGCGTGGCCGCACCGTCTTCTCCACGATGGTACGAAATCGCCGTGTCCCGGTGGCTCACCACGTGGGCACAAGTGAGAAGCGCAAGCTTCCCGTCTTCGTTGTAAATGACTGTGGCCGTGCCGGCAGTGGTGTGATGTTGGAAGCCAAGTCTCTCTTGTCGAGCCGACAGTGACTGTGGCGTGATGTCTGGCAGTGTGACTGAATCTACCAGCGGAAACGCGTAGCTCTTGTAGTGGGCCATAACCGTCAGTCGTTTCACACTCTGGCTGATCTCCTCAAGCTGCTCGGAGCATCCCTTATAGGGGAACTCTGAATCGTACTTTCCATCAAGCAGGGTGGGATAGACCTGTCTATAGACTGATGAAGTGCACGATGACAAGATGAGCACAGGGAGAACGAGGGTGAGATACGCACTATAGGTTTTCATGGCTGCTCCGCCCCGTATTCGGTGCGATGATGCAGCGGGGCCCTCAGCAGAAGGGAAGATGTTCAGTCGGGATAGATAAATGTCACATCCAGTACAATGTCGGGATGAAGGCTCTTTGCGACCGGACATGTACGGGCAACGTACTCAAGTTTCTCCCGGTATGCCCGGGGAATACCTCTCGGGCAATCGATACGTACGACGATCCGCACGATCCGCCGCGGTGGGTCCGTGCTCATGTGTTTTTCGGCGCAGGCCTTCGTTCCGTCCAGTTTGACATTATCGTGATGGGCAAAGAGTGCCATCGTTGTCAGTTTGCAGGTTACGAGAGCAGTGACGACGAGATCGGTAGGAGAGAAGCTCTCGCCCCGCCCGTAGTTGTCGGTCGGGGCATCCGTAATGAGCTCGACCTGACTGGGTCCATGGACCGCCTTGCAGCGAAGCTCTCCCAGATATTGCTCAGTTTGAGGAACCATGGTAGCAGCGTTGTGGCGTTCGGGTAAATTGTGGACAGTGAAGAGCAGAAAGTGAAGAGTAGACCGCGTCGGTGCAACGCGTCCACTACGTGAGCTGTGCCAGGTTTGCCTTCAGTTTATCAAGACTAATCTTGAAGCTAGATTGCTTCTCCCGCTCTCGCTCGACGACTTCCTTCGGAGCGCGTTGCACAAAGGAAGGGCTACTCAGCTTGTTTTCGATCCCCTCAAGTGCCTGCTGCAGTCGGGCGATCTCCTTCTGCAGTCGGACACGCTCGGCGTTGATGTCGATAAGCCCCGCCAAGGGAACGAAGATTTCCGCAGCGTCGATGACAGCGCTTGACGCGAGTTTTGGCGTTAGAGTGGAAGAAATGATTTCGATTTCGTTTACGCGCGCCAGCTTTTTCAGGTACTTCCCATACGATTCAAATACCAGCTCTCGGTGGCTCGAGGTTGGTCTGACCTGCACCTTGACCTCTTTTCCGGGCGGGATGTTGTGTTCGCCGCGGATGTTTCGTACGGCGTTGACCACGTTTTGGACAAAGGCCATATCGTCTTCAGTCTTCTCGTCGATCCACCGTTTGTTGCAGGCAGGGAATGCGGCGTGCATGAGCGTCTTTCCCTTGCGCTCTGCGAGGTGTTGCCAGAGTTCTTCTGTGACAAACGGCATCACCGGGTGCAGCAAGCGAAGCGCCTGGTCGAAAATCCATAGGGCCCGCTGCAAAACGATTCGCTTCATATCGTTCGGTTCATCGCCATAGAACCGGGTCTTCACCAGCTCGACATACCAATCGCAGAAATCATGCCAGATGAAGTCGTAGAGAATCCTGCTCGACTCGTTGAGATGGAATTCGCCGAGTGACACATTGAAATCCCTGACGGCATGATTCAACCTCGACAGGATCCACCGGTCGGCAAGATCAAGATGCTCTTCCGGTAATTGATCGATGGCATCGTCGTTTGCCGCGAGCTGAAGATCGGACTTGTTCATCAGCAAGAAGCGACCGGCGTTCCAGATCTTGTTGGCAAAGTTGCGGCCGATCTCGCACCTGTCTGCCGAGAACAGGACATCCTGACCGAGCGGGGAGAGGTATGCGACGGTGAAGCGTAACGCGTCGGCTCCATATTCTTCTATGACGTCCAACGGATCCGGTGAATTGCCCAGCGACTTACTCATTTTGCGACCCTGAACATCCCGGATGATGCTCGTGAAATACACATCCCGGAACGGAACAAGTTCATTATCGCTCGTCCTCGGCCGGCCGTCGGAGCCGGGCTCTCCTCGAAGGAACTCCATGTTTGCCATGATCATCCGCGCGACCCAGAAGAAAATGATGTCCGGTCCGGTCACGAGCGTACTGGTGGGATTGAAGTACCGAAGGTCCTCGTTATCTTGTGGCCAGCCGAGAATGGAAAACGGCCAGAGCCACGACGAAAACCACGTGTCGAGCACGTCGTCGTCCTGGGTGACGGGTGTGCCGGGCTCCAGTCCGAGCTTCTGACATGCCTCGAGCTCGCTGCGCGCCGCGGTGAATCTTCCGTCCGGTGCATAGTAGACAGGAATGCGATGGCCCCACCAGAGCTGCCGGGAGATGCACCAGTCGCGAATGTTTGTCATCCAATGCTCGTAAACCTTCTCCCATCGTTGGGGATGGAAGCGAACGTGACCATCCTGCACGGCTCTCAAGGCGGGCTCGGCGAGCGGCTTCATTCGAACAAACCATTGATCCGACAGGTACGGCTCAATGATGGTCTGACAACGATAGCACTTCCCCACGTTGTGCGTGTGGGGTTCGATCTTCAGAAGATATCCCTGCGCCTCCAGGTCCTTGGCGACCTGCTTACGGCACTCGAACCTCTCCATGCGAGTGTATTGCTCAGGAACCGACGCGTTCAGATAGCCCTTCTCATCAAAGATGCTCACTTGTTCCAGATTGTGGCGCTGACCTATGAGGAAGTCGTTCGGGTCGTGCGCAGGTGTGACCTTCACCATGCCTGTTCCGAAGGTTTCGTCGACAAACTCATCAGCGATGATCGGGAGCTTTCGCCCGACCAGCGGAAGGATGGCGTGCTTTCCCAGGAGCGACTTGTATCGCTCGTCGCGCGGGTTCACCGCGATCGCTGTGTCACCAAGCATGGTTTCCGGGCGAGTCGTCGCAACCACGGCGAACTCATCCGTACCTTCGATGGGGTACTTGATGTGCCAGAGATTTCCACTGGTTTCCGCATACTGAACCTCATCGTCACTCAGCGCCGTCTGGTGGAAGGTACACCAATTAACGATGTACTTGCCGCGATAAATCAGCCCCTTCTCAAACATCCGTACGAAGACTTCCTTCACGGCCCCCGACAATCCTTCATCCAGCGTGAATCGCTCGCGCTGCCAGTCGCAGGACGCGCCAAGCTTGCGCAGCTGCTTGATGATGGTCCCCCCGTACTCTTCCTTCCATCGCCAGACGCGCTCGACAAACTTCTCCCGGCCGAGGTCATGCCGCCTGATCCCCTCCTTCGCAAGAGCTCTCTCAACCGCATTTTGGGTTGCTATCCCTGCGTGGTCGGTTCCGGGGATCCAACATGCTTCGTAGCCTTGCATGCGCTTCCAACGGATGAGAATGTCCTGGATCGTGTTATTCAGAACATGGCCCATCGTGAGGCTGCCCGTGATGTTGGGCGGAGGGATAATGATGGTGTAGGGGGCCTTCTGAGGATCGACCTCAGCGTGGAAAAGGTTCTTCGATTCCCAGTACTTGTACCACTTGTCTTCAACGTCCTTCGGGTCGTATGCTTTCGGGAGTTCTTTCATCACGGAATTGCACCGCACGGAGTTTGGTAAACAAAAAGGCATCTCGGAAGGCGAGCCCGGTCACGATCGCGCTTCGCTACTTGTTCCTCACGGCACCTTTGTCGCCACAAAGGTGCCTGTTGTCGTCGGCCCCGCGAATGTTATCCAGGTCCACTGGCCCTCGATTCGGCCGTCTACGACTGTGCCAGCGAGAATCACGTTGTTATCCACCCACCCAGGATTCAGATTGATCGTCACGGAGCGTCCATCCACTCTCCCGGCAAGCAATCCGGCTCCGATCTGGGGCCCGATGTTGCTCGTCGGACCGTTCTTCTCGAACGCCCACTCACCGACGACCGATACGCTGTCGAGGTAGGAGAGAGAAATGACCCCGATGACGACGGACGCACCCCCTGAATCGAAACCCTCATACCGATACGTTCCCTTAGGAAGCGGACCGTCAGAAACCGGATTTCCTTGATCCTAGCATCCGCAGAAACAGGAACTGGAGAGCAGCAAGCCGACAAGGAGGGTCAAGGACCGCTTCTTCATCGTTCTTCCTCCTGGAAAGCTTATCGATTCGGGCAACGAATGAATTAACGAAAAATCCGGCTGGAAATCAACGACGCGTGCAAGAGTGGGGATCTGGAGGTGAAGCAGAGAGCCGAGGCAGCAGGCGTTCGCCTCTCGCGCTCGTGGTCGTCAGCGTGCAGCGGCGAGACTACTTGCCGATCATCAAGGTCACTCTCAGAACCGATTGGTTCCCTGAAAGGTCGAATGCGTGAATGGTCAATTCGTGGGGTCCCGGTTGAAGATCGTGCGTCTCAATGATCCCCGCTCCCTCAGGAAGCCTGTTGTAGAACGGCAGGCGATTCCCGGACTCAATGTAGAGCTTCTCGAATTGTCCCAGCCTCTTCTTGACAAGGGGGCGATCATAGTAGGTGGCGATCTGACGACTTTCCGTCGCGGGAATGAACTTCTTGGCCGAGGTGAAGATCTGGGCGCCATCCAGGAACACCTCAAACCGATGAGGTCCGGTTCTGTGCTTCAACGCGTTGGAACGATCCCATACACGAACGCTAATGCCGATCGATCCCTTCACGTGAACGCGCCTGTTGAGAAAAAACTCTCCGGTCTGTGAACGCCTGGCGTCGACAACCCAGACTCGCCATTTCCCATGGATGCGTGATGAACGGTCGATTGCAGTGAATGCTATCCTCTGGAAGAACGGACGCTCATCATCACGCAAGAGGGAAGAGAAATGCCTCGAGAGAAACGGATTGATTGGGTTCATCGAGGAATCTCGCAGCTCGAAGTGGAGGTGAGCTCCGCCGGTTCCTGTATCACCCGAATGCCCAATCACATCGCCCTTGTCGACCGGGAATGCGGTACTGTCGAGGTCGACTTCCAATGCGTAGTTCTTGTTCTGTTTCTGCAGTTCTTTGACAACGACTTCTATCGAGTCTTTGAACTTCTGCAAGTGCGCGTACGCGGTCAGGAACCCATCCGGATGGCGGAGGAACAACATCTTGCCGTACCCGCGGCGCGAGACGTGGATTCGAGACACATATCCACCGCGCGACGCGTAAACAGGATGACCTCTCTGATTATTGGTCGAGATGTCAATCCCCTCATGGAAGTGCGTGCGTCGGTAGTCAGCGAAGGATGATGTAATGACCGTGCTGGCATTCGTTGGCCAGCGATAGTCCTCAAGATCGGTCCGAAGAGTATCGAAGGGCGCGTAAATCTCTTCGATCCGAGTATCAGGTGTTCGATCGCCTCCTGACAGAACGAGGTGGTGTCTCGGCTCCGCGCTCAGCGTAAACGCAAGGTAGGCAAGCGTCGAGGAGATGATGACATCCTTTGAATAGCCGCGCTTGATCGCGGAAATGGAAAGGAGGTACCCGATCCCGTTCAGAGTCCAGACAAACGGCATCGAGAGAACTTGTGCAAGGATTGGCCCGGCGATTGGGATCAAGGCGATCCAGGCGATGAGGGCAGCAAACGCTTGCCCGATAATCCCCACGAGCAGGACCACAAAGGCGATAACCTTCTTGTCGACTCCGAAGTGAAATCCGGCTATCACGAGGATCGCTATCAGCAACCACGCCAGAAGCGAGAACTGATAGTTCGTGATGAAGCGTCGGAACCTGTTCATCAGCCTGCAGGCTACTGAATGCGTATGCCAAGAGAGGCCAGGACACCACTGCCGGGAGAGATGAGGCGAGCTTCCAGGCGATCCCCGGGAACGGTCGCAGCGACACCCTCCGGTGTGCCAGTGAAGAGAATGTCCCCGCGCTCGAGCGTGAAAAACTGAGAGAGGTACCAGATAAGGTAATCGACCTTGAAGATGAGGTTGCCGGTACTCGCGTGTTGCCGCTGCATTCCATTGACGGCGAGGGCTATCTCCAGATCATGGGGATTTGATATTGTGGTCGCCTGGACAAACTTGGAGATTGGTGCCGACGTGTCGAATCCCTTCGAAAGTGTCCATGGTAATCCCCGTTTCTTGGCATCGCCTTGAATGTCTCGCAGGGTCATATCGAGGCCAACACCGTACCCTGCAACATGCTTGAATGCTGCCTCGCGCGCGATGTTCCTGCCGCCCGCTCCGATCAGGACCGTCATCTCAACTTCGTGGTGAAGTTCCCTGGATATGTCCGGTCGGATGGTTGTTCCGCCGTCACCGATAACGGCGGTGGCAGGTTTGAGAAAGAAGACAGGTGCTTGGGGAAGCGCGGCCTTCATTTCCTTTACGTGCTCAGAATAGTTCAAGCCAACGCAGAAGATTTTCCGAATTTCGATATGCTCGTCTGTACCAGTGATGTGTGCAGGAGACATGCGATGGGCACCTTGAAGGTGGGAGATATTTCGGGTCAAAATATAGTCAAGCCTGACGATTTTCGCAACACATTCTCTCGATTGTGTGATATTGGGAACGAGTCTCTGCCGAACCAGGCTCTCGGCGCCGAACAGCGCCATTGGAATCTCCTGGTCTGATGAGCGTCCGTGATACCGTGTGACAGATTTGAGAATCGTTGCGCGAGTCAGTGCGCAGCAGGCAAGAATCTCCTTGTTCACATGGATAAATTCTGGTATCTTTCGAACGCCAAACCTGATTTTTTGAAAATGCCGACAACCTACAAAGATGCCGGGGTCGATATTGAGGCGGGCGACGAACTGGTGCGGCGAATCAAGAAGAGCGTCCGTTCCACGTTCACCCGCAATGTCGTCACCGATATCGGCGCGTTCGGTGCCCTCTACCGGGCGGACTTTCGTGGGATTCGCAAGCCCGTTCTTGTTACCAGTGTCGACGGCGTGGGGACAAAGCTGAAGATAGCCTTTGCGTTGAACCGGCACGAGACTGTTGGTCAGGATCTCGTGAATCATTGTGTGAACGACATACTCGCCTGTGGTGCACAGCCACTTTATTTTGTTGACTACTTTGCTACGGGGAAACTCACCCCATTTGTCGCAGCACAGGTGATCTCAGGTTTTGTGCGAGCGTGTAAAGAGAACGGCTGCTCGTTGATCGGCGGCGAGACCGCGGAAATGCCCGGGTTCTACGCAGACGGTGAGTATGACATCGCCGGCACTATTGTCGGGGTTGTGGATGAGCGACGTATTGTTGATGGCAGGAGAATTAAGTCCGGCGACGTTTTGGTGGCCCTGCCTTCCACAGGATTGCATACGAACGGGTATTCCCTTGCTCGAGCCGTGCTGCTGAGGCAGTTTCGGCTTGACGAGTATATTGGAGAGCTTCAGGCAACACTCGGTGAAGCACTCCTGACGGTTCATCGCTCGTATCTCAAAGCGATCTCTCCGCTCTTGTCGACGTACAGGATTCGCGGGATCTCTCACATCACCGGAGGGGGCATTGAAGGCAACACCCTTCGGGTGATACCGAAGGGCCTGAGGCTGCAGATCGATTGGAGCGCGTGGGAACGACCGGCAATATTCGGACTAATCAAGGAAATTGGCAATGTTCCGGAGGAAGACATGCGGCGGACCTTCAACCTTGGTATCGGGATGATCCTGATCGCTCCTCCGATCGACGCAGATCGCGTTCTTCATGTGCTGAAGCGCAAACGAGAACGACCGATTGTCATGGGAGAGATTGCCCGGGCATAGCGAAGGCAACGAGCTCAGGAGACTGGCGATATGGGGTCTGATCTCGGAGAAAGTCTCTCGATTATCCAGGCTATCCAGCTCATTCTTGCACCGGCTGTGATGATCAACGCCTGTGGTCTGCTGTTGCTTGCTACCAGCAACAGATATTCCGTGGTGCTAAATCGCATCCGGTTGCTCAACGACGAGAAACGGAAGCTCGTAAAGAAGGCCGGTGAGAAGGCCTTCGAAGAATCCCTGAGGCTGGAAAGCGTCGTACGTCAGATCGACCACCTGATGGCCCGGGCCAAGCTTGTGCGGAATTCCGTGATGTGCTATACCGGGGCCATCGCCTTGTTCATTGTCACGTCCTTGTTGATCGGGGTGAGCTTCTTCAGCGAGTTGCTACGGTCAAACGTCCTCATCACCCTGACGTTTCTGGTGGGTATGGTGAGCGTTTTTGCGGGGGTTCTGTATTCATTCCTTGACACGAAGAAAGGCTACGAGGTCGTGCGTTTCGATGTGCAGGTTGATGAGTAAAGGATCAGATGATCAGGATCCCCGTTGAAGAGGGTCTCTATCTCAGGACGCTCGAACCGGATGATGCGGAGGGACTCTTCGCTTTGACGGACTCGAACCGGGCTTACCTGCGGCGGTGGCTACCGTGGCTCGATGTGAACCAGACGGTCGATGATACCAGGTCTTTCATTGAGTTGGCGATGCGCCAAATGGCTGGAAACGCCGGCTTTCAGGCTGGCATCTGGCGCGATTATCAGCTGGCGGGTGTCGCCGGCTATCACCATCTCGACTGGCCAAACCGCTCGACCAACATCGGGTATTGGCTGGGGGAGCGGTTTCAAGGTCGGGGCATAATGACGAAGTCGTGCGCTGTGCTCGTCGACTATGCGTTTGAGAACTGGAGCCTTCGCCGCGTGGAGATCCGTTGTGCAACTGGCAATCTGAAGAGCAGGGCAATTCCCGATCGGCTGGGGTTCCGTTGCGAAGGTGTGCTCCGGGAGGCTGAATGGCTGTATGACCACTTTGTCGATCACGCGGTCTACGGAATGCTTGCAACCGAATGGAAGGATGATCGACGTACCATGATCGGGCAGGTCACCAGAGCAATCTAAGAGACACAGGCGAAATCACTCATCACGGATGACAAAGGGTGGAATTCTTCATAAAGCGATTCATGTCACCAGACTGGCAGATACCTGAAAACATCGAATTCCTCTCACCGGAGGAAATGCGTACGCGCCTCCTGGAGGCGCATGAATTCAGCACGCGCGTTAACATCCTCAGTGATCTATCACTGAAAATCGACGAAGCGCGATCTCGCGAGGAGATTATCCGGGTCATCAGGGAGGATATCAAACGCCTCATCGACGGCGAGTGCGCCTTGGTGAACCTGCTGAGCCACAGCAAATCCCATTACGTCATCAGTACCCTCTCGCCGTTGATGGACGCAATCGAGCTCAATCATAGGAATTTCTCGGTCGATGTCGGTATGCCGGGGTGGGCCATCCAGAATAACGCGGCGATCGTCGTCGATATCGATTCAGCGCCAGCGTTCCACCCGGCGCTCGAGGGGAAGCTGAAGGACCTGGGAATCAGGTCGCTGATGATTGTCCCTGTGCAAACGCACGAGCAGATACTCGGCGCGCTGTTCTTCGGCTCGTCGAAACCGAATGCGTTTCTCGATCCTGATCTGTGGCTGGCTCAGCTGCTGAGCCTTCAGATCGGGATTGCGTTGCGGCATACGGGCCTGCTCGAGCGCGCCCAGAAGCGCGTGGCGCAGATCGGGCTCGTTAACGAGGTAGCGGGCAAGCTGACGTCGACGCTCGATATCGATGAGCTGCTCACCTCCGCGTCCGAAGCCATCCAGAAGAACTTCCAGTATTTCGACGTGACAATCTTCCTGATCAACCGGGATGAGAATGATCTTGTATTGACTGCGCATTGCGGCAGTTACATTGACTTTCTACCGCACGGATATCGACAGAAGATCGGTCAGGGGATCGTTGGTTGGGTGGCGGAGCACAGCCAGTATGTGCTCGCCAATGACGTTTCACTGGATTCGCGGTACCTCGCCTACCAGTATCATAACACGAACTCAGAACTTGCTCTTCCCATCATGATCGGGAACGAAGTCGTCGGCGTGCTCAATGTGGAAGATACCAAGCTGTATGCCTTCGACGAAACGGATGTGGTTGTGCTCAGGACGCTCTGCGACCAGATCGGAAGTGCTATTCGCAACGCCAAGCTGTTTGACCAGATCAAGAAGAGCAATCAGCGGCTGGTGGAATTGGATCGGCTGAAAACGGACTTTGTCGGCATCGTCTCGCACGATTTTCGCACACCGCTGTCCACCATCATGCTCGCGGCGAAGTCGCTCCTGCGGAGAGAAATCAGTTCTGATCGCCTCCGGGAGTATCTTAATATCATCGTCGATCAGGCGAGCAAGCTCAGCAAACTGGCGGAAGACACGCTTTCGATTGCAAAGATCGAGTCGGGACAGCTCAACTATCAATTCAAGGTGGCGAACGTCGAGTCCATCATCCAGGAAGCGGTCTCGATGGTCAAAATCAGTGCACGGCATACGTTTGTTTCTACTGTCGATGTGAACCATTCCTACGTACGCGGGGACCAGAGCAAACTGCGGCAGGTGCTGCAAAACCTGATCTCGAATGCCGTCAAGTATTCCCCGGGAGGGGGGCAAATTTCGGTAACCGTTGGTCCCCACGAAGGTTCGCCAGAGGAAGTGCTCTTCTCGGTGTGCGATGAGGGGCTTGGGATACCAGAGGAGTACGTCGGCAGACTCTTCCAGAAGTATACGCGCGTTGACTCCGGTGAGGCAGGCAAGATCAAAGGCTCGGGTCTCGGTCTATGGATCTGCCGTGAGATCATCAAGGCTCACGGCGGGAGGATCTGGGTCGAGAGCGAAGTCGGGAAAGGCAGCGCCTTTAAGTTCACCGTGAAGAAAGGGAATTGATAGCCTCACCTCCCCGCATCGAGGACGGAAAAGAAGCGTCACCTTTTCCGTTCCAACCTCGGAATTCAACCGGAAATCCAAGCGCGCGAGCAATAGTCCCAGTTGCCTTCGGGGGAGATGCGCCGCTGGCACAGAATCGTCGGCTATTTCTTGAATATCTCTTCCTTCACTCCTCCGTTGACCTTGATCGACGTTGCAACGACTTCCGAGACCTTCTTACCGTCGGCTGAAGCAGTGGTCTTGAATGGGAATTGTACGCCGTCCGCTGTTCGATAATCCAAGAACGCCTCTTCGATGTCTGCCGGACCGGTTGCACTCATACCCCGCGCGATCTTCTTGACAACCAGACCACTCTGTGCATCGATGAAAAGTCGTATAGCATAGTTCATCGGTGTGTATCGGACGATTACGATATTTGTCGGCTTCCCATCAATCGTCTCATCGCGCAAGTACTGTGCTGTGTAGTCCGCTCTCTCAAGGTTCTGCAAGATATAGTGGACATCACCGATGACCTGCTTCTGCAGATTCTCGGTTTGAGAGCCGGGGAGGTCCCGCGTCCCCATCGCGCCTTTCACCCAGCCGTTTGTGCCGTCGAAGACCATCTGCATGTCGCCCATCGGTGTTTTCATTTGCATAGCCAGTTTGGTCGGTCGCACCATTTGGATCTCGGCGTCCATGGCAAATTCGCCCATCGGTGTCGATTGCGTAAGCTTGCCCGCGAGCACGACGTCCTTGATACCGAGAAGCGCCGCGGCGCCCATGGCTGTCTGTGACTTCTTCAGGATCTCCTTCCCTTTGGCAATCGTCTCGGGTGTCGGGTCGGGGATCCGCTCGGGCGGAGCGGGGATGGCGATATCGACCGCTCGCACTGACGGTCCCAGTGTGCTCAGAGGTTCGTCAAAGTCCGTATCCTTGCCAACGACCAGAATAGAGAGGACCTCCGGTTTCCACCGCTTCTGCACGGCCTCGTTCACGCTCTGCTTCGTTGCGTGCTGAATCTCCTGCTGTTGTTTGCGGATGAAGTCCTTCGGATAACCGTAATACTCGAGCGTCATGAGCTCGTTGATGACCTTTCCCTTTGTGTCGTAGCGGAAAACGAACGAGTTGAGGTACGAATCCTTGGCATACTTCAGCTCTTCATCCGTGATTCCGTTCTTGATGAAATTCTCGAACTCCGTGATGATGGACCGAACCATCTTCAATGTGGAGCCTGATTTCGTCGAGCCGCTCATCCTGAAGACACCAGGGTAGTCGTAGCTCTCGCCCCAGAAGCTGCCAACCGAGTAAGCCAGTCCCTGTTCCGTTCGCACCTTCTTGAACAACCGCGAAGCGTACGCGCCCCCCAAGGCTTCATCGGCGACGTTGAGCTGACTGCCCTCCGGATCGTTCAGCAAGCCGCCGAGGTGGCCGATGTAGATGTTCGACTGGTTGACGTCGTCCTTTTTGATGTAGTTGACCGTTTTCTGAGATGCCAAACGGGGCTGGGGCACAGGCGGAAGAGCTACTTCTTTTCGCTCCCACCCACCGAATGCTAGCTCAACCTTCGCTCTCATGTCCGCCGTGCTGAAATCTCCCCACAGCGCAAGCATCATGTTGTTCGGAGCGTAGTACTTCTTATGAAAATCAATCAGGTCTTGCTTGGTGATGTTCTCGATCGTTGTGTATTCTGTCATCCGTGCGTACGGATGGTTCGGGCCGTAGATA
>Ga0194125_10000936_pt1 | contig 49628 bp, 34 predicted proteins | sample TA2KigC250mmetaG_FD_148626 | JGI IMG/M metagenome (GOLD analysis project Ga0194125, IMG submission 148626) | Freshwater microbial communities from Lake Tanganyika, Tanzania - TA2015034 Kigoma Deep Cast 250m | ecosystem: Environmental > Aquatic > Freshwater > Lake | place: Tanzania: Lake...
TCTGCTTCTTTTAGAGCTTGCTGCAATTGGTGTTGGGTTTCTTCAGTGTCGACACGAGCCAAAATCATCAGGAGACTCCGTTAAGTGTTTTTATAAAGTCTACCTGATGCCAAAGAAAATGTAAAGTTTATTTTTCAAAGTTAGTTAAAGTAATATCAGCGTGTTTCAAAAGTAGAGTCTCCTTTTGTGATGGTTGTTGTATTGAACTATACCATAAACACGGGAGGAATAAAATAAGAAACCCGTTTTCTCCACGAAAACGGGTTAAAAGAAAGGAGTCGTAAATGTCTGATTTTGAAATTAAAATTGATAGTGCTGTCAATCACACGGCAATCAAAGTGAAAAATTTGGCGGAATCCGTCAAGTTTTATCATGAGGTTATGGGACTTCCCATTATTCGACATCTTGGGCCTGCCGATAATCCGAGAGTTGTGTTTCTTCCTGGGGTAGAGTTATCTCGATTGCCGGAGGGCCAAAGCTCGGAAACACCCGGATTTTTCGCGCACATCGGCATCGCTGTGGATAATATTGAGGAAGCCTGCAAGCGTTTGGAAGAACAGGGAGTGAAATTTGAAACCCCATTGAGGGAAATAGTCTTTGAAGAGATTAAACAGAGGTTGCAATTGGTATTCTTCAAGGACCCGGATGGAATCATGGTTGAATATGTCAAATGGACTCCGATGTAAGATAAGAAACCCGTTCCGTGAAGCGGAACGGGTTTCCGGTACTATATTGGCAGGATGAATAATTTGACTTTGGTAAATTAGCGTCTCCGCTTCTCTGTCATTGTAAGCCGAAGTTGCGAGTAGGAACGACGAAGCAAACTGAAAGGCGCGAAGCAATCTCTTTTTGCTTGAGATTGCTTAAGTTGTTCCTTCACTTTGTTCAGGACCCCTCGCAATGACAGAGAAATCTACCAAAGTCAAGATAAGTCATCCTGCCATTTTTTATTTCACATTTTGTTCATTTTTCCGTCTATATTAATGAAAGCTTAATTTCCGGAGATAAGCGATGGACCTGAGTATCTGTCTTGCCCAGAGAGGCGTATTGATAGAGGATGACGAATTTTTAATAGAGAGATGCCGGCATGGTGATGAGAAAGCTTTTGAGGAGTTGTTTCAGAGATATAGTCAAAAGATATACTCTTTAGCCTACCGCATTACGGCTAATCAGCAGGAGTCTGAAGATATCTTGCAGAATACTTTTCTGCGCGCTTATGAGCATATAATCGGCTGTCGAAAAATCTCTAACTTCTACCCCTGGCTTTGTCGAGTAGCAATCAATCTCACGGTGGATTATCACCGGTCTTTGCATCCAAATGAGTCAACGGAGGGTGTGGAAAACGATATCGAGCTTTCAACCAATTCGGTGTGGGGCAATCCAGAATCTGAATTAGAAAACAAGGAACTGGGAGAATATATCAACGCGGCGATTGAAGAGCTTCCGATTAGACAGAGAGAAGTGTTCACGCTGAAAAACCTGGAAGGATTATCACACAAGGATATCGCCATCGTTTTGGGGTGTTCTGAGGATGCTGTAAGGGCAAACCTTTATCAGGCTGTGAGAAAACTAAGGGAGAAGTTGAAAAAATATCTTAGTTAGTAACTTTTCAAAAATAATCTTTTAGGTTTGTAGTAACGAATTCATTCGTTCTTCCTCCGAGCAAGCAAACGACTGAAGTTTGCCTGTGGTTTAAACCACAGGCTACAATTACACTGTTTTACGAAGTAAAATGGTGCGAAGCACATATTTTTAAAAGTGTGACATTGTTGAGTTAAGGGTGAGAAGAAAAATGAAGTGTGAAAAGGCAAAGAGGCTCATCGTCGATTATGTATACCATGAGCTATCAGAAAAACAGAGGAAAAAACTGGAAGAACACATAGCTTCTTGCTGGGGATGTTCTTTCGAGCTAAAATCGATCCAAAAGACGATAACCCTTGTGGAATCGCAGACAAAAATGGAAATAGACGAACAACTCTGGAAGGAAAGCTGGCGAGAGATTGAAAACAGATTACCTCAATCGAAAGCCGCTCTTAAAAACAGGACACTATTTGGACTGGTTTGGGATTGGATTTTTGATAGAGTTCCACCTCAAGGTTGGTTTTTTCATGAGTTTATAATGAGGAAAGCGATTCCAGCGTTTGGGGCGTTTGTCTTTGTTATAAGCGCATCCTTATTTGTCATACATACCCTCCGACTTCGGAATTCGGAATTCAGAGAGAAAACCAGCGGCCAGCAGCCAGCAGTTAGCAGCGGTGGCAATCCCTTGCGGTTGTCCTCAACAGAGGAGGGTGAGGCTCCTTCCGAACCAGAAACTAAAATCACAATCAATTTCTATCTTAAAGAACACGAAAACGCCATCATGCAGGCATCTTATTCATCCCAGCCAAAGCATCAGGAAATTGAACTGGGCCGTGAAGATATGTTCTACTATGATACTGTGAGAGGGATGGGTAGAGAACAGCAAGGAGAAGCAGGCGTATTCCTGCGGGCACCGCGACGTTCCAGTTATCCAACACCCAGAGAACCATCAACGTCATTGCAAGAAACCGAAGCAACGTCATTGCGAGCAAAGCGAAGCAATCTGGCGACCAACATCGCCAACAGCCATAAACTAAGCCTCAAAGAAGCGCAGGAAACTGTCAATTTCAAAATAGTAGCCCCTCAAACCCTCTACCCGGCGTACCTTCTTGAGACTATAAGGAAGATAGAAGGGGCAGAGAGTCTTCATTTGATATATACTGACGGCATGAGCACGTTATCCCTCTTTGAACAGGCAGTTGAAAGCGAAGAGAAATTACACTCAAGCGATTTCAGGGAATATGTCATGTATTCCAAAGAAGGAGATGAACCTGTCAATATCATAGGCTGGAGCGGCGCGGAAGTATCCTTCACTCTCATCGGAAAGGAAGACCTTTCGCACTTGATGGATATTATCCGCGCAATTCAGAGCTTGCCTTGAGCGAAGCCGAAGGAATGGCTATTTGGCAAGCAAATGAGAATAGTAAATTCTGTTTTGGAAGCGGTTTTAATAATAATTCTGAATAGGAGGTGATTTCATGGTTTCTTTATGCAAAGCTAACTTAGGGTTAGCAGTTTTTGTCATACTCGTTTTTGGGCTCACGACATCAGTGCAAGCCCTAACAATCTACAATGCTGCCGACGACTTCTCTGCAACCAATAACCCCAATGGGGTTTGGAGTTATGGTTGGTCATCCTCCCTTGGGTCTGCCTTTAATTTGTACACGACTCCAACGAGCTACCCCAATGGTATCAACGCCTGGGGCGGTGTCCCTTGGGTTACACACAACCCAACCGCAAGCACAATTGTTTGGTCCTCGACTAGCTGGCTTCCGGGTCAGATGATTTTTCACCCTGGGCTATACGGCCAGTTCAGCGTAGTCCGCTGGATAGCACCGTCGCCTGGTTCTATATTCATTGATGCGATGTTCACCGGACGCGATTCCGCCGGGACAACGACGGACGTTCATGTTCTTCATAATAGCGTTTCAATTTTCGACGGCTTGGTCAACACATTTGGTAGCGGTCCGTCCTTCGCGACGACGCGAACGGTTTTTATGGGAGACACAATTGACTTCACCGTCGGCTACGGCAGCAACGGAAATTACTATTTCGACAACACAAGCCTTCACGGAATGATTACCTACACGACGGCAATTCCTGAACCCAGCACCTTCGTGTTGTTCGGCGTTGGCATCATTGGCACAGCTATATACGGCTATCGACGCTGGAAGAAAGCTGAATCTACACCGTCATAGAGGGCGGTAGCATCGTTATCCACGACGAAACATCTACCTCAATTTCTAATTCATCTCCGAGACAATCAGAACACATTTCGTGTCTTATGTGCTCTGAGGCTTGTGATTCGCACAGGTTTGTGATATAATTCTAAAAAAGCGTAGAGGGTGTCTCATGGAATGGAGAAGCAAGGTAAGATTAACCCGTAATTCGTTAGACAGGTTGCACCCGACCTCCTCTGCTAAAGGGGGAGACAAGGAGGAACAAACATACTTCCCCTTTGGAAAAGGGTGCAGGGGGGTTTTCTCTGTTTCATAATTCGCCAATATCATATTTTGAACAAATACAGGAGGAAACCAAAATGAATAAACTTACCCTATCAATCACAATATGTTTCGTGCTTACATCTCTGTTTGCATTGCCCGTATATGCCGGGACATGGACAGAGACAACCTTTGCCGACTTTGCCGATGGCAGGTTTGACGCCGGCGGAAATATCGTCGCGTCTGCAGATGGCAAACTTACGCTTACAGGACAACAGTGGGATCTGAACAACGACGGTTTCCTGGACATCGTCTTCAGTAATTGGCATAATACGTCCCATAACATCAACTCCTATATCTACTGGGGTTCTGCCAGCGGATTTTCAAGCGGCAACAAAATGGAACTGCCAACACACGGCGCTGTGGGCAATTCGGTAGCCGACCTCAACGGCGACGGCTTTCTGGACATCGTATTTAGCAATGCCTACGACGGCGCGTCCTGTAACATCAACTCCTATATCTACTGGGGTTCTGCCAGCGGATTTTCAAGCGGCAACAAAATGGAACTGCCAACACACTACGCCGTTGGCAACTCGGTAGCCGACCTCAATAGCGACGGCTTCCTGGACATCGTTTTCAGCAATTCCCACGATGGCACGCCCTATAATAATAACCTCAACTCTGTTGTCTACTGGGGTTCTGCCAGTGGATTTTCAAGCGGCAACAAAACGGAACTGCCAATCATCGGCGCTCGTGGCAACTCAGTAGCAGACCTCAACGGCGACGGTTTCTTGGACATTGTTTTCAGCAATTACCGGGACGACACGTCCTATAACCTCAACTCTGTCGTCTACTGGGGTTCTACAAACGGATTTTCAAGCGGCAACAAAACCGAATTGCCAACTCACGGCGCTGCTGGTAACTCGGTAGCAGACCTCAACGGCGACGGCTTCCTGGACATCGTTTTCTGCAATTACTCCGATGACATTACCAATAAAATTAACTCCTATATCTACTGGGGTTCTGCAAGCGGATTTTCAAGCGACAACAAAACGGAACTGCCAACCATCGGCGCTAACAGCAACTCGGTAGCCGACCTCAATGGCGACGGCTTCTTGGACATCGTATTCAGTAGTGAATACGCCGACACGTCCTATAATAACCTCAACTCTGTTGTCTACTGGGGTTCCGCCAGTGGATTTTCAAGCGGCAACAAAACGGAATTGCCAACCATCGGCACTTGGGGCGACTCGGTAGCAGACTTCAATGACGACGGCTTCTTGGACATTGTCTTCAACAATGAGCGTGATGACACGTCCTTTGATATCAACTCCTATATCTACTGGGGTTCTGTAAGCGGATTTTCGAGCGGCAACAAGACCGAACTGCCAACACACGGCGCGCGTTTTGGCACAACGAAAGACTTAGGCGATGCCTACACCCGCCAGCCTGAATTTGTTTATATCTCTTCTGCTGACGATACCAGCGCGTGTAATAGTCACTTCGACACCCTTTCCTGGGACGCTCAAACCCCTCCAGGGACGTATGTCCAGTTCCAGATTCGCACTGCCGAGACACAGGAGGCTTTAGCTTCAGCATCGTGGTATGGCCCCACAGGATCGGACAGATACACGGTTTCTGGAACACCCATCAACTCAATCCATTCGGGCGGGAGATGGGTGCAATACCGGGTCTTCCTTGGGACAAACTACATAAACACGCCAACACTGGACAGCGTGACGATAACGTTTAATGAGGATACAACTCCACCTGTAATTAGCAGCGTCACCGCCACTCCTAATTTGCTCTGGCCGCCCAATCACCAATTGGTCACAGTGACTGTCAGCGTTACAGCAAGCGATGACAGCGGCTCCCCTGTGACCAATCAGATTGTCAGCGTGACGAGCAACGAACCCGACGATGGCTTAGGCGATGGGGATACACCCAACGATATTCAGAACATCAATGAGTTGACAGTCCAACTGCGTGCGGAACGTTCCGGAAAAGGCACGGGACGTATCTACACCATTACTGTGAGTAGCACGGACGCTTGCGGCAACACCGCGACAGCAACTGTAGCTGTCACTGTGCCGAAGAATCAAGGGAAAGGCGCGCCGGGATTAGTTCCCGCTGCGACGGCATTAAGCCGAAACTACCCCAACCCGTTCAACCCTGAAACGTGGATACCTTTCGCTTTGGCTTCAGATACCGATGTTACCATAAAGATCTTTGATGTGCGTGGAAAATTAGTGCGCCGTTTGGATTTGGGTTCTAAAGAAGCAGGTTTCTACATGGAACACAGCAAAGCGGCATACTGGGATGGACGAAACGATGCAGGCGAGCAGGTCAGCAGCGGCGTGTATTTCTATACGCTGGAAGCTGATACGTTCACTGCAACTCGAAAGATGGTAATAGCGCGGTAATCTATGAGGCTTGTGCTTGGAAAGGCTCGAGCATCCAGGTACAAACCTTTTTCATTAGCTGACGTGAACATGGCACTCTTTTCGCCTCACTCAGGGCAAGCCCTAATGGAGTGCTGGTATCTGTCGTCAACTGTTTGGCCATTTCGCCCCAAAATCCCCTCGCATTGGCGAGGGAAAAACGGAAGGAGGTGTTAAACAATGAAAGGAACAAAGTTTTTCGAAATTGGAGTAGCTTTGGTAGCTTGCGTTTTGGCTTTGATAGTCATGTTTCCCTCCGCGGTTCTTGCGGGCTCGGTGTATTCCAACGCCAAAGCGACTTTTTACAACGATGCCAAATTTACGACACCAGGGTTACCAAGTGCAAAAGGAACCGCGACTATTAGCTATACGGCTAATCCCAAAAAGTGGACGGTGAGCGTGAATATCTCAGGTCTCCTGAAAAACCATGCTTACATATTCAACATTTCGCAAATCGACCAGTTGCTCATAAGATATGATAGTAACGTTACAACTGATAAGTCTGGAAAATTAAAGACTACCTTTGTAATTTCAGACCTTGATTCAGCATTACTGGATTATAACATATTGCGTATCATAGACCTGACAGGTGAAAGCGGCGGCCTTCTTCTAAGCGAGTTACAACCCACAGATAATCCTTATTCTGCTTATCCTAACGCGACTATGGTGATGAGGGCGCGGGAAGATGGCATGTATGGTTCGTTGATATTCTACTAATCGGACAAACAGCGCCAATTTCTCAAAATATGCCTGTCATAAATATGGCTCATAACGGGCGCAGTAGCTAACATTCTTACGGCAGGGGACTTCTCGGCAACTCGCAAGATGGTCGTCCTGAAGTAAGCCCTCAGAACTATGAGCCCACCTGTTTTGACCCTGCTTTTGGGCGTTTTGTCTCTCCAGCAGGTAAGCAACCAACCGTTTGGGGAGACATCAAACGGATGAGTGAGTAGTAATCAGCCATCACTGATTACTACTCACTCATCACCCATCACGCACCGCCTATCTCTCCCCCGGTCCCTCCCCTCTGATAAGGATAGGTTTTTTGGGTTCCTTACCAGGGGGGCGAACACAGGCAGGTCGGAGACGACAGATGAACATTTTAATCGGTCGTGAGAACTGCTGAATGCCGGGAGACACGCGGAAGCGATAGAGGACAGGCGTGGCGCCTGTTGGCCAGATTTAAAATTTCCGCTTCCCATCGTTGCGTAGGATGGATTCTACCTTTTCAGTGCCTAGTTGTTCTAACAGCAGACGTAGCACAGTTTCCTTTTGTTCAGTAGGAATCGCTTGCACAATCCTTTCTATTCCTAAATCTTTGATGATAAACTGGATATTCTCTTCCAGTGTAGGATAATCCTTACTCATTGAAAACACCTCCGTTACGTCGCATGGATATAACTGATACGCTAAACGTAGATATTCTATTGCTCTTTTACGCACCAGTTCTTTGAGAAACGCTCTCCGTTTTCTGCCTTTTGAAAAAAGCAGTAACGGATAATTTTGCTCTTCTATTGCTAATTCGGCGATAACTAAAACGTAAAACGGGAAATACTCACTTTTGTATAGCGCTTGGGAAACATTTGAAAACCTAACAAGTTCAGGCAATTGAGTGAGCACCTTGATAGGCTTCCCCGCTGTCACGGCGCATACGGTAAGCTGAAACAAATTATCTATGCCAACTTCAGCCATATATAAATAGGCTCTCGCCATGATATGTTTGTATTCGGCTGATGTTAAAGGGTCTGAGGAGGATTTAAACTCCAATAGGTTATGTTGCGCAAAGAAGGTAAAAGGAGATACCAAGGCTAACTTCTGTGACTCTTCTTGCGAGCAGACAATAGCAATATCAATTGTTCTTGGTAGTCTACCAACTTCTACTTCAGTCGTAATAGATATCCCACGTTTTTGAAAGAATCTTTGCAATATTTGCTTATAAACCGCGTCCCAAGGCGTTGGCATAAAAATCTCCTATGGGTTTTGTTTTTACTAAATTATACCATATTTCTACAGATTGTCGAGAAAAAGTTAAAAATCAGTGATTGGCTATTAGTAATAACTGCTTGTTCATCACGCACCGTCTGGCGCAGAAGGAAGCGTAAAAACGATGAAAAAAGCAACAGCATATATTCTAACTATATTACTCCTGATGTGCATTGCCAGCACCGCTTCGAAGACGACGGATGAACATTTTGATAAAGCGCGGGCTTTGCTGAATGACGCAAGATACGCGGAAGCGGCGGAGGAGTTCAAAGCAATCGTTAAGCTGGAACCCGATGGCAGCGAGATTGCGCAGAATGCCAGATATTGGGTTGGACAGTGCTATTTCAGAATAGAGCAATTCGATGAAGCGTTGGCGATATTTGAGAAGCTCATCGTGGATTATCCGAAAAGCGCAATCGTTCCCGTGACAAAACTTATGATAGGTCAGGTTCAGCAAGAGAAAGAGAACGCAAAGCGAAGGACGAAAAGTAATACAGATAACGGGGTTATAATTGACCCGAAAACAGGGGTGAAATATACCAGGACCACGAGCCTTGTAGGCAAAAGCGATATAATTAAGTATACTTCCACAGGATTCAGTCTCTCGCCGGACGGCAGATTCCTGCTCTGGGAAGCGCGTGTAATTCCTTTGGACGGTAGCCAACCATTCAATTTAGTGGACATGCCCGCATCTCGCGGCTACTGGTCGCCTGACATGAAGCAAATTGCATTCTGTTCAGGAAGTTCTACCTGGGTCATCCCGGTTTCTCCGGAAACGGGGAGACCGACAGGGCCTGCCAAAAAGCTCCTCGATTATCATGCACAGGTTACGTGGTCGCCTGATTCAGAAAAAATAGCCTTTCTCTACGGTGCGATGATTCGCGCTATCTCAATCAAAGATGGCTCGCAATCACAGATTGTACATGACACTCTTACTTCTCATGCAGACTGGAGATATCATTTGACATGGTCTCACAATGGCAAAACCCTCACCTATTCAGCTTACTCAGATGGGCGTTGGAACATCTGGTTATGCTCAACTGATGGTGGAGCAGCCATAAAGACTATTGAGACCAATGGAAGTAGTAACTTAACTCCGTTTTTCTCGCCTGATGATAATTGGATATTGTATCAAACTCATGAAAAGCTCCACTTTTTTCATATCGCCGATAAGCGCGAATTCAGCATTCCTCTGCCTAAGGGTATAGGAACCTTTTTAGGTCCGTCGCCCGATGGAAAGAAAATGCTGTTCTATCAACCGTCCTATGATTTCAAATGGACCCTCAAGGTCGCGTCAAGTTCAGGTGGACCATCTCTGGAACTTGGAAGACAACTCACACTTTGGGGCGTCCATCATTTCTGGTCTCCTGATAGCAAGATAATCGTTGCGGATGGAGAAACCAAGGAGGGCGAACCAGCGTTCTGGGTAATCCCGCTTGCAGGCGGCGACCCTTTTCCATTGGAAATGAAAGTATCTGTCCCGTCTTTGACGGGACAGGTCGGCGGCAAAGTATTCCCCAGGGGCTTGTCTCCTGACTGCAGTAAGCTTTTGTTCTATACAGAACAAGGCGAAAATACTGACCTCTGGGTAGTTCCAGTATCGCTGAAAGACGGTAAGACAAACGGTAAGGCTGTTAATGTCTTCAGCGGGTGGAAGGGATATTCTGTTTTCGGGGAACGTATATGGTCGCCTGACGGAAAAGAGATTGTCTTAATCCATAAAGGAGACGTCTGGATTGCTTATGCTGACGGTAAAAAGCCGGTTCAGAGGACGAATAACCCGGACATCGAGTTTTTTCCATCATGGTCGCCTGATGGAAAAATGATTGCTTACGACCGACAGGGCAGTCTATGGGTAATCCCTGCCTCCGGCGGAGAAGCAAGAAAACCGCCAGGTTTTCAAGGCGGATGGGCTTGGTCTCCAGATAACAGGGAACTCACTGTCGCTGATGGAAAGTCCATTTCAGTTGTTTCAATTTCAGACGGTAAAACCCGGGAGATTCGCGACCTGAAGGATTTAGAATTTGTGAGCGTCGAGGAAATGTGTTGGTCTCCTGACGGGAAGCATCTCGCATTGATAGCCGATTACAACGCCGAGTACGACCCAGAAAAGAGTAATAAGCCAGGTCGGATATTCGTGTTTCCTGCTGATGGAGGCAAAATTACCCAGATTGCCAGTGATGATGACAGCGTGTTCAAATTCTCTTTATCCTGGTCTCCTGATGGAAAGTGGGTCTCTTATAACACAGAAGAGGATGTCAAGACACGCCCTGAATCAATCATCTTGGAAACGGATATGGATGAGCTTCTGAAGAAATGCCAGGTTAAAGATTGGGCTGGAAAATGGCAACCATCCACCAGCCGATATTGCTACGCTAAGTTTCGGGACGCAACCACTGACGCAATCAGGAGCGATGGGCGTGGGCAATATGCAGATTACAATATACTGGATTCTAATTTACCAAACGGGAGAGGGGACAACCCCCTGAAGGGGGAAGATAGGATAGAAGTCTTTTTTCAAGGTAACGATTTTCTAAAACTGTTCCTCTATGTTGGCAGGATGCAGTGGTACTATAACCCAGCTCCAGCGTCAAGCAGGCGAGCGGAGTTCCATTTTAATATCGGTCAACCGGCTCATAAGTTTGACGACTATCAGGATAATAAGGCAGTTTTTGATATCCTCAAGAAATATAAGGATGGCGACAGTTATGTTGACCGTGACCTTAACAACCCCAGAAGCATCCACATTCCGATAATCATATATAAGAATGATGTGGATGGAAACGATTTGGTTCAGTTTACAGTCGACCCTAACCCATTGTCCCCGCCCAAGCCTCCTCCACAGATAGACGCGGCTGGCACAGACCCAAGAGCCATAACTCAGACCAAAGTAGACGACTTTTATCCTGATGACACAAACATAGATTATTGGGACACAGGTCAAAATGGTTGGGAGAACAACCAGATAGTCTATGTACTGGACTATGGACCTCAAGGGTTTAATGTCGAAACTCTAAAGGACTCTAAGGGAAATCCAGTAACATGGGTTTTCACAACTAACAACGTTGAGCCAGTTAAACTTTATGTATATAAGTACCAGGATGGCACGGTGTATTTGGCGCAATATGACGCAGTGCCGTTTCAATTTGCTGTGTCAGTTAATTCTTTAGCTGACTTTAGTTTCTCTAACCCTTGAAAAGGTTTGGAACCTTTTCAAGGGTCGTAAGTGATGATGCTCCAAGAAAGCTACCCCCTTGCCCTCTTGCCCCTTTGCCACTTCACTAAATTATACCGCCAGTTTCGCGCACTTCATTTATCTGCCGACGACTGCGGTGTTGATATTGCCGTAGTGTCTCTATCTCATATTTCTTGCACAGTTCTCGCACGCTAACGCCAGGCTTCACGGATTTGAGCAGATACCATGATTCCATATCGTAATAATGCTCCTGTACCACCTCATCCTTAGGTTCTTCGAGCAGTTTGGCGACCTTTTCGGTATTGAAGTTTGTATGGATGAGTGTGCGGTCCAAATCCAGCGTTGCTATGAACATGCCATCTTTAGGTTTGATGACATCCTTCATGTTCTCGCCTGTTATATCGATAATATTGCCCCAACCAACTGGCACGATATAATAATGATATAGCATGGCGTAAGCATTAAGAGGCATTCCGCCGCCGTACGCGCTTGGCCAGAAGACTATCTCAGCATCAAGAGCGTCAGCTTCATACCAGAGTTCAGCGAAATTCAGGTCAAAGCATGTGAGAATGCTTATCTTGCCGAAATCGGTGTCGAAGATTTTGACTCCTCCTTTGCTCGGCGTTAGTCCTTCGCCCCAGTAAACAAAAACTTTGCGATATGAGCCGACAACCTCTCCTTTACGGTTTATCAAAACAGCAGTATTGTACTGCTTGTCGCCAGCTTGCTCGCGTATCGGACATATCACATACATATTATACTGACAAGCGAGCTTTGCGATAGCATTTGTGGTCGGTCCGGGTATCGGTTCGGCATTAAAACCCGCAAACTCTTCAGGCAAGCATGCGATGTCGGCTTTATTTTGTCCCGCTGTATTGAGGTAATCAATAGCCTGTTTCACTTTCTCATCATGGTCGCCGCCCGTGCCGATGCAAATTGCTGCGACTGTTACCTTTTTTCCAGCTTCCCCCCTGTTGACGGGGGGGGAAGGGGGGGACGCATTTTCCGTAGTAGCAAAGATCGAATAGTTTACAAAAAAGGCTGCTACGGTTGATAAAATAGAAAATTTTACGAACATTTTATTAGACTCCCAATAAAACGAAATTCACCACCTGGTAATTGGTGATTGGTGATTGATAGTCACCAGTTACCAGTCACCAGTCACCAGTTACCAATCACTTTTTTTAATATTTCCCCACGTAAAAGCCATTTTGCCTGATGCAGAAACAGCAAGCGTCTTAGACAGACCTTCTTCCATGATGCTCTTAATCTCATCCACAGTAAGAGCAACATTAAAAATGGCAACTTCGTCAAGGATGCCGTTGAAGTGTTGCTGGTAACCATCATTTCCTATCCATACAGGATTCTCCGTAACATTTATCTTTTTATTTCCATCTATGGTGCCAATTTCTTTCCCATTCTCAAAAACCTTCATCTTAGAACCGTCATAAGTAGCCGCATTATGAACCCACTCATTGTCTGGGAAAGTATAGGGACCTTCCAAATTGGTTTGGCTTTGGTCTGCCCAACGTAACCTCCAACCTCCGCCGCCTTCTCCTCTATCGTAAAGGACATACGACCAAACATCGCCAACTTGCTTCCATTTGCCTAAAAGGGTACCACGGCCTGCGGGTCTTTTATAAAGCCACACCACAATTGTAATATCGCCCGTGATATCCAAACTTTTGCTTGAAGCAACTTCCACATAATCAGTCGAACCGTTGAAATCTAAAGCTTTGCCAAACTTTCCATTGACCCATTTAGGATTTCCCATGAGTTTTCCATCATTACCATTCTCAGAAATATCCTTGGCCACTTTGCCTGTATTCTCGTCAAAAAGCCAGGCTCCTGCAATGGATTGTTGGTCTATTTTAGCGTAGTTCTGTCCAACAAACATTAGACTAACAGCGATTAAACTAATTCCTATCATGGTTAGTTGTGTTACTACCGTTTTCATTGATTACCTCCTGAGTCTTTAAGGAAAAACGGCTAAACGGTAAGAAGGCGAAATGGCAGTTACCATCTTGCCGTTTTGCCATCTTGCCCCTTTGCCCTTTAACCCTTGTACTTTCTTCTAAACTTTTATACGGCGTGAACCATCCCAAAATATTCCAACAAAGCCGCTACCAGCCCATCTATCGTATATTCTTTCGCCTCGACATCGACATGGATGCCGCACTCACGAGCCGTCTGAGATGTAATCGGCCCTATGGAAGCGACAACCACATCGTGCAATAGTTCACCGAGATTATCCGCGTTAAGCATGTTCACAAAGTTTGTGACGGTAGAAGAACTGGTAAATGTCACAACGTGAGCCCGTTTTGACCGCAACAATTCTGTTACCAGTTGAACGTTGCCCTTTCCTTGAGTGGCCCTGTATGCTGAAACTTCGTCTACAACAACGCCTTTTTCCGATAAGGATTGGGGCAGAAGTTCTCTTGCAGTTTCCGCCCGCGGGAGGAGAACGCGCTCACCAGAAGCAATTTTATCGCTCAAATCTTCAACGATTGCCTCTGCTCTGTATTCTTTTGGGATGCAATCTACGATTAAGCCGAATTGTTCAAGTTCCGCTTGAGTTCTGGGGCCAATTGCGCAGAGTTTGATTCCTTTTAAATCCCGAACATCTTTCCGCAAAAATTTCAAGCGGTCGAAGAAGGACTGTACGCCATTTACGCTCGTGAAAATAATCCATTGGTATTTTTCAATATGGTTGATAGCTTCGTCCATCTGCTCAAAAGAAAGGGGCGGGGCGATTTCTATTGTTGGAAATTCCCACGCTTCGCCGCCTAAAGCGGAAATTTTATCAGCCAGAGCGCTCGCCTGTCGGGTGGCCCGGGTTACGATAACGCGCTTGCCGAAGAGCGGCTTCTTTTCAAACCACGCCAGCTTTTCCCGTAAGGTCACTACTTCGCCCACGGCAATGACAGCCGGCGACTCAAATTTCTCTGCCATTGCTTTTTCGACGATATCGGAAAGAGTTCCTACTAAGGTTTTCTGTTCGGGTGTTGTCCCCCAGTGTATCAAAGCTATTGCCTCATTTTTATCGCGTCCGTGTTTGGTTAATTCTTCAACAATTTCAGGCAAATTCCGCATACCCATCAAAAAGACCAGTGTATCAGCGCCTTTAGCAATCTTGTCCCATGATATGCGCGAGGAATCTTTGATATCGGCTTCATGTCCGGTAATGACCGCAAAGCTGGAAGCAAAGTTGCGGTGAGTGATTGGGATGCCAGCATACATTGGCGCGGCGATGGCTGAAGTGATACCTGGCACAATTTCATAAGAGATACCATGCTCCGTTAGCACCTCCACTTCTTCACCACCGCGGCCGAATACGAATGGGTCGCCGCCTTTCAACCGAACAACACTTTTGCCCTCCTGCGCTTTTTGCACTAAGACTAAATTTATTTCATCTTGCGTCAAAGCATGACGCGCCGGAGATTTGCCTGCGTAAATCAATTCGGCGTCTGGTTTAGCATGAGTTAACAAAGTGGGATTGACCAATCGGTCATAGATTATGACATCTGCATCTGTGATACATTGCATGCCCTTAATCGTTATCAATTTCGGGTCGCCTGGCCCAGCGCCAACTAAAAAAACAATTCCTTTATTTTTATTCATTTTTACACCTGTGTTTAATAGCCGCTGATTTACAGACAACGCTGATACTGATTTGCTGTATCAGCGCGGTCTGATTATCAGCGGCTATTAAGAATGGCTTCTGCGCCAATATCCAGTAATTGTTTCGCCAATTGTTTTCCAAGCACATCCGCATTCAATAATTCTCCATATACCGATGCACGAACTATCCGTGAACCATCTACGGCGGCGACTAATCCTTCTAAATTCAATTTGCCATTCAATACTCTACCCAATGCGGCTATTGGAATCTGGCAGCCACCGCCCAACTCCGTTAGCATCGCTCTCTCAGCCGTAACAGCCATAGCGGATTCAAAGTGGTTTATTTTAGTCGCTACTTCCAATAACTCCATATCATTAGTTCTGACTTCAATCCCTATGGCGCCTTGTCCCACAGCAGGCAAACAGATTTCATAAGGAAGCCGTTCGGTAATCAATTCATCAAAACTTAGTCTCTGCACACCGGCAGTAGCCAGAACAATAGCGTCGAAGCCCTCATTCTTTAGTTTTGCTATTCTCGTATCCAGATTACCGCGTAGATTATAGATGTTCAAATCGGGGCGGGCGTGAAGCAATTGAGCGCGTCGTCTGAGGCTGCTGGTGCCAACTTTGGCACCTACCGGTAGGTTTGTAAATTTGAATCCTTTATGTGAAATTAACGCATCTGAAGGGTCAGCTCGTTGAGCAATAGCGCCAATAGTAAGTCCATCTGGCAGAACAGTGGGCATATCCTTCATACTATGCACTGCTATATCAATTGCGCCGTTAAGCAACGCTAACTCCAACTCTTTTATGAATAATCCCTTACCTCCGATTTGGGCTAACGGCGCATCTTGAATTTTATCTCCACTGGTTTTTATACGCCTAATTTCAAATAGACATTCAGGCGCAAGTTTCTGTAAATTATTTTGAATCCAATAAGTTTGCCAGAGGGCTAATGCGCTGCCTCTGGTTCCAATGATTATTTTAGGTCGCATTTATTTTCAGCCTCATTATTCGTTTTGGTCACAATTCCTTATTCCGTTCTTTTGCAGATATCTTAATACAGCATCCTCAAATGCCTCTGGATATTCGATTTTCCACTTGACACATGCTTCTTGGGCATCATTTGAGAATGAACGGATTTCATCCGGTAAAGCTCTGGCAATCGAATCTACATCACCCCACCCAAAGTATATCAGTAGTCTTTCCTTTTTACTTTCTTCAACCTGGTTAGCCATTAGTGGCCACCACTGTTGGGAAATATTTGACCGTAGATATCGGAGTACTTCCAAATGTTCATGAAATAACTCCTGTTGAGCGTAAAGAAGTTTAAACAAGTCGCGCCGCTTAATGTATTTCACATGGATATACACGTAAATCCAATACATCTGTATAGTCCAAACTAACTTCTTCTCATCCAACACAGGCGAAAGATATTCATCAGTAATTTCCAAAACGCTTGCCTTGTCGAAGATGAATTGGCTCTGGCTAATTTTGATGCGATACTTCTGGGGAGCAGCCATTATGTTTATATCGTACTGTAATAACTTGTCATCCACCTTGAAGAAAATAGCGTAGTTGCGGGGATTTTGGATGTTTTCACTCCATTCTTGTCTCCATATCCAACGTTCGGGCCACCACAAGAGTGGTTTTGTAACTGCTTGCTCAAACAACTGCGGCAATTCCTTATCAAATGTTATAAAGTGCTCCGGCACTATTAAAAAAACTGGATCCACATCTGAGAATTCATCTTCTTTGTCTGTGCCCACTGAACCAGAGTGGTATGCGGCAACAACTCGGGAATCTTTTTCAAAAAGGGAAACAGTTTTGTCAAATACATTTTTAAGCATTTGGTTCATTTCGGTTCCTCTATGGCCTGGAGAAGCCGGACGTTAGCCTGGTCATTTCGTGGAGCTCTTAGGCGACACAACTTAACTTATGATATCTGGTTCTTCCGACTTGGGTGTGGAAAGTGATTCATGAATCCGGTTACATGTCATTGCGAGGAGCGTAAGCGGTTGCGAGGAACGAAGCAAAGCAATCTCAATAATGGGATTGCTTCGCCTTCGGCTCGCAATGACATTCCTTTTTTTCCACACTTAACTCTGAAGAACCTGATATCTGAAGTCGAGTTAACTGAACATTAAGTTAGTTGAGCATTATGTTCACTTTGTTCAGGCAGTTTACTGAAAAATAATGGTCTTTGGCTGGAAAAATGGGTAATACTGGTTAACACTTCCGACACCCTACGATTTGAACCTTCTTGTTATTTTCACCGACAAATATTTTGAATCCACGCCCGTGGAGGATAAAAACAAGCATTAATCTGGAAAGATAAAACCCGTAGGCGAGCCTGAGTAGAAGTTTCTTCTTTTTCACAATAGCATAGAAAGTAATAGGTAATATAGCTAAAATCTCAAGCAAGAAAACTAAAGGAAGAATAATCGGCAGAGGAAGCGAAATCAGCTTCCTCTCTAATTGAATTGTTAGCCAAAATGCAGTGTTCATGACTTTCCTTATTCTGGTAACTCAATGCTGATTCTGATATCAGAATCCTTCTCGCGGACTCTTACAAGTTCGAATTCACCCAGTTCCTCAAGTTCAGTGAATCCTTCGTTCAACAACTCGGCAAGAGCATTTAGGTCCACATCGGTATGCCCTTCCAGTTTGGTTTTGACGACAGGCAAAAGTCTCAAAGCCCATTTGGCAAGCTTTAAGGGAAGGGATACCTCTACTTTTGGTTCCTCCTGCCCTGCTTCGCGGATGACCACTTTAAGAATGCGGCCGGGGTTCATAAACTTACCTCCTTGATTCAAAGTTAAGTAGTGGTTGCTACTAAGATTTTGCCACTCTTTTTATCCAATTATTTCTTTTAATCAAACTTTTCTTTCTTAAAGAAAAGTTTGGTTACGTCTTGCTTCTTCATCCCTTTTGTGATATAATAAACCTTTATTGGTTAAGATATTCAATTTCCCATAAAAGTTAAGAGGAGAAGCAAAAGTGATACGCATAATAAACTGTTTTTTTATATATATGTTGACGCTTGTAATAATTTATATAGGAGTGGACGCCGAGGAAATTTCGATTCTGTCCGTGGGCGATATCACAATAGGCAGTGAATTGACCTTGACCATTGAGACAAAAGGGTTTGACGCGCTGTTTGTCGGGACTGTTGATTTGCTTAAAAGCGCGGATATTACCGTTGGCACATTGGAATCGAGCATTTCTGACCGCGGTGAGCCTGAAGTTACATCGGAATACGCTTTCCGCGCAGTTCCTGACGTTGCCAGAGGATTGGCGCAAGCAGGATTTGATGTGTTGTCGCTGGCAACACCGCATATCATGGATTATGGCGCAGAGGCGTTGGAGGATACGATAAAATTTCTTTCCCAGTACAATGTTAGTACAGTCGGAGCAGGTTCATACTTGCAAGTGGCACGGATGCCCGCCGTTTTAACTGTAAGGAACACTAAGGTAAGTTTTTTAGCATACTATTATACAAGCCAATATGGGACGAACTATGTGGACGAAGAACATCCAGGCCCTATGCTCGCCTCTTTTAGCCTGATGAAACAGGATATCGCGCAAGCGGCGAAGGAATCGGACATTGTTGTAGTCTTCATCCATTGGGGAATAATTGAATCGCAGGATACAATCACGGAACGGCAACAGTTTTTCGCTCAAAATATCATTGATTTTGGCGCTGATTTAGTGCTTGGTCAGCAATTACACGCGTTAAAAGGAATCGAAATTTACAAAGGCAAGGCTATCGTTTATAGCCTCGCAGATTTCATTTTTGAACTTTACGATAAACAGCACTCCAAAGTTGTGATACCGAAATTCTACTTTCAGGATGGCAATCTGAAACAGATAGAATTGACGCCAGTTTGGGTTGACAATCCTGATGCCAAATATCAGCCGCAACTGTTACACGAGGAGGCGGCGCAAAAAACGCTTGAAAAATATCAAAAACTATGCGAGGTGTTGAATACAAAAATGGAGATTGAAGGGGAAAAAGGATGGATTCGAGTTGAGGAGGCAAGTCAATGAAATCTTACATTTTTCGCATCGTTGTGGAACCTGACCCAAAAGATGATGGTACCGATGGATATCATGCGTATTGCCCCGCGCTCCCAGGCTGTGGAACTTGGGGTAGAACTTATGAAGAGGCTATTCGGAATATCAATGAAGCAGTTTTAGTTTATGTAGAAGATATGCTTGATGCAGGTGAGCCCCTGCCCAAAGAACTCTCTGATTCACAGGATGTAATTGTAGTTAATGCGCCCGTTGTCACGGTTGCCGCATAAATCGAAAGTAGAAAAAAATGCCTATCCATCCGCAACTCCGTAATATTACGGCACGCAAATTAATCCGCGCTTTAGAACAAGATGGATTTGTTCATACACGCTCTCGTGGAAGTCATCATGTGTATCGACATACTGATGGACGCCGCGTGATTGTAGCATATCATCGCTTGGGCGATACTTTTGCTCCTGGAACATTAAATACTATTCTGAAAGGCACGCTATGGACCGATGAAGATTTACAGCGATTAGGTTTAATCCCTTTTTCGGATAGGCTCTAAGTTTTCAAGCCTCGTAAATTGGGCCAAGATGACACAAACAACCCAACATGGATTTTATCTCACCTGAAGGGTTCAAAGGCGGGCCGCAGGGCATTTTTGATACCGAAGATCGGCGCTAAAACCTAATCTTAGTCCATTTTGAGTGGACTTTAGCTTTTAGCCTTGAACTTGAGTTCAAGGCTTGAAGGAGGAAAAGAAAATGTCAGTCTATTACCGAGAATCAGGACTAACATGGAAACAATACCTGCAAGCCGACTCGTTTGTGCAGGATATTACAGGACAGGTCAAACGCAGCGGCGAAGGAATGAAAATGGCGATTTCTGACCAAACCAAAAGCATCGTCGCCTCCAACGATGCGCTTGCCAGAGAATTTGGCGCGGGCTTTGATAGCCTAAACTCCATGCTCGATTGGGGCTTCAGGCGGGTTATTGAAGAACTCTCTTCCACGCTCGATTGGGGCTTCGGGCGGGTTATTGGAGAACTCTCTGAACTCCGCGCTGAGTTCAGCTATGGAATGGGTTTGGTGCTGGACCAGTTGCGGATTCAGAATAGAATCTTAGAAGGCATCCTTGACCGTTTGGACGCAATCCACGAAACGCTGAAACACCCGCTGCTAACGCAGGCAAGGGAATTGTCAAAAATCGGCATGGACAGAGCCTCAAAGGGATTGTTGCAGGAAGGCCTGGAAGCGCTTCTGGAATCCGCCGAGAAAAACAGGACGGATTTTCTTGTGCAACTTCAGATAGGCAAGCTATACCTTTATGGGCAGAACGCGACCGATAATGTAATCGACCTGCCGAAGGCTGAGAAGCATCTGCGCTTGTCAGCTCGCTACGCCAACAGTGAGATGAGTCATCTGCCCGATGCGGCGAAATTCTGCGGAGAGGCGTTATTGCATGCGGCAATCGCATGCTACGCTCAAGCAAACGAAAAGTGGCTTGCGAAAGATGTGGACTCCACAAGGCGTTTTACAGAACAGGCGTTGGAACTCTCCCAAAACGCGACGAAAGTCTATCCACAACTTTCAGAAGCCTTCTACCACCACGCCAAGTTTTCCGCCTTGTTCAGCGATGGGCAAACCGCCGTCAACAGCCTCAAGATGGCGATTCTGGCTGACCGAAACTACTGCCTCAAGGCGGATGCGGACAAGGATTTTGACGGCGTCAGAAGATATGTGCTCAACCTTTTTGAATCCCTGCGTCAGCAGGCAAAGGCGGAAGCGACAAAATCCTTTAAACCTGTGAAAAAACTGCTGGAAGACTGGGTTTTCCAAGGCCCGGTAGGTAAGCGAGCCGAAGTTGAAATCCGAAAACTATTTGGGCAGGCGGAACTACTCTATCGCAAGGACACCTACTTCGATTACTTGGATGCGTTGTCTTTACTGAAGAAAGCTCAACAACTTTTTGACACAATTCCACCATATGGAGTTATTTCCCAACAGGAATTTGAGGAACGGGAAAGACGCCGTATCGAAGCGGAGAAAGAAGCTGAACGACGCAGGAAGGAAGCAGAAGAAGCCGAACGACGCAGAAAGGAAGAAGCCGAACGAAAGCGAATCGAAGCGGAGAAAGAAATCGATCGCAAACGAAAAGAACAGGAACTGCGCGAGTATCGGTTGAAAAACAAGTTGTGTTTGACGTGCGGAGAGAAGCTCGGTTTTATGGATAAGTTGAGCGGGGCGCAGTATTGCAAGCGGCATAGGACGTAGAACACGTCGAAGAGCCCGAGAATCGGGGCTGCCAGCTTGTTCCTGAGTGCGAAAAATGAGCAAGCTGCATGCTTTGTCAGGAAATTTGGCACAAAGAGGGAAAGGATAAATGAAATTACCGGAACTTAACTCTGACGGATATTTAGACCCAGGCATCTACCTTGCTTCACTTGATGAAGTGTTACAACAGTTTGGTGCAGGAACCCCAACACGACAACGGCAGGGCAACTTGTTGCGTCTCATTATAGAAAGCGCCAGGAAGTATCCGACCATTAAACGGGTTTTACTATGGGGTAGCTTTATCTCTGACAAACCGGAGCCTGGCGATTTGGACTACTCGATTGTCGTGGATCCAAGGCACCGCTTGGCCACGATTGAACCAAAAGACAGACGATTTTTCGTTCCATTCGATGCCAGGATCCACTACGGTGCGGATGTACGTTATTTGGTATTGTTTGAGTATCCACCGGAACAGTTTGCAGAAATAATCCTTTTTCTTTGTGAAGATAGAAATGGCAGACAACGTGGAATTTTGGAGGTGAGTTGCCATGGGTAAGATTGAAAATGACCATCAGTTGCGAGTCTCTCTTAAAGCGGCCAAACGGCTTCAGCTTGCATTAGAAGGGATTAAAACTATTCCGAACTCTGACATTCGTCAGATGTGTGAAGATAGCACCAGCTTTATGCTCGAAACGATTGAACGGGAGATTGAAGAATATCTATTGCAGAAAGCAGCGGAAACATCTGCAAAGAAACCATCAATCCAAGCGGCGTCTGGGTAACTCTTTGGTGGGTAGTTTACTGGCGTAAACCACGCGTTGCTAAAGCAGCAATCAAATAATTTGCTCCCGATAGTTCATCTTGGAATTAAACACCGGCTCCCTTGCCACGAATCTCGGCGTTTGAGTTCCTCAGTGATTCCCATTAAAACTCGTTGTTTGTCTAAAGTCCATTTTGGAGCGACTAAAATGTCTCCTGGGCAATCGCCAGTCAAGCGTTGAATGACCATATCGGGTGGCAGAAGTTCCAGAAAATCAGCGGCCATAGAGACATATTGCTCCAATGTTAATGGTTTATATTCGCCTCTTTTGTACATCTGTTCCAATTTTGTAGCGCGAACTATGTACATAGAGTGGATTTTGACGCCATCTATTCGCAAAGCGGCGATTAACTTAGCGGTTTCCAAGATTTCGTCTATGGTCTCGCCAGGCAAGCCGATAATCACATGCGCGCAGATATTGATTGACCTGCCCTTTGTCCTCAATACCGCGTCTATGAACTCGGCTAAACCATGTTTGCGGTTTATCAACTGAAGAGTACGATGATGAATGGATTGAAGTCCATATTCTATCCATACCGAAAGCCTTTGGCGTCGGTGAGGCTTCCGAACATGATAATCCCGGGTATATCCTTCAATTAAATCTAACACAGAATTGGGTGCGCAATCTGGTCTTGTTGAAATGGATAATCCGACGACATCATCGAAAGAAAGAGCGTCGTCATACAGTTTCTTGAGTTTTTCAACTGGCGCATAAGTATTGCTAAACGCCTGAAAGTAAGCGATAAATTTTTTCGCATTGTATTTTCTTTTGCCGAAAGCGATACCTGCTTCCATTTGCTCTCTAATTGATAGTTCAGAATCGATTATCGGCGCCGCTGACCCTCGGCTGTCGCAATAGATACAACCACCGGAAGCCAAACTGCCATCGCGGTTAGGGCATGTAAATCCTGCGTCTAAACTTACTTTGTAAACTTTACAACCAAACTTTTCTTTAAGAAAATCGTTTAATGGGTAGTATCTTTTTTCAGGATTCATGATTACTCACATTCCGCATTTCTCAAGAAAATCTAATTTTAAAGACCGCTCCAATCAGCGTAGTCTGGAAATCAGCGGCTATTAAAGGAACTTCAAATGCGAATTGCAGTAACTTCAGATATTCATGTCGATATAACTTCTGCCAATCAGCAAATTGTTAAGCATCTGGTAACCGCCGCCGAAGAGATACAGCCTGACGTATTGGTCATCTGCGGCGATATTTCAGCTAACCTTATCAAGTTTTCTCAAACTCTCCTTGCCTTCCAGAAATTAGATTCCCAATGCCATAAGCTCTTTGTGGCAGGTAATCATGATATATGGGTTAATAAAAGGAGTATAATAACAAGTGAGCAAAAGTATTTAACGATTACCGACATAAGTTCGGAGTGCGATTTTCATCATTTAGGAGGCAGACCAACTATAATTGACGGCGTCGGATTCTGCGGCACAATCGGCTGGTATGATTATTCTTTTAGACAAGAAAGATATAAAATCGCCTTAGAACAATACGAGAGTAAACGATATGGAAATTCGATGTGGAACGATGTAAATTACGCTAAATGGGGATGTGCTGATATTAAACTGGCTCATCGTTTTGAATGCGAACTCCAGGCTCAAATTGATTCTATTAAAAATCAAGTGTCACAAATCATTGTCGTGACGCATCATCTACCATTTCAGGAAAGTGTAGTCTATCAAGGCAATTTGCCATGGGATTTCTTCAGCGCGTTTATGGGAAGCCGGGGATTAGGTGAACTCTGCGTCAACGAACCTCTTGTTACTCATGCGCTCTTTGGGCATACACATTTTAAACACCCTCCCCAAAAGGTCAGAGGAGTAACGACAAGTAGTTCGCCTGTGGGATATTTATTTAAAATGTCCAAAAGAAAAGTGCCAGAATATGCTAAGGAATGCTTTACTGTTTTGGAAATAAATTGATACGTGAAACGTGAAACGTGAAGAGAATATCCTTTCACGTATCACGTTTCACGCATCACGCATCACGTTTCACTATTTTCCTATTGCCTTCTAAAGCAAACATCCTAACCTTCTCGAAATCCTTGTATATTACGCTATCTGTCTGAAAAAGAAATATAGTGTTATTATGCAAAAGCGGGTCAGAATCGGGGTTAAAATCGTATTCTGATGCTGCTCGTTGCCATTCAACGGTGCCAGGAATTGGCGTATATTCAGCTAAACTGACCTGGACGCCGCAATCGTGGATAAAAGCGATGCTATCCCGAACTTCTTGTAATGGTTGCCCCGGTAATCCTATCATCACATACGCTTTGATGTCATTAGCTGTAAATCCCGCTGCTTTCAGGTTTTCTATGGCTCGGCGAAAACCAGCGTTGGTTACTTTATTGCTACTGGCGGATTTTTGGCGTTCGCTATTACTGGTTTCCAAACTGATGCGAATTGTCTTAAATCCTGCATGGTACATTTTGGGGGCAAGGTCGTAATCTATCATTTGAGCATGCATGGAATTTGGAGTGTGAAAATAACATCGGAAGTTGCGTTGAATAATTCCGTCCAGAATTTTATGAATGTGATTCTTCGCATTCAACAATAGCGCATCGTCATAAAAAGCAAAGTTGCGAACGCCGAGTTCATGGTAACACCATTCCAATTCATCAAGGACATTTTCCACTCTGCGCTGGCGGAAACCGGCGGGATTCAACAAATTAGTAGCGCAGTAGGTACATTTCATCGGACAGCCTCTGGAGGTTAAGATAGCAACGTAATCTCGTTGTCGGTTCAGGTCATGCGCGGGAAACGGATAGTCGCTGATATCCATTGGGAAAGAGGAGTAATAGGAATAAATTCCTTTACTTTTCTTTTTGATCAAACTTTTTCTTTTAGGAAAAGAAAAAGTTTGGTCTGAAACATTGCCGGCCAACGCATCGACCAATTTCAACGTCTGAAACTCGCCTTCGCCTGCAATTACATAGTCTGCTCCTGAATGCTCTACTGCGTGTTGATAGCACAGAGTCGCATAAGTTCCACCCAAAATCAGTGGTACATCGGGATAGCGATTCTTGACCCGACGGATTACTTCAAAGGGGCCAGGATACCAATACGTCATCTTTGAAGTAACCAGAACTACATCGGGCTTATCTTGTTTTTCCAACTCAGCGTCGAATATATCAAAGGTTATGCCATATCTACCATAGTTACGCGGAAAGTGTTTGAGAATCTCAGGTTTTTCGATTATCTCTTTGTAGTATTTTCCACAGCCATAACTTCTGAGTTCTGGCGCATCTCTGCCTTGTAGTTTCAACAATTCAGGATGGTATCTATCAAGACAATCTATGAAAGTTATTTCATAGCCGTGTTGAAGCAAAATGCTGGCGATGTAGAATAAACCAATCGGTTCTATCCACAAATTGAATGCCGCAAAATCATAAATCCATGGATTGATGAGTAAAAGTTTGCCTTTTGACATAATAACGTAATGCGTAAAACGTAAAACGTAATTATTGTTACGCTTACGTTTTTGTCTGTTCACTTCTCCCAGTAGCTTCTTCGTAAACCAACTTGTCATTCTGAGCCGAAGGCGAAGAATCTCTCAAAGAGATCCTTCTGTTCCTTCACTACGTTCAGGACTCAGGATGACATATCAACACTTAGTATACAAAACAGTATTATAAAATTAATTTACCATAATTTGACCGTTTTGTAAAGTTTTTTTTCACTATTTTACCTGACCCTTTTTTGTCCATTCTTGCACCTATATTATTCAGTAACTTCACACCGAAAGGTTTCTATAAAAATGGATGAAGCATTAGTCAAAAACGCGTTAAGCGGTGATAGAACGACTTTCAACTGTCTCATTGAAAAATATCAATCTCGCGTTTACGGTTTAGCATACCATATAACAGGGAATTTCGCAGACGCGGAGGATTTAACACAAGAGGCGTTTATTCGCGCCTATTTAGATTTACATCAATTGCGAGAGCCCCAAAAATTCGCCAACTGGCTGTATCAGGTCACTCGGAACATCTGTCGAATGTGGTTGCGCAAGCAAATGAGTAACGCACGAGCTCTGGAATTTTTGCAAGATGCAGTGGCAAGGCAGTCTGTTTCTTCTCCTGCGGAACAGGTTGAGAAGGCGGAATTGCAAGATTCCGTGCGAAATGTTATCGCCGCGTTACCTGAAAATGAACAATTGACGGTGACGCTGTACTATATGGATGGGCTAACCTATCGCGAGATTGCTGACTTCATGGGCGTTTCCCAGAGCACGGTCAAACGCCGCCTGCGCGCGTCTCGTAAAAAATTAAAGGAGGAACTGATAATCATGGTGCAAGACAGTTTCCAGGAACATAAACTGGTGCCTGAATTTACCGAAGAGGTATCCAAGAAAATCGATATAACCGATGTATTGTTAGTTAAATCGTTCGCATTTCGCTCCCCGTTTCAATTGTCGCCTGACGGGGAATATTTGGCTTACGCAGTTCAGGACCCTAAACGGCGAGAGCGTTCAATTCGAGGTGTAGAAGCAGGGCCATTTGACCAATTTCTTCCTACTGGCGCACCGTGGTCTTTGGCTGGCAGTGAAATTTGGGTGGTTCATTTGACAACCGGGGAATCTCACCGATTAACTCCAGAGGAAAGGATGGATTGGTGTCCCCGTTGGTCTCCCGATGGACAATTGCTGGCTTTTTACTCTGACAGAAATGGCATAGCGCAGTTATGGGTGTGGAACCGCGAAACGAATCAGCAACGACTGGTCAGCAAGTTAGCTATTCGTTCGCACGGAGGGTGGGAGGTACCGCAGTGGACACCAGATGGGGCTTTTATTTTGGCAAAATTACAGCCTGAATCCCCGTCGAATCCTGGAGATAAAGTCTCTGAAAGTCAATCGGAACCCGATACAGCAATTGATGAAGCAACGGTTACCGTCTGGGAAAGCGAACCAACGGAGTCAACGCAAGACGGCAAGCCGCGGGAACCAAGCGCGCCGAACTGGCCACTCTCTTCTAATAATCTCCGGGGCGAACTTGCATTGTTCGACGTGGCGACCGGCGAAGTGCGGCGGCTAACTGATGTGCTCCACACTTATAGTTGGGCGCTTTCACCCGATGGTTCAGCAGTAGCTCTGTTAAGGTTTGCAGGGCCGGCTTCAGCGACAGTTCACCAACTGCTTTGGGACTTGCTTCTTGTGCCATTGGATGGGGGAGAAGCACGTCCTTTGACGGAGCGCGTCCCACAATCTTCTGGCGTCAATTTCAGTTGGGCGCCTGATGGAAAACATTTAGCCTATACTACCTCCGGTTCGCTAAGTTCACATGATGTGTTTATTATCTCAACTATTGGTGATGAACCGAAAAATCTAACAGCCACTCACAAAGAGAAATTCGTTCCTTTTTTGCATTACGAAGACCGCCCCCTTTGGAGCGCAGACAGCCGCTATCTCTTCTGTGTCGGCGCGGGGCATCTCTGGCAACTATCGGTGGATGGAAACGGCATTCGGAAATTGACATCTGACCTTGGACGCGATGTTGTCGGCGCAGTTGCCGCAAGCGACGCGCATGTTATCTGGAGTCCAGATGATGGAAGGACGGTTTGTGTGCAAACTCATGACCCTGCCACTAAGCAGGAAGGTTTCTACCGTGTTGACGTAACCAACGGTAACGCCCAGCGCCTGTTTGAAATGCCTGTCCGGTTGGGACGCCCCGCGCGGTTTACTTTGGATGTATTAGTAGATGGGAAGCGCGTGTTTTACATAGCTGAAGATGCAACACATCCGCAAGATATCTGGGAAGCAGATGCCACCTTTGCCAACCGACGGCAGGTAACGAAGCTCAATCCGCAGTTGGAAAAGTTTGCCTTCGGACAAACGCGCATTGTCGAATGGAAAGCAACAGATGGGCGAATTTTGAGGGGCGCGCTGATGCTTCCCGCCGGTTACGAACCCGGAAAGAGGTATCCACTAATTATGTGGATTTACGCTGGTGAATCGTATTCAAACTACATCTTCCGCTTTGGATTGTCAAACGCCAGCCAGGAGAATTTTCAGCTTCTTGCAAGTCGTGGCTATGCTGTATTGGCAGTGGACACGCCGTTGCAGACAAATGAGCCGCTAAAGGAATTACCCGGCCTTGTCTTACCCGCGTTGGATAAAATGATTGAACTTGGCATAGCTGACTCAGAACGATTCGGAATCATGGGGCATAGTCACGGTGGATACAGCGTCAACGCGCTCATCACCCAGACAACGCGCTTTAAAGCGGCAATTAGCAGTGCCGGTCCATCTGATTTAGTTAGTCTTTATGGAAGGTTAGAAAAAGATGGTTCTAGCACATCTGTCGGCTGGGCAGAGAGTGGACAGGGACGTATGGGCGGCTCGCTGTGGGAGCAACGCCAGCGATACATAGATAACTCGCCAGTGTTCTACCTCGACAAAGTGGAAACGCCGCTTTTGCTCCTTCATGGCGAACAGGATGAGACACTTCCCCTTGCTCAATCGGCAGAAATGTTTGTTGGGTTGCGTCGGCTCGGCAAGGTTGCTACTCTGGTTTCCTATCGGGGTGAGGGACATCATCCAGCGATGGATTGGCGTCACGCTAACGTGATTGACAGATGGCAGCGTATACTGAATTGGTTCGATAAATATTTGATGGCTCCGCGTAGCTTTGAGAAATAAGACACAGATGAAATCTCGCATACGTAAAACTTGAAACGTGATACTTGATTTGGCATCCTGGCTTGTGCAATCGGACGCACTACATAACTTGACTTTGGTAGATTTCAGCGTAGACTCACTTAGATTCTATCCTGGCCTTTACGAAATCCCCCTTACTAAACAACTCCCTAACCCCCTTCCCCCTTACCAAAGGGGGTAGGGGGTTGTCTAAGGAAGACGAGCAGTTGGTTGTCCAAATTAGAAATTTGGGCTACCTGTCTGCCTTTGGCCTGTCTGCGCCTGCCTGTGAGGACGGGTTTACTGCGTAAACCATGCCAACGGCAGACAGGTGCGGCACGCGTGGTTTACTCCTGTAACCTTCTCAGATGTCAATGACCTGTCCATCATACGCTAAAGAGGTGTTTGTGGGGACGATAATGTTTTGCTCCTCACACTGCTCACGAAAATGTCTGTGGTCAAGGCGGTGCATAATATGGGTAAAATATGCTTGTCTGGGATTTAACTCATTTACAATATCTACGGCTTCACTTACTGACAGGTGAGTTGGATGTTTGGGGTTAAAACTGAGAGCGTCCAAAATCAAAACCTCCAGACCATGAAGCAGCGATTTTGATTCTTCAGGAATCCTCTTGACATCGGGAATATATGCCACATCGTTAATTCGATAACCAATGGTAACCACGGCAGCATGTTCGATTTGAATTGGTATAATCTCAAAACCACATAACTCAAATTTTGCCTCAATAGAGTAGGGAATCAAATGCCCGATGCCGCCGCCTTGAAATGTATTTTTATCAAACATATAGTCGTTATTTCTCTGCAAGATTTTTATAACTTCATCAGGGCCATAAATAGGCATATCCATCTTCTGCTTTCGGCATGGCATCACCAGGTCATTTACACCGCTGATATGGTCGGAGTGGCAATGAGTGAACAACACGGCATCAATTGAGGGAATTTTGTTGATATCTATTTGGTCGATAAAATTCGGACCCACATCAAATTGGAGATGATGTCCATTATCTTCGAGATGAATCGAAGCCCTCATTCTGCGATTTTTGGACCCAAAGATTCGAGCATCCTCGCAAGTCTCGCAGTCGCATTTATATTCTGGTACACCCGTCGAAGTACCTGAACCGAGAATTGTAATTTTCATGTTGGTAATCTCCCTATCCTATCTTGACTTTGGTAAATAAAATGAAGCGCAGCCCTTCACTTCGTTCAAGGGCAGCCCAACTTTCTAAAGCCTGTCTTCGAACGAAGTGAAGGATTGGCCGTTCGTAAGTCTGATCCAACAAACCAAGATAGACATAGTGAGTCTACGGGCCAATCTACCAAAGTCAAACTATTAAAAGTCAAACTATTATAAACGATATCCAGCAAATTGTCAATGTATTTGATACATTTCTGGAGTGCAGAAGACTCTGCTTCTGCACTCTGCGTAATCCAGATTCACAGGTAACACAAATTATACAGGAGGATTAAAAGATGATGATACAAGTAGATGGGCGCTCAATTAGAGTGCAATCGCGGAGCTTCAAAGCCGAGTTTGAAGGAGCAACTCTCACCAGCTTTAGTTCCGCCAAAACTGGAACGGAGTTTTGTCGTGGGGAGAACTCAGGTTTTCCTATGGAATTCTACTTCGCGCACGGAGACACTTTAGGAGAGGACAAACACCAGGAGGTTGTTGTCAAATCCTTGTCGGATATCGCCGCGCGGGTAATTTTGGTCGGAAACGATTCTGACCGCGAGTTATTTCTACGCCTTGACCCCGAAACTGGTGACCTATGTGTAAGACCGTCGGGACACTGTTCGAGGCGAGGACTTGCCTCAATTCGGTGGAATATCGCTTTTGCCCAGGAGGCGGCATTGATATTGCCATGCGTCAATGGAATTTTAGTGGAAGCTGATGCTTCGCAAGCTCAGGACGGATTTCCGAAAAATGACCGTTTCCCCTGGCCCTACCGCTGGAATGCACAACTCGTTATTGCGGCACAAGATGGCTGTTCGATGATGATTCATAGCGAGGATAGCGCCTTCAAGTTCAAAGCTCTCAACTTATCGCGAAATCAAGGACTTACGACCCTGGGTTTCGAGAGCGAACAACCCGGCCCCGTCTGGGACAACCGCGCGGCAGGAGGCGTGGAATGGCGGTTGAATATCTACGATGGCGACTGGAGAACACCTGCTGACCGATATCGGCGGTGGATGGAAGAAAGCTATGACCTTCTAACGAAACGTCGGTATCGCCCCGAATGGGTGGAAGGGATTGACTTCTGCGTATGTTGGGCTTCGGCAGACGCGGCTCTGCTGGATGCACTCTCAAAGATTCACCCGCCCTCAAAAACCCTCATCCACCTCTCCCAATGGCGCACCAGCGCTTACGACGTTGATTATCCAGACTATTTCCCAACAGAGGAGGCGAAAACTTACCTCGCAAAAGCCAATGCCATGGGGTTCAAGGTCATGCCTCACTTTAACTATTTCGCCTGTTATGAGAAGCATCCATTTTATCAGAAGGTTCGCGACTGGCAGATTCGGAGCGCCTATCGTAATGACCCGCAGGGCTGGTATTGGCCACCCAAAACCCATGACTACACTCGCATGGGCTACATTCACCCAGGCCTCTCACTCTGGCGTCGGACGCTAATTGATGCCGTTCGGGAAGCCTGTTCAGGTCTTCAGGCGCCTGCCGCCTTCATTGACCAGACCCTTTGCACATGGAATACGGACAACGGTTTCGTGGAGAATATGAACACAGTGGAGGGAATGAGGCAACTTCAGGAGGAGTTTGTTGCCATCCAGCCCGATATCGTTATTGCGGGCGAAGGGCTGAATGAAATTAGTTTCCAGAGGGAGTGTTTCGCTCAAGCACATATTCACGACGGCTGGGGAGACTTGAGCCATCATCACATTGACGCTGCCCATTCCATCTGCTCTTACCTCTGGAAGGGACACACGCGGCTTGTGGGTTACTATCACCTTCGTCCAGGGGAAAAGGACGCCGATATCGGTGTGGAGGTTTATCGTCGGATGGGCGCCATTCCCACGCTCATTTGCAATGATGCACAGCTTATTCAATCTGACCAACCAATCGTCCGAAAACTTCTTGAGTGTATAGGACGTTAAAAAAGTGCCTACGAGTGTCTAAAGTGTCTAATACTGGTTTAGGTTTGCTTTTTCCCATCTAAGGGTTTTGGAAGAACTGGTAACTGGTTACTGGTGATTGGTTACTAATCACCAATCACCAATTCTCTCACCATAATGGGAATTTACAAGCCTAAATCGGTATAAAGTGCCTAAAGTTAGTTCCTTCGCTTCGCTCAAGGACAAGCTCTGAGTGTAGCGAAGGATTCATCCCCATACGCATCAAGTTAAGGCCACTTTTGTAGCCCCTCTCCTTCCTCCCCCTTGATGGGGGAGGCCAGGTGGGGGTGAAATTGGTATTCTTTATTGCATTCACCCTCCCCTAACCCCTCCCGTCAAGGGAGGGGAACGTGGGAAAAACTCTTAACTTGATGCGCATGGTGTAGCGAAGGATTCATCCCCCACCAAATCATAGATTTGGAAGGGGTCTTCTCTGAGATTGAGATAAAATGGAGTCTGCCACTGGTTGGCTTATCGCAATGAATATGAGTTCTGAGGGCAAACCCAATAAAGTTCATACAAAAGCCATACTGTTAGGCATTCTCATGATGCCTATCCATTCCTACTGGATATCAAAAATAGAGGCCATAGTATACAAAGGAGGCGGAGGTAGCACTGCATCTCTCATCTGGACATCAGTATACAACATGGTAATTCTTATGGCTATCTTCCTATTCATCAAGAGATGGCGGCCAAAATTCTCCCTCAGTCAAGCTGACCTGCTGGCAATATTCGCTATGTGCAATATTGCCGCGTGCGTAGCTGGCCATGATATGGTTCAAATACTTGTCCCTCTCATCACTTATCCTCAATGGAACGCGTCGCCGGAGAATGAGTGGGACAAGACCTTAATTCCATATCTGCCCAACGGCGTCACTGTCACAGACAAGTTGACGCTCTCAGATTACTTTGTTGGAGAATCGTCCCTTTACACCATTCAACATCTCCGCTACTGGGTTACTCCTGTTCTGTGTTGGTCTGGATTCATCTTTGTTCTACTCCTGGTTGCTCTATCCCTCAATGTAATCGTTCAGAGGAAATGGACTGAAACTGATAGGTTAAGCTACCCCGTCATCCAACTGCCGCTCCAGCTTTCCGCTCCCACTAAATCTTTCCTGACGAACAAACTGGTATGGTGTGGCATAGCTACTTCAGGAATCATCCTGAACATCAATTATCTCCACCTAATCTTCCCGGCATTTCCCTGGATACAGTTGAGTTACGAATTGGGGCAATTTTTCACCGAGAGCCCCTGGAACGCCATCGGGTGGACGCCTTTCAACATTATCATAAACTATATTGGCCTGGGCTTTTTTGTTCCGCTGGATGTTCTATTCTCGTGCTGGTTCTTCCTCATACTCTTCAAGGCTCAACTCATTCTCGCCAGGATAATCGGATTCCGGAGCTTACCGAATTTTCCCTATTCCTACGAACAGTCCGCTGGCGGCTATTTGGCTCTGGGCATCATAGCCATCTGGATTACCAGAAAGCACCTCAGAGATATATTCAAAATGATATCTGGCAAATATGAAAACAGCGCGCACAAGGAAGCCAACAGGTATCGCATAGCTACAATCACCATATTGGTCGGTATGTTTTTATTGATTGTGTTTTGTTCGTACCTCGGAATGTCCGTGTGGATATCATTGGCTTTCTTCGGCATGTATTACCTTATCTTGCTTGCGGTGGCTCGAATGCGGGCAGAGATAGGCATTCCACTTCATGACCTCCATTTCGCTGGCCCCAGTACAATTCTGATGAATGTCTTTGGCAGCAGGCGATTGACCCATTCCACACTGGTCGGCATGTCCCAGTTGTGGTTTATAGACCGAGCCTATCGTTCTAATCCGATGCCGCATCAACTGGAAACCTTCAAAATCTCAGAAAGGCTCGGCGTTCAGCCCAGGGGATTCATATTTGCTTTGATTGTCGCCAGTTTTTTCGCTGGGCCGATGGCACTCTGGGCGATGCTACATCACAGCTACGAAATCGGAGTTCAGAACGCGGCTCCGGTGAATATATATTTCGGCTATGAGACCTGGGCAAGATTCCAAGCGTGGGCGAACAATCTTACTGCAACCAACGTCCAATCCGTCATCTTCACCCTTTTGGGACTTGCCTTCACTCTTATCCTTATGCTCGGTCGCCTGAGATTTCTTTGGTGGCCTGTTCATCCGGTGGGCTATGCCGTCTCCGGAAGCTGGCAGATGAATTGGGGATGGGGGTCTTTTTTCATTGTCTGGCTTATCAAATTCATCATACTGAAATACATGGGAATTCAGGGGTTCCGAAAAGCCACGGGGTATTTCCTGGGCTTGCTGATAGGGGAAATATTCGTCGGCGGCACCTGGACTATGGTCAGTATTTGGTTTAATCTCTGGTGATGCTGTGTAACCAAACTTTTCTTTATAGGGTATGTGGGGCAGACCGTAAGGCAAAGCCGCCGGTGAACAAAGTGAACATTCTTGTCTGCCCAGCGCAGGCAAGAATGCCTGCGCCACGCTGACGAAAACTATGCATAAAAAAAGGCAAGGATGATGTATCCTTGCCCTTTCAGTTCGATGATTCAATACTACACTGGTAGCCGAAGTCGCCAGACGTAGCCGAAGTCGCCAGACTTAGGGAAGACCCGAATTTGGGCAAATTCGGCTACAATCCTAACTACTTTACAATGACCATTTTCTTTGTTGCGGTAAAATTACCAGCTTTCAGGACATAGAAATAGACTCCGCTGGCAGCGCGCTCACCTATTTCATTCCGTCCATCCCAGTATGCTGCCTTCTCCTTACTGATGTATCTGCCCCTCGGCTGCATTCCCAAATCCAGAACTTGAATTAACTGACCTGATAAATTATATATCTGAATTGAAACTGAAGTCTGTTCAGCTAACTCGTAGGGAATCCATACTTCAGGATTGAACGGATTGGGATAGCTTTGCAGAAGCGCAGTTTGCTTAATCACCGGCAGTGTTTGCACGGTGAGCAATTCGCTTTGCAGTTCCGCTCCGCTCTTGAATCGAACACCTATTTGGTAGGTGTAAGTCAATTCTTCGAGCACGTCGGTGTCAACAAATTCTGAAATGGGATTCGTATAGTTTTGCTGGAGAACGTAATGTGTACCTTCTCCTTCTTTCCAGTCCTGTGCTGAACCGCTCTGTCGGGTGATTACGTAGCCGGCGATAAACTCGTTGTTGTCAGCTCTCCAACGAAGAATCGCCTGCTTCTCACCTGCGAGTACCTTTACGTCCGAAGGCGGCGACATCGCGAATCGCTGTGCGCGCACTTCAAACGGTATCTTTGTTACCAGCGAACTGGATGCTAAATGGATTGACTGAACTTTCCTCATGTCCTGCCAGTCGGAGTTGCCATCGGCGCGGCGGAAGTAGAACATAACATCGCCTGGAGCTTGAGCTATGGACTTTTCCCAGGAGAGCGTCATATCAGCGTCCGGGTTGTCTGTGAAGACAGTGAACGTCCAGGTGCGCTCTTCGCCTACCTTCAAAGTGGGCTGGTAGTCCGTGTTGTATAGCCCGGCTTCATTTCCCCAATCCTGGTGGTCAAAGTAAGCTGCTACTGTTTGACCAAGGGTAGGCGGCTCGCTTTGGTCCAGCGCGTCCAGGCCTGGTTGAGCGTTATCGCGCGTGCCCAGTGTTGTGATATAGTCTGAAGCGGAGCTGGAAACGAGCTCCAACCTGATATCAAACTGCGGAGCAGCGACTATGGGTTGCTGGAACGCTGGTGGCGCCAGCGGCGGATTGAAGCTTGGCGGAAGCGTCGCCGTCGCAGTCGCTATATTAGCAGGAGCAGGTATGACAAGGGTGACATTCGCCGCCTTCGTCTTAATCCAGTATCCCTCCCATGGAGTCAATTGTTTTGAGTTATCCATTGCATTTACCGCCTCATACGCATCTGAGCCGCTTGTGGTTGTGTTCCAGCGATAGAGTATGCTTTCTACTAAGGTTGTTGCGAGTTGGATACCCACTGAGTTGAACTTTAGAGCAGAGACGTTGACCGGCAGGATGAACGGGTTGCCTATGGCATACCAGCCCGCGGGGCCCAGTGTCATTGTTACATCCCCCGTGTTCGACGTGCCTCCAACGTCCACCTCCACATCGGACTTCAGACGCGTGAAGTAGCCATTCCCCTTCTCGAGCGACACCAGCCCGATGTCAAGCGGGTATATCCTGTAGCCGTTCAGCGCTGTGTCATATTTATACAACTGGAATGGGTCAATATCGTCGCCCAGGTTGACAAACGGGTCAGCACGCTGAGGCGTTATCGGGACGGAGAGGAACTTCCATCCTGATGTGCCTTTCTGGAGCGCAGTAGCTACTATATTAGCCTTCATCACATCCAGGCGGAAGTAGCGCGATGCCTCGCCCGCGCTCGTATACGTGTAAGCGGTCATCTCATTAGGCTCTCCGGTAACGGGGTCTATGGTTGCCGTGGTCGGATTCAGCGCAATCGTCTGCGAGACGGTACCGTCCGCTTTGAACTCTATCAGCCGTATGACCTGATACTGCCGGTCGGTCTTCGTCAGCTTGACGGATGGCTTCCAGGATATCGTCACTGTTTTGCCGTTTGCTACGTTGATGACCGCGAAGAACCAGTTGTGTGAAATCCTGCCGTCAGCGGGGCGGATGTCCCTGTCGAACTCCACCTTGCTCCGGTCCAGGAAGCTCAAGCGGAGATTGGAAGCCAGCCCTGGGACTGCTCTCGCGTCGCGCTCATCCTCGCTGTCCAGCGCGCTGTATTCCACAGCGGCGATATTATTAGCGTCTGTAGTCGTGCCATCTGACGCTTTGAGGGTGATGGACCACGTAGGTTCAAACGGCGCATCCGTCGTGCGGAACGTCCACATAAACGAGTTGTCTAAGGGGTTACCTGCAAGGTCATGGACGCCCCTGTCTATGGTGGTATCGGGTTTCGTCACGTCAGTCTTAATCTCCACGCGATAGAACCCATTGGGCTTGAACGGCTCCACAGGAACGAATATCGCCTTCCGTAATGTCGGGCTATAGGAGACGAATCCTGCCACGCTCTGACTACTGTTAAGTAAATCGGTGACTGCGAAGGTGCGGTCGCTGAAGTCATCGGCACGCATGTCATCTGTGAATATCGCGCTTAATTCGCCGCGATATATTCGCTGGCTTTCCTTTGCCTGGTAATCCGGAAGCGTGGTCAGGACGGTCGGCTTGCTATCGTCCACCATGAACGTCACGCTTGGTGGGTCAACATCCGTGTTGGGCCTGGTGGCAATGTCTGTGGCAATAGCGCGGATGGCATATTCTCCTACACCAAGGGACCTAATATCGGTATCCTTCCATTTGAAAGTAAACTCACGAAGCGGAGGAACTTGTTCCAGCCGGTCGAGGACAGTTACGTTAGGATTAGTTTTCCCATCTTCCCATAACATACCGGTCAGATTCCGCCAGGGTTCCCAAACTCCGTTTGGCTGTTTTGTGCGAATCTGAAGCTGAATCTTTGCCACATCTGTATCCTCGGATACCACCTTTATATCAAAGGGGGTTGCCGTCGGGAACAGCGTAGGACTGACGCGCTGACCCGCGTAAGGAGCAGTTATAGTCGCACGCGGGGCGTGCAGGTCCGCAAACTTAGGCTTCAGTGTCAGCGAGCGGCTAATCTGGCTATCAGAAGTCTCCAGAACTAATATACCTACTTCATACTCTTTCTCGTCCGTATTCCCCAGGTCTTTCTTTGGCGGGAATATAGATACCCCAATAACAGCAGAATTTTTCTCCGTTGAAAGCCCTTTTCCCGCTTTCCCATTCGGCGCCATATTCTGTGCTCTGGTTAATGGCTCCGCCTCCGCCGGACTTGAGCTCGAATGTTACTCCTGAACCAGCTAACTTAAAGCCTGACGATATATTCATTTCATTAGTTAATTCGACTGTTGCTTCAATTGAGACCGCCACCGAGACCTTGGTATTTATCCCCTCATGGATTGCCCGCGAATACCCAAAAGTTGGGCCTGCGCTGAAAATGAGGTTTTCGGACTCATCAGGGAGCCCTTGCTCGCTCTTGAACTCCTCAAAGGATCTTCCCTGAGAGACGTAATCCCTCTCCCACACATAAGCCAGGTTTTTGTCCAGCAAGCCCTGCCATGTCTTTCTGGCATTGGTCAGCTTTGTTTTTTCAGCGCTGCCTTCCGCTGCCTGGGCGATGGTTGTGTCCAGGTTCTGGATTAGGTTCTCGATGTCCCGGACGGTGTACATATACTGATTTGTCCGCTTCAGGATGTCATACGTCTCGATCTGATTTGTTTGGAGTTGCCACTGATTATTAACTAACTTCACGCCCATGCGATACTTAGTCTGAAGCCCAAGCGTCCAGCCTTCGCCAACGTAGATATCACCTTTGCCGGGGCCCATAAGGTCGGGCAGCGAGTCGCCGGAGGGCGTCTCCAGATGCCTGCTGGGGCTGACCTCATACTGGACGACCCCTGTAACACCGGGAATAGCCGTGCCGGCTTCCAGCGATACACCGAGGATTGGTATTAGGGCTACCTGGGTTATAAAAGCAAATGGTCCGGTAAGAAAGTTAGCAGCAGCTACTCCTGCTTCAGCAAGACCCGTTAGCATGAAAGCTCCTATTGCCGGTGTGACTGTCCTGTCCGAGCCCATCAATCCTTTACCCTCAAGGTCCTTGAATGTCGTGCTGGAACTGGGCTCTTTCTCAAAGCTGAAGTCCGCTACCTTCCTTTCGTCTCTCCACGGCGATGGATAAACAGGTATTTTTGCTTCACCGATTGTGAGCGTCATACCGGATACTATCCCCTTGAGTTTTATGGAATCATCCAGATAGGAGTAGCTTCCGTCGCCGGGTGGGTCGTGAAGCACTGTATAATTTACAACGGGAACTGAGACAATCTTCTGCGCGCTGCCTACTGCCACGTCGCCAATAACTATCACATTATCCGCTACGGAGTCGCTTGCCAGATAACCTTCTTTTTCCGCTCTGAAAATGATCCTTTTTGGCGCTGCTTTTGGCGGGCTTGTACTTCGATCCTGTCTTGGCAATCCAGCCGTGACAGTATATCTCTCTTCCTCGCCCTGAACCTGTATCTCCTGTTCCTCCGGCAAATCTTCTGTTAGCATGCTAACCTCATCAGTAATGAAGAGCTCGAAATCCACCACAGGTTTGCCGTTAGCTGTCGCAGTTATTACATAAGTGTGAGCGCGGGGTTCAGGTGGATAGTAGTACATATATCCTTCCGGATTCTGACTCGGTGTTAGCCCGAATGATGCCAGAAAATCATCCGGAACATCGAAGAGCTTGGGTTTGGGGCTGAAGGAAACGACTATCTTGACAGGGATGGTCATGTTGACTACCTGGTCGCCGCCTGTTAAATCTACCTCACTTGTCTCCGGTTGGGCGCCTGGGACTGTGACAGTGTATTTGCCGGGTGGCAATGTGGCAACCAGCTTGCCCTCCTGGTCTGATGTGCCAGTAGCCTGTCCATTGTCGCCGCTCACAGAGACGCTTCTACCGGACATGCTATAGCCGCCGGAATCTTTGACAAACACGTTTAATGTGTATGCTGTATAGTCTATAAAGTCAATATCTGTCCGCGCGCGGTCAATGGTAATCAGCCCTGTGGTCGCATCGTAGTTGGGAGTGCCACTTTTGAGGCTGATGTTGTGTTCCTGGAGGGTAGCGAGGAACAGGTATTTGCCGCTGAACAGTGGGAGGCTGTAGTTGCTGCCGGTGGCGTCGCCTGCCTTGTTGCTGGGCAGGGACTTGATGCTGTTGGTACTGCCCACTGACTGAGCTTCTATTGTGACGTCCTCGACCATCACGTCCATGTTGTTTTTCTTGATGCTGTAAACGATCTTCCCGCTGATGGGGAAGACGCTCAAATCCACAAAGTCTATCGCCAGTTGGTTGGGCGCGTCCATCGTCAGCTCCGTAGCCTTAACGCCGGTTTCGAACTCGTGTATGGTGTTGTTTGCGTCAACCTTGCTGGCCGCAACCCGATAGCTGCCGAGGGGTATATGCTCAAAGGCGTAATATCCTTTGCTGTCCGTGAGCGTATATATGCCGCTGCCGTCGTTGGTGACATGCAGTGCGGTGGGGTTAGCCGCCGCGATAGCCGCCAGGACGTTTTTATCCACGTGGCTTGAGGTGAGCGTCAACTGCGCGTCCTTAACGGGGGTGCGCAGGTCAGCGGCGCGCACGTAGCCTGTAATCTTGCCGTCAATCACCTGAACATTCGTCATGCTCACGAGTCCCCATTTTCCGTATTGCGATTTGACTTTGAGGCTTACGGTATGCGTGCCTGCTGTTGAGTAAGCATGAGTCGCTATCGAGCTTCCACGGACGACTCTGGGTGGCGTCGGGGATTTGTGGAGATACATATCGTCAAAGTATCCGGCGGTGCCATCCATAGGGGTAAATGCGATTCCTTTTATGGTGAAAGCGCCGAAATCGGTGAACAGGTCGCGGGTGACGACCGTCCATTGCGCAGGTATCGCCGTGGCTACCTGAATCGAGGGTGTCCAGTTTGCGGCGTTGGCGCCCGCGTGGTAGCGGTGAGCCCATCCACCGGGTGAGCCATTAAACTGGAGCATTATCCCCGTGCCGCCGTCCTTGCGCCATGCAAAGGTGATATAGCGGAACTCGTTTGGAGCCTGGGGGTTCTGCACAATGTTGAATGACCAGCCTGGCATAGTTGTTCTAACCCTTTGATTCGTAGTGCCGGTGGGACTAATGCATCTTATTGCGAGAGCCATTGTGCCGCTGTTGACGTTGCTAGTAATCTTCTCGGCGGTTGAAGTATTCTCAGTTAGAGCGCTTACCATATCGTCCACATTCTCACCAAGTATTTCCATTCCATGGTCGAAAATCCAGGTCCAGTCAACTACACGACCGATATCATCTGCCTCTATAAAATCTGGCGGGTTGCCTTCGACCTGTATAGGGGAGAAATTGCCGCCGTTGATGCCGCCACGATATGGGCCTCCCGGCATGGCTGTTGGCATGCCAGCGGAGACTGTGACGTTAGCAGTTGCGCTGCCAGTCAGCGCCAATCCTTCTGATGTCGTTACCGTCGCGTTAAACTTAACCTGATAGTCCCCCTCGGTTGTCCACGTATATGATGCTTTGCCATCGCTGCCGGTAGTTATATCAGTAAAAACATTGTTGATGTTTACCTGCCATTGGTACAGAAACATGGCACCAGGATAGTTCGACTGGTTAATTGAGCCTGCCAGATTAACCGCCATGGTCGGTCTGCCATTGTACGGTCCGCCAATGTTTGCTGTCACCGGGCTATAGACCGTCACCGTAAAGAGCTTGTCAGCGCTCTGTATGCCAAAGTTGTTTACCGCCCTGCATCGGATGGTGGCACTCGGGGTTGCGGCGCTCCACGTATATGGCTTGGGCGAAGTTGCTGGCTCCTGTGTCAACTCAATGTTACTCCAGTCGTTATTAAAGTCCCAGATAAATCTTTGGAGCGATTCGGCTGGCGTGCTTGCCGGGTTGTTGCTTCCTGGCGCCCCATCCGCCATCAGATTAATCGCCTGTCCTGCCACGCCGGCGTATTTATTGGTATACCATGAGACTGTCTTGGCGGTTATTGCGGCTGACGGCGGGGTATCCTTGACCGTTGGGAGGTTCCACGCGCAGACAGGGATGGATATAAGGGCGGATTCCACCCCTTTTTGGTCAACTGCTTTACAGTAGACAGTGTAGTTGCCAGGTTCAGAAAATGAGTAATTTTTTTCAGCAGCGGTCGTGCTATCGAAGCCAGTGCCGGCGGCTGCGCTGCCTGACACCCACTGCCAGAGATATCCTGTGACTGGCACGTTGGTGCTGCCTATTGTGCTTGTAACTGTAAACTTTGAGGACTGGTTGACCGCCACATTAACTTTGCTGTTGCTGCCTAAAGTGGTTGTGGATGTGACGGTAGGCTTTTTAAGACCCGCTTTGGCGAGAATATTCAAGCCATTGTAAAGAACGTTGTTGGGAACGACCGCTGTGGTTCCTCCCGGGGGTGTCCACTCCAGTGTCAGACTCTTGGAGCCACCACCCTGGAAGAAGTCTATCTCGATGGGATAAATACCCGGGTTCAGGTTTTTAGTTCCTGTATCAGCCGTAGCTTTCCAGCCCTGATTGGATATGACACTTGTACCATCGACTTTCAAGATTACACCGTCATCGTGGGTCACTAAGAACGTGTGATTTCCCGCTGTGTTGATCTTTATAAACCCTGTGAAGATTGCCACGAAATCGCGTCTGACTGTAGCGCTTAACGTGCCAGATTTAAACACATCATCCTCGCTTAACGATTCCGTAGGAAGACCACCTGCTTTATGAAACTCAATAGTAGGGAAAATACCAGAAAAGACAAGCTTTTTATTTGTATTAGCCAGCGCATCATTCAGATTGCTCAAATCAGCGTTCGGGACGTGATAGAAGTCGCCTTTAAGCCCGGCTGCGTTCGGGTCTAAGCCCGAGTTAGCGATTGGAACCAGCTTGCCGTTCAGCTCATTGATATTGGCAGAGCTGATATTAGCCGAATTTATCTGCAGCGTAATCGTGCCGGTTCCACCAGCGGTGACCGAGCCACTTTTAGAGTTAATCCAGTTTGGACTGCTGATAGACCAGTTCTTGATGGCAGAGCCGCTCCCAATGTTTTTGATTGTTACGTTTTGATCAGGAATAGTACCTCCCAGGTCAACGTTGTCGCCGAAGTTTACGACTTTTGGACTCCCGTCAACCTGTAAAGTGTTAAATTGGTCATAGTTTAGATTGAGGCGTAGCCATACAACATAGACATCTGCTTCGGCATGGTCGGTAATGCCATCCTTAGCAAATATCTTAAAGGTTATTTTATACCCGCTACCCGAGGCTTCCAGTTTCGACGGACCGTCCGTTGCGAAACTGGTCCATTGTACTGAGCGAGTGCTAGATTCGTTCGTTAAATCCACAAACGGATAATAAACCTGGTCATTTCCTTTTATCTCCACCTTAACCCATACGCCGCCTTTTGATGCTTCGTTCTTATCTGCTTTGCAATGGTCAACGCCGATATAAAAGCTACTTAACCATGGAGCCCATTCTGATACATTGAACTCATAATACAAAGTCCCACCGTTTAGATGGACGGCATTGGTGCCAGCTATAGCGTCTATTCTTCCACTAGATGCAGTGGTATACGCATTGCCATTTTTAGATATATCCACATCTAAAGCTGCGCCAATGCTGACAAACATTAAGCACAAGGCGAGCATTAAGATGCAGATGAATAAAGTTTTTTTGCTCGTTATCCTGAATCCAAATTGCTTATTCATTTTCATTCTCCTTTTTGATTTTTTGATTTAATTTTTGAGCGTGGTGATAAATCACCACGCTAAATCGAAAGAAGCGGACTAAAGCCGTAGCCGAAGTCGCAAGACTTCGGGAAAGCCCGAATTTTGGCAAATTCGCCTACAGGGCGTTTTAACGTCCTTTCTTTGATTCCGCGTGGACATTGATGTCAACGCAGTTTAGTCCACTTCGAGTGGACTTTCGCTTCTTAGCCTTGAACTTGAGTTCAAGGCGTTGCGACCCGTGAACCATTGCAGGTAATAATCCTTAGTGGCTCAAGTCGTCTCAAAGACGACTGGGAGCTGGTTTAGTCCACTTCGAGTGGACTTTCGCTTCTTAGCCTTGAACTTGAGTTCGAGGCGTTTGCGACCCGTGAACCATTGCAGGTAATAATCCTTAGCTTGCCCATAAGACATTACGGTTCCACCTGTCGATGGAAATTGACGCGACCGTTTTGAATCTTCAAAATAACCGCGCTCTTGGTCGGGTGACGGTCAGCATCATAGCTCAAGAGCGTTGTCGCTCCTTTGTACTCCTGCGTTGCTGCCAGTTGCGCACGAAGCGCAGTTTTATCAAAGCTACCTGCCCGACGCATCGCTGTGGCAATCAACTTCAGGGCATCGTAACCCATCGCCGCGGAACCCGTGGGCGCAATCCCGAACATCGAACGATAAGCCCTCACAAAAGCTTGCGCATCTGGGTCTTGCGTTTCGGGCGAAAAGAGATTACTGAAATAACTCCCGTCCAGTGCCTGGCTGTCGCCGGACAAAAGGTCGGGCTCATCCCAGCCATCTCCCCCGAGAAATGTTGCCGTAATCCCCGACGCGTTAGGCTGGGGAATGGTCCGCGCCTGTCGAATCGCCAGTGGCACTTCCGGAACAAAGCCGGGCATAAAGATTACACTGGGGGCTTGAGCGGCGATTGCTGTCAATTGGGATGTGAAATCGGTGTCCCCCGCATGGTAGACTTCGCGCGCCACAATCGTGCCGCCCAAGTCCGAAAAGTTTTCGGCAAAAATGTTGGATAAGCCTTCCGAATATACATCTCCTGCCTGGGTCATCAGTGCGGCGGTTGGAGCCCGCAACGTGTCCCGGGCAAATCTGGCCATCACCTTTCCTTGAAAGTCATCGGTGAAGGCCGCCATAAACACATAATCTCCTGCCTCTGTGACGCTGGGGTTGGTCGCCGTGGTGGTAACCAGTGGCACCTCTGAGCGTTGGGCGACAGGACCCACATTGACAGCATGGCGGGAATAATTGGGGCCGGCGAGAGCAACGACGCCATCTTTGGTGATAAGCTCCTCCGCCAGTTCCTCGGAAAATTCCGTGTTATCCTGGTCGTTCCTGGCGACGAGTTCAAGAGGGAGACCTAAAATGCCGCCCTCTAAATTAATTTGGGTCACCGCCAGTTGGGCGCCGTAGAGGGTGCTGATTTGACTTGGGGCGGTGTAAATCAATCCGACCTTTAGGACATAAGGCCCGCTGTCTACAATCTGTTGGGCTTGATTACAACTCAACAGGATTCCGCTTAACATCAGGATGAGAACAAACATAGTCCCGATTCGCGCCCATTTGAAAAGGCCAGGGGGCAATAGAGACCCGATGCGATAGAGTTGAGAATGGGAATTCATAACGCCTCCTTTTGATGATACATAGTTGAGTAGGGTGGGCATTGCCCACCCTACTACTCTCTTAATTATTGCCGACATCGGTATATATGATACTTAATAGTTAATACGCAAGACTCATGCCAGTCATGGAAAGTCAGCTTTTGAGCGTCATAAGCCATTCTCTTCCTATGAGGGGGAAATCCTTGTTCTGAAAATGATTGTCAATAGAATGTTAATAGAGTGTCAATACTACGTTAATAGGGATGTAATTGTTGAACAGGGGTGGGTAGGAGGGGCAAGGGGAGGGTGAGGAGTCTGATTTCACCCATTGAGATCAACTTAACAGTTAAAAGGGGAAGGAACTTTATCCCAAAAGCCCGATGCTAAAGCCATCGGGCTTATAGAACTAAGCCCTACGCGCTATATAAAGCCAGCCTCTACGAGGCTTTGCTCTTTTAGCACGGGGATTTATCCCAGTGCTTTATTCTTTATTCATCAATTTAGGTTAAACTGATGCGTTGGCGTGAGGAATTGGTAACCCATTTTGAAACTACTTGACAAATATGATAATTTTAGGTATTATAATCGTGATTATATTAACTATGATTATATTAAGTACCTTCTAAAAAAGGGAGAAAGAAATGTTTGTAAATAGGACAAAGGAGTTGTCGCAGTTAGAAATGCGATACCACGAAAACAAAGCGGAGTTTGTCGTAGTATATGGACGGCGGCGAGTGGGGAAGACAGTCTTATTGAAGCAGTTTACTCAAGAGAAGGAGCACGTCTATTTCCTGGCTGACCTACGTCCAGAAGCCGAACAGTTGAGGTATTTTACTCAGCAGCTTTATCAAATTACTCAAGAGCCGATGCTCGCGCTGGAAAGCTTTTCATCATGGGATTCCGCTTTGACTTATTTAGTTCAGGTTTGTCAAGATAGACGGCTTATCGTTGTCATTGATGAGTATCCTTATCTTTGTTCCGTCAATCCTGCTTTTCCATCTATCTTACAGCGTATATGGGACGAGAGGTTGAAAATATCGCGGATTTTTTTAGTGCTTTGCGGCTCATCCATCTCAATGATGGAGCGGGAAGTATTGGGGCGCACCAGTCCACTGTATGGACGACGCACAAGCCAACTATTGGTCCAGCCGATGGATTTTTTTGACGCTCAACAATTTTTCCCCGACCGAGACATCAGAGAACAAATAGAAACTTATGCCATTGCCGGCGGTATCCCCGCGTACCTGGAACAATTTGAACCTAAACGAAAACTATGGGGCGATGTTCGTGACATTGTCTTGCGGAAGGACGGCTTTCTTTATGATGAAGTATCTTTTCTGCTGATGGAAGAACTGCGCGAGCCGCGCAACTACTTCGCGATTCTATCAGCTATTGCCTCTGGGAAGACCAGATTGAATGAAATCGCCCAGGAAGCGTCTCTGCCTGGTCCAACAGTGGGACGATATTTAGATATTCTGCGCGATTTACGCATCCTCCGACGCGTTCTCCCCGTCACCGAAAATTTACCGCACAAAAGCAAAAAGGGACTGTACAAAATAATTGACCCCTTTTTCCGCTTCTGGTTCCGATTCGTCTATCCCAACCGCGGCTTCCTTGAGGAAGAAGATATTGATTTTGTTCTGCTAAATAAAATTAAGCCTCATTTCACCGACTTCGTCGCACAAGTTTTCGAGGAGGTGTCGGCGCAATTGCTTTCAAAACTCAATTCAGCGAATCGATTACCTTTCAAGGCAGCGCGTATAGGAGCGTGGTGGAGCCGCACCGAGGAGATAGATGTTGTAGCACTTAGCGATGATTCAGCGCAACAAGCACCGCACTTAAGTGCGGTGTTGGTCGCGGAGTGCAAGTGGACGCAAAAACCTGTCGGCACAAATATTCTCGATGACTTGAAAACTAAAGCGCAGATACTCACTAAAGAAATTCCCGTAGGACAAATACACTACGCGCTGTTTTCCCGGTCGGGTTTTACCGAAGCGTTACAATCCATTGCTGACGCGGAGGGCATTTTCCTATTTACACTTGATGACTTTAAGAAAATTAAGTGATGTTTTAATTTGGACTATTGCATTGTAAAATATGTTTTGAATGGTATGCTAACTCACCTGCCCCCATACGCATCAACTTAAGACCCATTTTGCCGATACCGCGCTGTTCCTCCCCCTTGACGGGGGAGGCGTAGGTGGGGGTGAAATCACCCCACCCCGCCCTCCCCTAACCCCTCCCGTCAAGGGAGGGGAATTGACCAAATTCCTTAAGTTGATCCGCATGGGGCAGGGGTGGGTTACCGCCCACTACATTATGTTTGGATGCGATAGCGTGACCAGCGGCGTCCGCCGTCACGCACAAGCAAGCCGTACCCATACATCTTGTTGAGTAAATAAGAGGCGCGCCGAATATCTACGTTGAGTAAATGCTGACATTCGATATTACTAATGCTGCTGTGTTCTCTCAAATACGCCAGAATTTTCTCTTCATCAGTTTCGAGGTCGTTTTTTGGGCTTTGGACCTGGGAACGCTTAATCACGAGTTCCTGGATATGTTGAAGGTCATTTGGAATGGTTGTCGGATGCGCGCTTATAGATTTTGCGGCTTCGATAAAGCGCAGATGCTCCGGCTGGAGCTCTGACCTGCCGCTCAGTATCAGCGCATGCTCGATTATGTTCTTAAGTTCCCGAACATTTCCGGGAAAATGATAGGCAACCAAAGCATTCATCGCTTCGGAGTTTATCGCAGGATGTTCTATTCCCATCTCTTCGGCGAATATATTGAGGAAATGTTTTGCCAGTAAAGTAATATCCTCTTTATGTTCCCGCAGTGGCGGAACGATTACGGTGAACCGCGCTAAACGAAAGTATAGGGCTTCTCGAAATGTGCCTATGGCAATCTTTGTCTGCAAGTCCTGGTTGGTAGCGGCTAATATTCTGACATCAACATGTTTTTGCTGGGCACCGCCGACAGGCACAACACATCCATCTTCTATCACACGCAAGAGCTTGGGCTGTAATTCGATAGGCATATCGCCTATCTCGTCGAGAAACAGGGTTCCGCCTGAAGCAAGCTCAAAGTAACCTTTACGGCTTGTATTGGCTCCAGTAAACGCCCCGCGAACGTGTCCAAACAGAGTAGACTCCACCAGTTCACTGGGGATGGCAGAGCAATTGACGGGGATGAAAGGGCCTTTGGCTCTCTCACCACCAAAATGGATGGCGCGGGCGATAAGTTCCTTGCCAGTTCCACTCTCCCCCATAATTAGGACGCCGGTCTTACTTGCGTTCTGAAGTTGCCGAACTTCATTGAGCATTTTTTTAATGGTGTTACTTTTCCCTATGAAAGCATCAATTCCCCAACGAGAGGCTTCTTGCTGTGAAAGAATGGAGAGACGTTCATCCGCCTCTTGCAGTGCAGCTTCTGCCTGCTTGCGTACCTTCTCCGCGTCCCGTCGTGCGATTTCTGCTTGCTTGCGTCTTTTTTCAGCCTGTTCTCGCCCTTCTATCTCTTCCTGTAATTCTCTGTTTTTCTGTAAAATCTCACGCATCAGGCGGCCGAGCTTTAAGTGGGTTTCGATGCGAACGAGCAACTCCTCTTTGCAAAAAGGCTTGATGACGTAATCCACGCCGCCAACACGAAAACCTTCTATCAGGCTTGCATTGTCATTTCTGACAGCAGTAATAAAGATGACTGGAATGTGCTGTGTGGACGGGTTTTGCTTTAATTGACGGCACACTTCGTAACCGTCCATTTCAGGCATCACAATATCCAGCAGGATGATATCGGGCAAAACGCTGGTAGCTATCCTCAAGGCATCCTTGCCATTTGAAGCGCCTAAGATTTTATAACCTTCAGGTTCAAGCGTATCGAACAGTATATTAATATTGGCAGAAACGTCATCTACAATGAGTACCTTTGGTCTATTGTTGTCACTCATGTTTGATCACCTTTGGGTAATTTTTATTATTAAAGTTTACGTTCCGGGTAGCCTCGGTCCCCATACGCATCAACTTAGTGCGCCTTCCACCAGTTTCCCTCCTTTGATGGGAGGGGTTAGGGGAGGGTGAGGGGTGGGGTCATCATTTCCCCATTGGCATCAAGTTAAGCACAAATGGATGGCTAATGAACGCACTGGGATAAATCCCTGTGCTAAAAGAACGAAGCCCCATAGGGGCTGGTCTGCTTTTAGTCCGTAGGACTTTGTTCTTTCAGCCCGACGGCTTCAGCCTCGGGCTTTTTTTCGCCCTTAACTTGATGCGTATGGGGGGTGGGGTCATCATTTCCCCCATACGCATCAGTTTAAGGAATAAAACAAAGCAAATATAGTCGCTACGTGGGTTCACAACTCAAATGAGAGAAAACGGGAAAGTGGGAAAACGCGAAAATTTGTCCCGTTTTCACGTTTTCTCGTTTTCTCGTTTTCAGATTTGCTTCCTTACAAGACGCTTCTCAGCTAGCTTGCTGTTGGGTTTCGGCTTAAACTGATGCGCATGGGGGTGGGGTCATCATTT
>Ga0194125_10000937_pt1 | contig 49623 bp, 51 predicted proteins | sample TA2KigC250mmetaG_FD_148626 | JGI IMG/M metagenome (GOLD analysis project Ga0194125, IMG submission 148626) | Freshwater microbial communities from Lake Tanganyika, Tanzania - TA2015034 Kigoma Deep Cast 250m | ecosystem: Environmental > Aquatic > Freshwater > Lake | place: Tanzania: Lake...
ATCGATCAAGGCAACAAAGAAAATGGAGAAGGTGGTCCGGAAGGCGTACCAGAATGCCATGGAGATCATGGCCAGCCCTACAACCACCCAGCCATAGTAAAATCGCTTTTGAATGATGGCGATCAATTTTTCCATATACCAACGATTTCCAAAACGTTCGTCATTCCGGCGAAAGCCGGAATCCAGTTCTTTGAGATGGTTCCCGACTTTCGTCGGGACGGCGTCTGGATACCCCCGTATTAAGTACGGGGCAGGCTCCTCATGTCCGGCATGACGGAAAAGACATAAGACTCTATTTAATGTATTTTTTTCATCGAGGTCAAGTTCAAGAATGAAATTCCTTGATTTGCATCTCATTTTTTGTTAATGATTCAAAAAGTTTTTAGAAAGGAGAGGCCATTTGAAAACCTTAGCGAGATCATCTTTCATCTTTATCATTATGCTTCTTTTGATTGCGTGCGGGTCGTCGTCTAAAACCAAAAAAGAGGACAAGGCTTTGGGCGTAGAGGAACACTTTCAATTGGCGTTTAAGGCAGCGGAGCGGGGAAACCTGGAGGAGGCTGTTGACCAATACCAACGGGTTCTGAAATTGGACCCAAAGCATTCGAGAGCGCACCTCAATCTCGGATTGGCTTATGGAAGACAGGGAAAGTGGGACAAGGAGATTTCCCAATATAAAAAAGCGATTGGCTTTGATCCTAATTTTTCAGAGGCCTATTTCCATTTAGGGGTGGCATATGGAGAAAAGGGAAAACTCAGTGAGGCAGTGGCCCAATATCAAAAGGCCCTTCAGATCAATCCGAATTATGTGGAGGCTCATAACAATCTGGGGAATATCTATTTCAGAAGAGGAAAGATAAGTGACGCCCTTTCAACCTATGCGAAAACGATTGAGATCAGGCCGGATTATGCGAGAGGCTATTTTAATATCGGAAGCCTCCATCGCCAGCAGGGAAGGGTGGAGGAAGCCATCGCCAATTTTAAGAAAACCCTGGAGATCGACCCTAAATATGCATGGCCGCATTATCATCTGGCTTTGATCTATTTTGAGAAGGGCGAATTTAAACTCGCCATCGAGCACTGCGACCTGGCCGGAAAATTAGGGATCGTCGTTGATCCAAAACTGCTTGAACGACTTAAACCCTATCGTTAAAACCGGGAAAAAGAGGCGAAGGAGGAGAGACGAGGGACGTTATATAGGGACATGATGAATACTAAAGAGGCGATTTATCATTTTCAACATTCGGAGAAGATGAAGTCCGGGCTGATCATAGGGGCCGGCCTGCTCGAACTTTTGGCTACCTTCAGAAATGAAGCTGAGTCTTTAGGAGGAAAGAAAATTCTGATCTGGTATCTCGAAGGTTTGCTCAGAGAACTCCGGATCGCTCAGAATGTGATCGGCTTGAATCACTATGTCGACCTGGAGAGGAAATTGATGGAGGTCATCGGAAGGATCCAGATGTGCCAATTCGAGGAGGCCCTGAGGTCCTTATCCGAAGGGATTTCTATGGCCACCACGTCATGCCAGGCCTCGATGAATTTTCTAATGGAGAAAAAACTGGTTTAGCCGCAACACGTTCGGTTAAGCAAAAGCCGTTCATCCTTCGAGAACCTCAGGACGAACGGCTTATATGAACAGCATTAGATCTAATCAGCGGGAAAGGAGGAAAGGAAAGAATAAAAGATATTGGGTCATCTTATTAGGATTCTTGGTTTTGTTTCCTTCGCTTGCCCATTCATAACCCATTCCCCCATTGGATAAACTTTTTGAGAGATGGGGGCCGCGGATTCATCCCAACGACCTCCGGGTTCAACCCCATCCCTTTAAAGAGATCGATGCCGCCTCGAAGGAATATCAAATGGTGAAGCTGACCGGGATGATGAACTTCCATATTGATCCGGCTTATGTGAATATCCTCTACCAGAAGATAGGGCATGATTTTGCAAACAAGGTCATTGATCCGGCGTTCAATGACTTTGTCAAAGAAGTGGTGCCCAATTACCCGATCACCGAGATTCTTCCCAAAAGAGAAGAGATTCGGAAAAGGGCCATGACCAAGCTTGGGGATAATCTGGCCCGATACCATATCATCGTGGATGACATCTACATCTCCAATATCCGGTTCTCCCCCGAATACGAAAAGGCCATCGAGGCCAAACAGGTTGCCCAGCAGCAGGTAGAGACACAACGGCAGGTCCTTGCCCAGCGGGAAATTGAGGCCCAGCAGAAAGTAGTTACGGCCAAAGGGGAGGCTGAGTCGATCCTGGTGGTCGCTCAGGGACAGGCCAAAGCCAACGAAGCCCTTGCACGCTCAATCAGCGCCATCCTGGTCGAGTATAAGGGCATTGAGAAGTGGAATGGGATTCTGCCCCAGGTGTCCGGTGGAGCCGTTCCCTTTATCGACCTCGGGAAGATGGGAGGAGCAACGCCAGGTAAAAAATAGTTGGGAGTATTTTTATTTCTCCGAACTCTGAACTCCCCGCCTGCCAAAGAACTTGTTCGGCGGGCAGGCGAACTCCGAACTGGTAATCTTTTTTGGAAGCATGACCGAAAAGACGGTTCCTTTCCCCTGTTCGCTCTCAATCTTGACCTCTCCGCGATGGAGTTTTACGATCTCCTGTACCAGCGAGAGTCCGATCCCAAGCCCCTTGGAATCTCCGAGGGGTTTTGTTTCTTCCTGAAAGAAACGGGTGAAGACTTCATTCAGGGATTGGTGGGAGATCCCAATACCCGTATCCATAATGTGGGCAAAGGCAAACCGATCATCCTCCCCAAGGGTGACAAAAATCTTTCCTCCCCGGCGGTTGTATTTGACGGCATTGATGAGAAGGTTATCGAAAAGCTGGTCAAGTTTGTCCGCCATGCCATCGATGGTCAACGGCCCAGCAGGAAGTTGAGTCTCCATTTCTATCTGATATTCCTTTGCCAGAGGTTCAACGGTTGAACAGGAGAATTGGATGACCTTCACCAGATCGACCGGCTCGAACGTATAGACCTCTTTCCGAATTCCGAGCTCTGCAAGATCGAGAAGATTGTCGATATTCTTTCCAAGCTTAAGGAGGTTTTTATAGGAAATCTCCAAAAACTTCTTTTGCTGTTCGGTTAAGGAACCCGCTTTCTCTTTGAGGATCATCCCGATATATCCCATCACAGAGATCATGGGGGTCTTTAATTCATGGCTCACATTGGACAGAAAATCGTCCTTCATCCGGTCTAAACGGAGCAATTCCTGGTTTGCCGATCTCAGTTTTTCCAGCGCCTCTTTAAGTTCATCCTCCGCCTTTTTTCGTTCCGTCACTTCCTGTGTGACAATGATTACTCCTAAATATTCATTCCCCGGGCCCCAGACCGCCGAATAGGTATTGTCATAAAATTTTCCTTTGACCAGCTGGAGGTTCATTCGGTGATGACCCTTGATCTTTCCTGATCTCAAATCTTCGATAATTTTCAACACCTTCGGATGGGTATTTTTCGGGTGACATTGGAGAATGGACTGGCCCAGCATCTCACGGAGAGGGGTGTTTCGGAGCTTTTCAGCGGCCGGATTGAAATAGGCAATCCGGCTTTGGTCATCGATGTAGACCACCCCCTGTTCCATCGAAGCAAAGATCTCATTTAAGATCGATAGATTCATCTTCATGGCTTGGTAAAAAATAACACAGGATCAGATCTGAGACAAGAGGAATAAAATAAAAACTTGATTTTGGGGTCAAGATGGAGTAGTTTAACTATATGAAATCGGTGTGGATTTTTTTAATTCTTGCCTTCGCTTGTTCGATCGCTATGGCTGAGGCCGCACCTTCCCGCCCAAAGAGAATGGCTTCCTGAATCTATGCTTATGAAGGCAGACTGTTTATTGGACCACAAGACCCCGACTACGAAGACTACGATTTAGCATTACGAAACCATCTCGTCAGACGAATCCATAAACGGTTTGGGATAGAGCTTGACCATAAAACCTATTCCGGATTTGATCTGCTTGAAATCGAGGCACTCATCAAGTTTAAGAAGTCGAATGAACCCCTTCATCTTTTCCTAAAAATGTTTCCCAGATCTCATTGATGATCTTTCATCCCCTTTTAACCCCTCATCCCTGCGCCTCATTTTCCAATACCGAAAAATTTAAGGAAAGCTTGCGGTAAATTCCATAAATCTGTTAATATACTAACGTTTTTTAATACAACCCGAAACATTCACCCCTTAATTCTTTTAATACCACTTGACAAAGAAAGGTTTTCTTTTATATTTAACAATCTAATTTGTCGAATCTTAACGGAATCGGTATGTTGACTCTAAAACTGGATGAGATTCCCGATGAGGGGTTGGAACTGAAATGGAAAGAAGAGCCGACGGCTCTCTCAGGCTATCTCGAAAGCCTTTCCGAGATAGACTTCGAGTTCGAAAGCCCGCTTCAATCCGAAGCAAAAATCAGGAGAGTAGGACAATCGGTCCTGATCAAGGGGGAAGTGCAGGCCGTCCTGCAATTACGATGTTCGAGGTGTCTTAAGGAATTTTCCTATCCGCTTGCCTCCTCATTCGATCTAACCCTCCATCCTTTAAAGGGGACGGGTTTTACGGAAGAGACGGAACTATCCGCAAACGAGCTAGAATCGAATTTCTTTGAAGGGGGAGAACTCCATCTCTCTGAGATCGCATGCGAGCAGGTCTTTTTAGAGATTCCCATTCAACCCCTTTGTCAGGAAGCATGTAAGGGGCTATGTCCTAACTGCGGGAAAGATTTGAGTCTCTCCGCCTGCGACTGTATGGAAAAGGAACTTGAGACAGGGTTTAGTGTTCTGCAAAAATTGAAGCTTCATTAAAAGGAATAAAGAATTTAGAATGGAGCCTTAAGAGTTTGGATTTAAAAACTCTTAAGGCTCAACATCCTCTTAACTAAACTATTTAGAGAAAGGATATTTTAAGATGGGAGTTCCAAAAAGAAGACAATCCTCTTCGAGAAGGGATAAACGACGAGCCCATGATCGATTGAAATCTCCGGGCTTTTCACTCTGCCCCCAATGTCATGAGCCGGTTTTGCCTCATCATGTTTGCCCGCATTGCGGGACATATAAGGGAAAAGAGATTGTCAAAGTAGAAGAAGAGAAATAAGGGGGAAAGAGAAAGAGGCGATGAAGATTGCAGTTGATGCGATGGGAGGGGATTTTGCTCCCCAGAACATTGTCGAAGGGGCTTTTAGGGCGGCCAAGGAACATGGGGTGAAAGTCGTTCTGGTGGGGGATGAAGACCAGGTGAGCAAAGAACTCTCGAAATATCCCACCTCCAAACTGCCTATCTATATCCACCATACCTCCCAAGTCGTCGCCATGCATGACTCCCCTTCCACAGTTCTCAGGAGAATGAAAGAAAGTTCGGTCAAGGTGGCCATCGACCTCGAAAAAGAAGGCCAGGTCAATGGAGTGGTTTCTGCGGGAAATTCCGGAGCGGCCATGGCTCTGGCCATGTTCATCTTTAAAAAACTGGAGGGAGTAGACCGGCCTGCGATTGCCACGATCCATCCGGCGATAAAAGGCTCGACTGTACTCGTTGACTCCGGCGGGAATGTCGATTGCAAACCCGCTCATCTCGTTCAATTCGCGCTCATGGGAGACGCCTATGCCAAATATATCCTTGGGGAAAAGGAGCCGAGAATCGGTCTCCTGAGCAATGGAGAAGAGGAAGGGAAAGGGAACGAATTGACGAGAGAGGTCCACGAGATCCTGTCGGAGATGGATATTAACTACATCGGTTATGTTGAGGGAAGAGCTCTCAACAGCGGCGAGGTTGATGTCATCGTCTGCGACGGTTTTGTCGGAAATGTGGCTTTGAAGATCAGCGAAGGGCTTTGGGAGACGGTCCACGGGATTCTGAAATGGGAGGCGAAGGATAATTTTAGAGCAAAAGTGGCCTATTTTTTTATGAGACGGGCAATCCTCCGCCTGGAGAAGCGGTTTGACTATTCGGAGTATGGCGGGGCTCCCCTGCTCGGGGTGAACGGAAATTGTGTCATCTGTCATGGTGCCTCCAATGCCAAGGCGATTATGAATGCCATTGTTCTGGCTGCCGGCCTTGCAAAGAATAAACTGAATGAGCATCTAATTCAGGAATTGAAAGAGAAGCAAGACCTGCTTCGCCTTGGGCAGAGATCGAGGAACGGGTTAATAAAAGTAAGTAACTCTAAGTAGGTGAGCAGATAGGAGGGAGTGAACTTGGATTATTTTTTAACGCCTGAGCAGAAGTCGATCCAGGATTTGGCACGAAAGATCGCCATTGAGAAAGTGTTGCCGGTTCGAGCCGAACTGGATGAGAAAGAGGAGTTTCCATGGGAGATCATAAAGGTCTGCGCGGATGCGGGTCTCATGGGAATCTCCATTGAAGAAGAATACGGAGGCTTCGGAGGAGGAGTCCTTGAAAACTGTCTGGCCGTAGAAGAAATGAGCCGGATCTGTTTGGGAGTGGCCACCAGCTATGCAGCCAGTGGTTTGGGAGCCCATCCCATCATGATCTACGGGAGCCCTGATCAGAAGAAGAAGTATCTTCCGGATATTGCCAGCGGAAAGAAATTAGCCGCCTTTGGATTGACCGAAGCCGATGCAGGAAGTGACGCCGGCTCCATCCGCACGACCGCCATTCGGGCAGAGGGCGGCTATATCTTGAACGGGACAAAGCAATGGATCACTAATGGAGGGGAGGCGGAGACATACACCGTCATTGCGATGACCGATCGTTCCAAGGGGCCGAGGGGGGCAAGCGCCTTCATTCTTGAAAAAGGAATGCCGGGATTCACCTTCGGGAAGAAAGAGAACAAGATGGGGATTCGCGCCTCTACCACAAGGGAGCTGGTTTTCCAGGACTGTTTCATTCCAAAAGAGAATCTCATCGCCAAAGAAGGGATGGGATTCATCGTCACCATGAGAACCTTCGACCGGACACGGCCCGGGGTGGGAGCTCAGGGCGTTGGTCTGGCTCAGGGAGCCCTTGATGAAGCGGTTCGATATGCGAGAGAGCGGGAACAGTTTGGAAAGAAAATCATCTCCTTTCAGGCTGTCCAGCATATGCTGGCGGATATGGCCACTCAGGTGGAAGCCGCACGAGCTCTGGTCTATTCCGTGTCACGATACATCGACCAATCCGAAAACCCAAAAGAGATATCAAAGGTCTCGGGTATGGCAAAAGTCTTTGCCAGTGATACCGCCATGAAGGTGACAACCGATGCCGTTCAGATATTTGGCGGTTACGGTTATATGAAGGAGTATCCCGTAGAGAAGATGATGCGCGATGCCAAGATCCTCCAGATTTATGAGGGGACCAATCAGATCCAGAGAAATGTCATCGGCCTCGAATTGAGCAAAGAATACGCGGGGAAGAAATGATGCCATCGAAGGTGGCTTTTGTTTTTCCAGGACAGGGTTCCCAGGCAGTTGGAATGGGCAAGGAGTTTTTCGACCATTTCAAGGCGGCAAGGGAGGTCTTCGAAGAAGCCGATGATACCCTTCGCTTCTCCATTTCAGGGCTCTGTTTTGGAGGACCGGAAGAGAGTTTGAAGTTGACCGAAAATACCCAGCCTGCCGTGTTGACCACGAGCATTGCAGCGCTCAGGGTTTTTCAGGCAGAGAGAGGGATTCAGCCAGAGCTCACGGCCGGACATAGTTTGGGAGAGTATAGCGCCCTGGTCGCATCAGGTGCGCTCTCTTTTGCAGAGGCGGTTCAGATCGTCCGGCTCCGCGGAAGATTCATGCAGGAGGCAGTTCCGGTAGGAGAAGGAACCATGGCAGCCATTCTCGGTATGGAGCGCGAAGAAGTGGAGAAGGTCTGCGAAGAAGCCTCTTCAGGAGAAGTTCTGTCCCCTGCCAATTTCAACTGTCCGGGGCAGATCGTCATTGCCGGGCATACAAAAGCGGTCGAACGGGCAATTGAGATTGTGAAACAAAAGGGGAAAAAAGCCATGTCCCTTCAGGTCAGCGCCCCTTTCCATTCTCCCTTGATGAAACCCGCAGGGGTTCGGCTGAGCGAAGCCCTTCAAAGCACCACCGTAAAAGAACTACAGGTTCCGGTTGTGACGAATGTTGAAGCGAAAGCCAATTCGGCGTCGGAAAGAGTCAAACCCCTATTGGTGAAGCAGGTATCGAGCCCTGTCCGCTGGGAGGAGTCAATGCGACGGATGATTGAAGAAGGGATCGAACGGGCTCTGGAAATTGGCCCCGGAAAGGTTCTTTCAGGCCTGATGAAACGGATTGATCCGAAAGTGGAAACAGGAAATTTAGAAGATATTCAGTCATTGAAGAAGATTACATGATCGCGGAGAGTAAAGTGGAACTTTCAGGGAAGGTGGCTTTGGTCACAGGAGCGGCGCAGGGAATCGGGAAGGCGATCTCATTGCTTCTTGCGAGAAGTGGAGCGGAGGTGGTCGTTTCGGATATCAATCTCGAAAAAGCTCAAGAGACCGCTGATGAGATTCAGGGGCTGGGAAGAAGATCCCTTGCGATCCAGTCCAATGTGGCCGACCTAAAAGACGTAGAACAAATGGTTGAGACGATTATTGAGCAGTTTGGACGGATCGACATCCTGGTCAACAATGCAGGCATCACCCGCGACCGGTTGATCTTGAGGATGACAGAGGAAGACTGGGATGCGGTCCTCGACGTCAATCTGAAGGGGACTTTCAACTGCACGAAGGCGGTCATCCGGCATATGTCGAAGCACAAGAGCGGAAAGATCGTCAGCATTGCCTCGGTGTCCGGCGAGATGGGGAATCCGGGACAGGCGAACTATGCGGCCTCCAAGGCAGGGGTGATCGGTTTTACCAAAACCATCGCCCGGGAATTTGCGGGAAGAGGAATCAACGTAAATGCGATTGCCCCCGGTTATATTCAGACTCCCATGACCGATGCCGTTCCGGAAAAGGCGAAAGAGGCGATGAAGCAAATGATTCCAATGGAGCGGCTGGGGCAGCCTGAGGATGTGGCCCAGGCTGTGCTCTTTCTCGTTTCAGATAGTTCGAGTTATATCACTGGACAGGTATTAAATGTCAATGGTGGAATCTATATGTGAGGAGGTAGATCAATGGACATTGAAAAGAGAGTAAAGGAGATTATTGTTGAACAGTTGGGGGTGAATGAAAGCGAGGTCAAACCGGAAGCCAAGTTCATCGACGATCTGGGAGCGGATTCTCTCGATCTGGTGGAACTGGTGATGGCTCTTGAGGAAGAGTACAATATGGAGATCTCCGATGAGGATGCGGAGAAGATCCTGACCGTGGGCGATGTTATTGAGTATATCCGTGCACATGTGGCTCAATAGGAGAATGCGCTCACTTCATCTCTGCCTATGGACGGATCAGTAAAATCGGTAAAAGGGGGGAGATGTTTTGGGAAGAAGAGTTGTTGTTACAGGAATGGGATTGGTAGTCCCTATTGGAATCGGAACCGAAATAGCCTGGAAGAATGTCTGTGAGGGGAAATCGGGCATTGGGCGGCTTACCCGGTTCGACCCGGAAGGGTTCGACACCAGGATTTCCGCTGAGGTAAAGGGCTTTAATCCAGAGTTATATATTGAGAAGAAAGAGGTCAAGAAGATGGACCTCTTTATCCAGTATGCCCTTGCTGCAACCAAAGAGGCGGTAGAGGATTCCGGACTGAGCATTACCTCCGAAAATGGCGACCGGATCGGCGTCATCGTCGGGACAGGATTGGGAGGACTGCCCACCATTGAGAAGTATCACCAAATCCTCATGGAAAGGGGGCCGGGAAGGATCAGCCCCTTCTTCATTCCCATGCTCATTGCCAATCTTGCCTCCGGACAGATTGCCATTCAATATGGCGCCAAAGGGCCCAACACCTGTGTAGTAACCGCCTGCGCCACAGGGGGCCACTGTATCGGTGACGCTTTTCGCGCTATCGTTTATGGAGATGCAGACGCTGTCATCGCCGGTGGAACCGAGTCAAATATCACACCTCTGACCATCGGCGGGTTTAATGCGATGAAAGCCCTCTCCACGCGAAATGACGAACCAGAGAAGGCCTCTCGTCCATTCGAAAAGAACCGAAATGGCTTTGTCATTGCCGAAGGAGCAGGGATTGTCATGCTGGAAGAGCTTGAATTTGCTCGAAAAAGAAATGCAAAGATTTACGCCGAATTGATCGGCTATGGTTATACCGGAGACGCTTACCATATCACCGCACCTTCACCGGATGGGGATGGTGCCATCCGGTGCATGAAAATGGCCATCAAAGATGCGGGATTGAAACCAGAGGAGATTGATTATATCAATGCCCACGGAACCTCCACACAGCTCAATGATCTGACTGAAACCATTGCCATTAAAAAGGTCTTCGGCGACTACGCCAAAAGGATACCCATCAGTGCAACCAAGTCAATGACCGGCCATCTTCTCGGAGCGGCTGGAAGCACGGAAGCCATCTTCACCATCCTCGCCCTACGGGATGGGATCCTCCCCCCCACAATCAACTATGAGGAACCGGACCCGGAATGCGATCTGGATTATGTCCCCAACGTGGCGAGACGCCAGCACTTGAATACGGGGATGTCCAACGCCTTCGGTTTCGGTGGAACGAATGCGACCCTCATCTTTAAAAAGTTCACAGGATAGCAGTGATGCAGATCGGCTTGGCCTGCGACCACGGCGGTTTTGAACTCAAAGAGGAGTTGAAGGCCTATCTCCAATCGATTGGCCATGAGGCCATTGACATGGGAAGCTTCAATGAGGATTCAGTGGACTACCCTGATTACGGTGTTCTGGTCGCCGAGAAGATATCAAGGGGAGATATGGAGAGAGGGATCCTGATCTGCGGGACCGGTATCGGGATGTCGATCGTTGCCAACAAATTCCGGGGTGTAAGAGCCGCTCTTGCCAATGATCTTTTCTCCGCACGTTTCTGCCGTGAACATATCGATGCCAATATCCTGGTCATCGGAGGAAGAATCGTCGGAAGAGAATTGGCCAAAGAGATTGTCCGTGTCTGGTTGGAAACCGTATTCGTTGGAGGAAGACATCAGCGACGCCTGGAAAAGATCGAGACGCTGGAAAAAGAGAAGTTCAAAGGGTAAATAATCAAATTCCAAATTTCAAAACCCAAATGTCAAATAAAATGTCAAATTTTCAAATTGAAAATATTTGGACTTTGGATTTCAATTGGCATTTGAACTTTGTCATTTGACATTTATACTCCTCTATCCTCTTGGATGGCTTATCCTTGAAAAGAAAAGAGAAAAAAAAGATACGCCCCCAACGGCCTTCCTGGGATGAGTATTTCATGGACATCACTCATCTCGTGGCCAAGCGTTCCACCTGTCTCCGGAGGCAAGTGGGAGCCATCCTCGTCAAAGATAAGAAGATTTTAGCAACAGGCTATAATGGTGCCCCTTCTCGTCTGGAGCATTGCCTCGAAATCGGATGCCTTCGAGAGAAATTAAAGATTCCTTCCGGAGAACGACACGAACTGTGCCGAGGCCTGCATGCGGAACAGAATGCCATTATTCAGGCGGCTTATCATGGGGTGGGGATTCGCGGGGCCATCCTTTACTGCACCAATCATCCTTGTATCATCTGTTCAAAAATGATCATCAATTCAGGGATTGAGAGGATCGTCTATGAAGAGGGCTATGCCGATGCATTGGCCAGAGGGATGTTAAGGGAGTCGGGAATCAAAGTCGGAAAATTTACTCGAAAGTGGAAAGTGGATGGTCGAAAGTCGATTTAGAAACCACCCTCCACCTTCCGCCTGCTACCTTCAAATGATATGAAATGTCCTTTCTGTAATCATCTCGAAAGCAAGGTTGTTGACTCCCGTCTGGGCAAGGACAAAGAAACGATCCGGCGGAGGAGGGAGTGCCTTAAATGCCAGAAGCGTTTTACCACAAGCGAGAGGGCAGAGGATTCCCTTCCCCTGGTCATTAAAAAAGACGGAAGAAGGGAACCCTTCAACCGGATCAAAATCTTCAATGGCTTGAAGAAAGCCTGCGAAAAGAGGCCCATCAGCATCAATGTGATTGAAAAGAGCGTCAACCGGATCGAGTCCTATTTCCAGGAAAAAGGGGAGAGGGAGATCAAAAGCTCTGAGATCGGGGAGAAGGTGATGGAGGAACTCCACCGGCTCGATGGCGTGGCCTATGTCCGTTTCGCCTCTGTCTACAGACAATTTAAAGATATCCATGAATTTATGGATGAGTTGAAGGACCTCCTTGGAAATAAGGAAGAAGGTAAAAAGAAGTAAACGCGACAGGTGGGAATCAGGTTATCAGGAAATCAGGATGCAGGATAGCAGGCTATCAGGATATCAGAAAACGGAAAAAGATAATTTTAACCTGATACTCGGATGTCCTGATATCCACTACCTGGTAGCCTGATACCCCGATAACCGCTAAAACGTGTATCGAAGTGGCCCCTTCGCAAACCCTTGCTTGATACCTGACTTTGAGTTTTTTATGAAGGATGATGAACATTGGATGAGGCGCGCCCTTCGGCTTGCCGAAGGGGGAAGGGGGAGGACATCGCCCAACCCCATGGTGGGAGCTGTCCTCGTAAAAGACGGGAGGGCAGTCGGAGAAGGGTATCATGCTCGGGCAGGGGAGGATCATGCCGAGATCGTTGCCCTGAGAAAAACGGGGGATGAGGCAGAGGGGACCACACTTTATATCAACCTCGAACCCTGCAGCCATTATGGAAAGACGCCTCCCTGTGCTCCTGCCCTGATTGAAGCAGGAGTGAAAAGGATAGTGGTAGGGATGGAAGACCCCAACCCCCTGGTGAAAGGGAGAGGGCTGGAGATGCTTCGGATAGCCGGCCTCGATGTCGAAGTCGGAATTTTAGAAGAAGATTGCCAAAAACTGAATGAAGCCTTCTGCAAATATATTCGGACAAGAGAACCCTTCGTCATTCTAAAAATTGCAGCGACGCTGGATGGCAAGATTGCAACGCAACACGGAGAATCCAAATGGATTACCGGAGAAAAATCGAGGCGACTCGTCCAACATTTAAGAAACGAAGCGGATGGCCTTCTCGTGGGAATCGGCACCATTCTCAAAGACGCCCCCCTGCTGACGGCGCGCATCAGAGGGGGAAAGAATCCCTATCGAATTGTTCTCGATAGCAAGTTGAGGATTTCCGAGAATGCGAGGGTGCTGGATCAGAGCCCGGAGAAGACAATCCTTGCCACAACCGAATTGGCACCAAAAGAAAAAATCGAGAATCTTGAGAAGAAAGGGGTCCGGGTTTTGGTCCTTGATTCCATGCAAGGGAGGGTCAACCTGAGGTCTCTCCTCTCAAGGTTAGGTGAGATGGGGATGATGAGCATTCTGGTCGAAGGGGGAAGCGAAGTAAACGGTTCATTCCTGAATGAGGGGTTGATCGACAAGATCTTCCTCTTTCTCTCCCCAAGATTGTTGGGTGGGCAGGCATTGGGAATTTTCGGAGGAAGAGGTATGGAAAAACTTGAAGAAGCTCTTTCCCTGAATCAGCTTAAGATAAAAAGACTGGGAGAAGACATTCTTCTCGAAGGATATCCGAGGAAATTATGTTCACAGGAATTATAGAAGGGAAGGGAAAGGTTTTAAGGATTGAACGCCGAGGCGAAGCGAGAAGGCTCACAATCGAATTCCCCTCCCATTTGACAGATGTGCAACTTGGTGATAGTATTAGTATAAATGGGGTCTGCCTGACTATTGTAGAAAAAAAGGATCAAGCCTCAAAATTTGATCTATCAGAAGAGACGATCAAGAGGAGTGGACTGGGTGAGTTAAAAGAAGGTGATCCTGTTAATCTGGAGAGGGCGTTGGGGCTCAACGGCCGTTTGGGAGGCCATTTCGTTACAGGGCATATTGACGGCATAGGCGTGATCACAGAGAAGATAAAAGAGAGGGATTTTGTCAATCTGAGGGTAAGGGTTCCGGAAAATGTATCGAAATATGTCGTTTCCAAAGGGGCGGTTGCAATCGACGGGATCAGTTTAACAGTTAATGAATGCAGGGGCAATGAGATTTTGCTCACGCTTATTCCATATACCCTGGAGAAGACGACCCTGATGGATCAAAGAGTAGGAGATCATGTCAATCTTGAGGCTGACATTTTAGGCAAGTATGTGGAGCAACTAATCAGCCATAAGAGCGCAAAGCCCAAAGGATTGGACCGGTCTTTCTTAGAAGAACATGGTTTTTTAAAAGGAGATGGGGGTTCAGATGGTTAGCACCATTGAAGAGGCACTGGAAGATATCCGACAGGGAAGGATGGTGATTCTGGTCGATGACGAAGATCGTGAGAATGAGGGTGATCTCACCATGGCCGCGGAGAAGGTGACTCCTGAAGCCATCAACTTTATGGCGAAATACGGAAGGGGACTGATCTGTCTATCATTAACCGAGGAACGGTTGAACGAGCTCCGGCTTCCCATGATGGTCTCGGATAATACCTCTCGGTTCCAGACCGCTTTTGCCGTGTCGATCGATGCGAGAAAAGGAACGACCACCGGCATTTCAGCGGCTGACCGGGCGACCACCATTCTCACGGCCACTGATGACAGCAAAACGTTTGAAGATATTGTCTCTCCGGGACATATCTTTCCCCTGAGAGCCAGAAACGGCGGGGTCCTGGTCAGGACGGGTCAGACTGAAGGATCGGTCGATCTGGCAAGACTATCGGGCCTCAAGCCAGCCGGAGTGATCTGTGAGATCATGAACGAGGACGGCACGATGTCCCGTATGCCTGATCTCCTGGTCTTTGCCGAAAGACATGGGTTGAAAATTGTCACGATTGCCGATCTCATCAAATACAGGCTTCACAAGGAAAGTTTGGTCCGAAGGATCGCCGAAGCGAAAATCCCGACGAAATACGGAGGCCTTTTCACCGCTATTGCCTATGAAAACGATGTGGATCCTTTTCACCATCTTGCGCTGGTTAAGGGAGATATCCAACCGGATGACGAGGTCCTGGTGAGGGTGCACTCACAGTGTCTGACGGGGGATGTGTTCGGGTCAAAGCGATGCGATTGTGAGGAACAGCTCCATAAGGCGATGGCCATGGTGGAAAAAGAGGGGAAGGGGGTCATCGTTTACATGAGACAGGAGGGCAGAGGAATCGGACTGGTCAATAAATTGCGGGCTTACTGCCTCCAGGATCTTGGAAGGGATACGGTGGAGGCCAATGAGGCGCTCGGATTTCAGGCAGACATGAGGGATTATGGAATCGGAGCCCAGATCCTTGTGGATCTGGGCCTTCATAAGATCCGGCTGCTGACAAACAACCCGAAAAAGATTAAAGGGCTGGAGGGATATGGGATTGAAGTGACCGAAAGGGTTTCCATTGAGTCGAAACCCAGCCAGGAGAATATCGAGTATCTGAAAACGAAAGCGAAGAAGATGGGTCACATCCTCTCCATCAAATCAGGGGATTAAAAGAATTGCGGATTTCGGATTGAAGACTAAAATAACTGAAATCCGAATCATTATAGGGGTGGACACGTAATAACACGGTCACGTTCTTAATTATGAAAGGAGAAGAAGATGGCTAAAACCATTGAAGGCAAATTGATGGCAAAAGGACTTAAATTCGGGATCGTCACAAGCCGATTTAACAATTTCGTCAGCGATCGGCTGCTGGAGGGAGCGCTGGATGCGTTGCGAAGAAGCGGGGCAGAAGAGGGAGATTGCTCTGTGGTCCGTGTTCCGGGGTCCTTTGAAATTCCGCTGGCGACCAAGAAGATGGCGAAGAGCGGACGTTATGATGCCCTCATCTGCCTCGGATGTGTCATCCGGGGTTCAACGCCCCATTTCGAATATATCGCCACAGAGGTCACCAAAGGGATTGCCAGCATCACCCTGGAGAGCGAAATTCCCATCTCTTTTGGAGTCCTCATCACCGACACCATCGAACAGGCTATTGAAAGGGCGGGCACAAAAGTGGGCAATAAGGGGTTCGATGCCGCCATGTCAGCAATCGAAATGGCCAACCTCATGAAGGAGATCGGAAAGGGATAAAAATCTTTGGGAAAGAGAAGAAGATCGAGGGAGTTTTCCCTGCAGGTTCTTTACCAGATCGAAATCACAAAACAGAACGCTCTTCAGGCGATGGTTCAATTGAGAGAAAATATTTCGCCAGAAGGAGGAGAAGGTGAGTTTGCCAAACGGATTGTCCTGGGGGTGATGGAGCACCGTCAAGAGATTGACCGGTTGATTGAAGAGCGTTCCGAAAACTGGCGACTCGATCGCATGACCATGATCGACCGGAATATCCTTCGCATCGCCATCTTCGAACTTCTATACTGCAGTGAGGTTCCCCCCAAAGTGACCCTCAATGAAGCGATTGACCTCGGGAAACGATTCGGATCTGAAGAATCAGGAAGTTTTATCAATGGGGTCTTGGACCGAATTCAGAATGAAGTGATCCGAAAACCCCTATGAGAGAAAGATAATGACCAAACTTCACGCACCAATCACCCAATAATGACCAATATTTCAATGACCAAAACTTTAGTCCCCTTGCTCCATCCTTCTCCTATTGGGATATTGGAATTTGGTTATTGGAAATTATCAGGAATTTGATGATTGGAATTTGAATAATATGAATGTCATCATTTCTAAAGAAGCAGTTGATCTTCAAGAAAGCGATCTGTTAATCACCACTCTTTTTCGGGATGAGAGGCCCTTGAGAGACTCGATAGGCTGGATCGATTGGAGGCTCAACGGGATGTTGTCCCGTTTTCTGATCGAAAACAAACTGACAGGCGAATGGAAAGAGAGGACATTGATTCCTTCGCAAGGCAGAGTCTCTCCGAAACTAATTCTTCTTTTCGGCCTAGGCAAAGCCAAGGAGTATAGTTATTTATCCGTAAGGGAGATTATTCCCTTTATGGTTGAAACCCTCAAAAATCTGAGGGCCTCCAACCTCTGCTTATCCCTTCCGTACGGCAATGAGTATAATGTGGACTGCGGTAAGCTTGCAGAAGTTCTCCTCGAGGGAATAAGAGACGGGATGGATCAATATCCATCGGACCGCAAATGGATAGAGAGCCTTACCCTCTTTTTCGGCGAGGGTGAAGAGCGATTTTCTGAAATTCTCCTCGGAGTTCAAACAGCCAAATCAATCTTATCAGATCGGCTTCAAATCAGAATTCTAACTCCTTCCGAAAGGCTCCCAAAGGAGAGCCTGACCCGCAACATCTAAATCACTTGTCTCTTCCACATTATTTTTGACAATTGTCCTGAAATAGGATAAAAGGGATACCCATATCATTAAATCTTTGTCAGGAGGGCCTTCGCTATGGTGCAGAAGATGGAGAAGATATGGATGGATGGGAGATTGATCCCCTGGGACGAAGCAAAAGTCCATGTATTAACCCATACGCTCCACTACGGGTTGGGGATCTTTGAAGGGATACGCTGCTATCTCTGCGATGACGGGAGATCCGCTGTCTTCAGATTGAGAGAGCATATCGACCGGTTTTTCGATTCCGCCCACATCGGAGGACTCAAAATGCCCTATTCGAAGAAGGAACTCGTAGGGGCCTGTAAAGAGACCTTGCGAGCCAACGGCCTAAAGGCGGGATACATCCGACCGCTTGCCTTCATCGGGGAAGGGGTGATGGGGGTTTACCCCGGAGATAATCCGATTCAAGTGGCCATTATCACCTGGTCGTGGGGAGCCTACCTTGGAGAAGAGGCCATCGAGAAAGGCATTCGTGCAAAGTTTTCTTCTTATACCCGTCACCATGTCAATGTCATGATGACCAAGGCAAAAATTTCCGGGAATTATGTCAACTCCGTTCTCGCCAAAAGAGAAGTGATGAAATTGGGGTATGAAGAGGCCATGATGCTCGATACGGAGGGTTATGTTTCGGAGGGCAGCGGGGAGAATATCTTTATCGTAAAAAACGGAGTGGTGAAAACCACCCCTCTCACCTCAATCCTCTCCGGAATCACAAGGAACTCAGTGATTCAGATTGCGAAATCGAGAAAGATTCCTGTCGTTGAAGAAAAATTCACACGGGATGAGCTCTATACGGCCCAGGAAGCTTTTTTTACAGGGACCGCCGCTGAGATCACGCCCATCCGCGAAGTGGATGATCGTCAGATCGGCGAAGGAAAACCAGGCCCCGTCACCAAAGAGCTTCAGGCAGTCTTTTTTGATATTGTGAAAGGAAAGAACCCAGAATTCAGGGAATGGCTCGACTATCTGTAATGAACATATTTCGGAATTCGGAATGCGGGTTTCGGATTTAAACCTATTCCGCATTCCGCAATCCGAAATTCGAAATTCGAATGCTTCTCCTCATCGATGGTTATAATCTCCTCCATTCCGGTCGCACCCTTGTCAAACTGAATTCCATCGAACTTCAATGGGAAAGGGAACGTCTCATCGAGAGGCTGTCTCTCTACCGTCAGGTCAAACCCTCGGAGATCCTCGTTGTCTTCGACGGATGGCAGGGAGGGTGGGCCACGGAGAAAAGAGAAAAGAAGAAAGGGATAGAACTGATCTTCTCAAGAATCGGCGAGAAGGCGGATGAGGTGATCAAGAGGCTGATCAAAGAGAAAGGCTCTGGAGCCGTTGTCGTCACCTCCGACAGGGAGATAGCAAGCTATGCGGGTAGGCTGTCGGTTCCGGTCATTCCATCCGACCAGTTTCAGGCGAAGTTAGATAGTACAGACTTCAGAGCTGAAGAAGAGACAAAGGAGAGCGAAGAGGGAAGAGGTTTAAAGAAAAAGGGTCCCTCTCGAAGGCCTTCCAAAAAAGAGAAAAGATTGAAATTAGCGCTTAAAAAACTTTAAATATTTTCATTCCGCATTCGAATCAGGTTTTCCACTTACTTTCAGTTCCCTGTAGAAGCCTCGCGATATTCGATTGATGCCGGTAAAGGATCAGTGCGGCGATGATAACGCTTAAGATAAAATAAGCCTGGGAATCGCTCCGGAAGTAGGCGATGAGGATCGGAATCGTTGTTGCACAGGAGATCGATCCCAGGGAGATATACCTCCATTTCCATACCATCCCCAAAAAAACAAAACATTCAATCAGCACGGAAATCAACGAGATCGGAAGATAGACGCCCAAAGCCGTAGCCACCCCTTTCCCACCTTTAAACCCGAGGAAGATGGGAAAGACATGCCCGAGGATCGGGCTCATTCCTACGATGGCGATCCAGGCGTGACCGGAAAGACCCCACTGATCTGTTAGCCCCCACTTCATGGCAATCACAACCGGTGCCATTCCTTTTAACAAATCTCCCATAAGGGTCAAAACGCCAAGGGTTTTTCCAGCCGTACGGAAGATATTGGTCGCCCCGATATTTTTGCTTCCTTTCTCCCTTGGATCAATTCTGGAGAAGAGTCTGGTAAGAAGGAGACCGGTGGGGATGGAACCCAGAAGATATCCGAAAAGTCCGATGAAGATTCCGACAGGCATAGCTTTAAATAAAGATGGTCGGGGAGAGGAGACTTGAACTCCCGGCCTCTTGGTCCCGAACCAAGCGCGCTACCAGGCTGCGCTACTCCCCGATGGATAAAACTAAATTAAAAGATTTCTCATCAAATGTCCAGTCCTTTATTCGCATCGTTTTACAAAACACTTTTGTTGACAATTGATCAAAAAATGGGTTAAATGAGAAAACACTTTTAGGAAGGAATTGAACTACCACCAGCTACAAGCGGGTGGATTCTCTACCGACTGAAGTCGGCTAAAGAAAAAACAGACCAGCACAGAAATTCTCACGAGGGAAAACCTGAAAAACCTGCACACAGTGTGCATTCTAAAGTCTTCGCCTAAAGGCGAGGGTTTTCCTCCCCGAGCGAGACAATAAGGAGGAAGGGTTATGGATTTCATTCTATCGACCGAACAGCAGATGATCAGGGATCTATGCAAAAACTTTGTAAAAAATGAGATCGCTCCCATCGCTGAAGAGATGGATGAGACCGGTCATTTTCCTTATGAGGTCTGGAAGAAGATGGGGGGCCTGGGGATTGTCGGCATTCCCATTCCGGAACAATACGGCGGGGGAGAAATGGACTGGGTTTCCATGATCATCGCCATTGAGGAGATCAGCCGGGGAGATGCCTCCCTGGGCGTCTCCCTCCTGGACTCCGTCACCCTTCCCATGAATCTGATCAACACCTTTGGAACGGAAGAACAGAAGGAGAAATGGTTGACCCCATTGGCCACAGGAGAGAATATTGGGGCTTTCGGCTTGACCGAAGCCCAGGCTGGATCCGATGCCAACGCCATTCAGACAAAAGCGGTTCTGAACGGGGAGGAGTGGCTGATCAATGGAACGAAGCAGTTTATCACCAATGCCGGATTAAAACATAACAGCCTAGTGGTCATCGCCGCCGTGACAGGGGAAGGATCGGGTACGAAAAAGAGGATCTCCAATATCATCGTTCCTACCGGTGTGGGAGGTTATAATTTCGGAGAAAAATATAAGAAGATCGGGTGGAAGGCATCCGAGACCAGGGAACTGATCTTTGATGACTGCCGGGTCCCCAAGGAGAACATTCTGGGCAATCCGGAAAAGGGATATAATCAATTTATGTTGGCTCTTCAGACTAGTCGCATCGGTTTCGGCGCCCATTCCGTGGGTCTGGCTCAGGCCATCTTCGACGTCTCCTTGTCCTACGCTAAGGAGAGAGAGCAATTTGGCAAAACGATCAGTAAATTTCAAGCCATACAGTTTAAGCTGGCCGATATGATCATGGAGATTGAACTGGCCAGATTGATGGTTTACAAGGCGGCCTGGCAGAAGGATCAGGGAGAGAACTACTTTGCCACTTCCACCTATGCCAAGATCTTTGCCTCTGAGGTAGCAAAACGATGCGCGGACAAGGGAGTCCAGATCCACGGCGGATATGGATTAATGGATGAATATCCCATCTCCCGTTACTGGCGTGAGGTGAAGTTTGAGGAGATTCTCGATGGGACTTCGGAAATACAAAGGCTCAATATTGCGCAGAAGGTTCTTAAACTCTAATGAAGGGGAGGAGGTTTAAATCCGAACAATTTTCCCGCATTTCCCACCATAAGGAGAATCATCGTCCATGCGAAACTTTCCTTCTTGACCTCTTTCTTTTTTCAGAAGAACAGCCTTCAGACCATGACCGATCAGTTGAGAAATCCAGAATTCCAAGTTTACGACTTTCATGACCATTTAACCAGCTTTACAGATCAAGAGAAAAAAGCGTTCGTACCGTAAGAGGAGTATCTTCTCCCGCTTCTGTTGTTCGTATCGGAGCGGGTGATACAAATCAATAGAGTCATCCGCATCTCTTCCTTTGCCGTAGTTTCTGTGGAAATGTCCGGTTTCCAAGGTTGAGATTCGATGGGTTTTGCTCGCTCATAACGATATTTGCCATACTTCAAACTCCTCCAGGGATGATCCATGAGGGAAATTGATTTTCTGTTTCCCCAACCAAAATCCCATCCACAAAAACCCGAGAAGGTGTAAAAAAATTATATCATGTTGAGAATCGACATTGTTCTGGCTCAAGGATTGGTGGGATTGTAGAAGGTTTAGGGCGGAACCTCAAATTGTGCCTGAAATTTGTTCGATTAAGAAGAAATGTTTATAAAACTATAAATATCAATAGGTTATCCTTAATTAAACTTTTTTCTTGACAAGCTTTTTATTTCTCATTATGATTACATTATAGCTATCTTATAATTAAAAACAGTTATTTATTTTTTGTCTCACTTGGGGAGAAAAACCCTCGCCTTTAGGCGAAGACTTTAGTGTGCGCACTGTGTGCAGGTTTTTCAGATTTTCCCTCGTGAGAATCTCTGTGCTGATTTGTTTTTTCTTTAGCCGATTTCGGTCGGTAGAGAATCCACCCGCTTGTAGCTGGTGGTAGTTCAATTGAAAATTATGACTTGACAACTTTATAAGCGCTCTATTATGAATGGATTGCAATTGTGAAATAGTTAACTTGTAATTAACAGTCCTCTAATGGATGGCATGATGAAAAAAAAAGAACCCAGCCTTGATCCTTTACTTTCTATAAACATACAGAACAAATCTAAGTTCGAGGTCTATGGTGAGGAGATGATCGAGAAGGAAGTTAAACAGAGTGGAAATAGCGGGCGGGTTTATCTTCCTCCGGAATGGGTGGGGAAACGCGTAAAGATCATCCGGATTGACTGAGAAGAAAATGGAAAAAGAGATCAAAATAAGAAAGATTAGGGCTGAGGATCTTTTTGAGATCGTTGGTATTCAGGAATCCATATTACAGAAAAAAGTATCGAAAAAGTGGGTTCAAATGGTAGAGCATCGTCTTAAAAAACAAGAAGCTTTGGGTTTTGTTGCTCTAAAGGACGATCGGGTGGTGGGTTTCATCATAGGAGAAATGAAAGGAGAAGGTTTTGGTCTGGAGCAAAGCGGTTGGATCGATGTGGTAGGAGTTCATCCAAGACAGATGGGTGTTGGAATTGGTCGAATCTTAGCCGGGAAACTTTTTGCATTTTTTAAAAAGGAGGGAATCCGGGACATCCATACCTCTGTGCGCTGGGATGCCGGTGATATGCTTTCCTTTTTTAAGGCGATTGGTTTTGACCGTTCCCCATTTATCAATCTTAGGAAACATTTGGATTGAAGTCTTCCACCTAAACGGGGGACTTTTAGATGCGACAGAGACAGAAGCAACCTGTGCAGGGAATGGCTATGCCTGCGGAAATACCATAGAGGGGCTAAAAAATGAGGTACACAGAGACAGGATATCATTTGGAAATTGATCTATCCCGTGGAAATATTGAAAGGGTGGAAACTGATCCAAGATTAACCGAACTTCATCTTGGGGGTCTGGGGACGAACGCCAAGATATTGTGGGATAGGGTTCCTCCTGAAACAGAACCCTTTTCTTCTGATAATCTACTCATATTCAGCGCCGGTCTTTTATGTGGCACGCCCGCTCCCGGTGCGAATCGTACCATTATTTCCACCTATTCTCCTCAGACTTTGTACATGGGCTATTCCATGATGGGTGGGTTTTTGGCGCCGGAACTGAAGTATGCCGGTTATGACAAGGTGATCTTTCGCGGCAAGTCTCCCAATCTGGTCTATGTGTGGATAAACAATGACAGAGTGGAAATACGGGATGCCTCTCATCTCCGGGGCAAAGGCGCTGTTGAAACTTCAGAACTTATTAAGCGGGAGTTGAAGGAGCCGAAAGCCCAGGTGGCGGCCATCGGCCTGGCCGGTGAAAACAGGGTCTATATGGCTTCCATTGAGCAGGGACGGTCCAGTGCCAGCCGGCTCGGACTGGGCGCCGTCATGGGGGACAAAGGGTTAAAGGCCATCGCCGTTCGAGGAACGAAGGATATCAACATTGCCCGACCTGCCGAATATATGCAGCTCTGCAACGACGTGCTGCAGTATATAAAAGTCCGGGCCCCAAACCTTATTCCTGAGGTCATGCCCATTTTAGCAGGGCTTGGGTCGCCACAAGAGATGTTACACACTGATGAGAAGTGGCACACCGAGAATTTCATGTGGGGGAATGCCCGCGTCCGGAGAAAAGATTTCTGGAACAAGGAAATCGAAGAGAAGTGGAAGGACTCTCTTGAGACCGTGAGGACGCGGCTCATCAGTTGCTACAACTGCCCGATGAAGTGCGGGGCCATCATTTCCGCCCCGGGAGTTTCAACCTACATGATGAAATGCTTCTCGAAACTGACTTATACCATGGCGGCCTTTGTAGAAGACTTGGATTTTGGTTTTAAGATCGCTCAGCGGGCTACGGAGTATGGAGTGGACGGATTCTCCATGCCGCAAGCGATGGCTTTTGGCTTTGAGCTTAAAGAAGCAGGGATTTTGACGGATGCGGACTTTGCGGGTTGCCCTTCGGATAACGAAGGGAAATTTTACTGGTTGCTTGACCGAATCGTTCGGCGAGAAGGGATAGGAGACGTTTTAGCCAACGGCACCTATTGGGCGGCCAAGCAGATCGGCAAGGGCGCGGAAGCCTATGCGCATAACAACATTAAGAAACATGAGCAGCTCCCTCTCAAGCTGGGAATGCTGAATCCCATTTATTTCCTGATGTATTGTACCGGCGAGAAGGCCAACATTACACAAATCGAAGGGAATTTCCCCCAGGCACCCTTTTCCACGATGGAGCTGAAACAAGGGTTTGTAAAAGACTGGGTCCAGGCTCCTGACGAGAAATTTAAGAAATATGTTCTGGACTGGGAACTGCGGGGAGAACGCTCCATGCCATTTTACCCCCCGGTTGAAGCCTGTTGTGAAATTGTCGACTGGCAAGAGAAGATGCACCACATCGATGACGCTCTCGGATTGTGCGCCGGGTTGTCGTCCTTTCCCCTGAAACCTCCCTACCACATACACAATTTGCCGGCGTTCATCTCCGCGGCGACCGGAATGGATATGGATGAAGCCGGACTGACGCAAATATTCAACAGGAACCGAAATCTGGTCAGAGCCATTAATGTCAGAAGAGGCTTGAGAAGAGCCGATGAGAAGCCGCCGGAGGACCATTGGAAGAAACGATTTCCCGAGCTTGAAACTCAGCTCCTGGATGCCTACTACAAATTCAAGGGGTGGAATCATGAGGGAATTCCCACGAAGGAATATTTGCATGAATTGGGGTTGGATTACGTAGCGGAGGACTTCTTTCGGAGGGGCATCTTGACGAACAACGAAGGCACTCCCTCCACTTCTGCGGAAACAGAAAAGAAATAAAGTGAAGAGGTGGTCAGAGTCATGGGCGAGACAAAAAAGAAAATGGTTAAAACAATAAAAATTGATCTTGATAAATGCAACGGTTGCCGGGCCTGTGAGGTCGTGTGCTCGGCCTTCCACGCTAAACCGAAATACAGCAGCAATAACCCGGCGAGGTCCCGTATTCGGGTCGTTTTTGACCCACTCAAAGACGTCTATCTCCCTGTCTATGCGGGGGAGCATGCTAAAGCCGAATGTATGGGCAGAGACAAGTATGTGATTGATGGAAAGGAATACGGCGAGTGCGATTTCTGCAGGGCTTCCTGCCCATCGAGAGATTTATTCAAAGAACCCGATTCGGGCCTTCCTCTAAAATGTGATATGTGTGAAGACGATCCGCCGTTAGAAAAGCCCTTGTGTGTTCAGTGGTGCTTAAATGATGCCCTGGTTTACGAAGAGAAAGAAGAGGAAGTCGAAGAAGAGGTGAAGATGGAGGACGTGGAGATAGGGTTGGAGTCTATGGTCGATAAATATGGAATGCAGAAGGTGATGGATACCGTTGCCCGAATGGCAAAGAGAAGTTGAGATTACGCAGATTTTAAAAACGATTACAAAGATTTAAAAGAAGAGGATTGAAAACGAGCATGGAGATTGTACCTTTAACCCCCTTTAAGATGGTCATCGATGGCCTCAAAGAGGCGGGTGGAGACGCTGCCAAATTATGCTATCAATGCGGAAAATGCGATACGGTATGCCCCTGGAATCATGTAAGAAAATTTTTTCTTCGCAGAATGATCAATCAGGCAAAATTTGGCGTGGTTCCTTTCGAATCCGAAGACCTATGGCTATGTGCCAGCTGCGGGAATTGTGTTCAGCGGTGCCCCAGAGGCGTGGAAATCATTGACGTCATGAGGGCTATGCGCAGACTGTTGGTGCCGGATGGTGTGGTTCCTGCGAGCATCCCCAATCTTCGGAGCGTCATGACGAGCATTGCCAGTGTCGGCAATCCCTGGGGGCAGGACCCCGTGGACCGGGCAAATTGGGCTAAAGACCCAGGGGTAAAAGAGTTCGGCGAGGACACGGAGCTGCTCTATTTCCCCTGCTGCTATCCCAGCTACGACCCAAGATTAAAGAAAGTCTCTGTTGCCACAGCCAAACTCCTCAACAAGGCAGGGGTCGATTTTGGAATACTCGGACCCAAGGAGAATTGCTGCGGGGAGAGTGTGCGCAAGGCGGGCAACGAGACATTATTCAAGCACCTTGCCAGGGAAAACATCAAGACGTTTGTCGAAAACGGGGTGAAAAAGATCCTTGTCTCTTCCCCTCATTGTTACCACACCTTCAAGAACGAGTATCCTGAATTCAAAGTGAACTTCGAGGTGGTCCATATCACCCAGTATTTATTCGAGCTGATCCAAAAGGGAAGGCTCGACTTCACGAAGGAGTATGGAAAGAGAGTCACTTATCATGACCCCTGTTTCCTGGGTCGGCACAATGGCATCTATGACGAACCCCGGGAGGTCCTGAAAAAAATACCCGGTTTGGAACTGAAAGAGATGACTGATGCGCGGGAAAATAGCCTCTGCTGCGGCATGGGAGGAGGCAGAATCTGGATGGAAACGGCAAAGGGCGAAAGATTCTCCGACCTCAGGCTGCAACAAGCGATCGGGGCTGGGGCGGAGGTGCTGGTCACTTCCTGCCCTTATTGCATCGCCCAATTTGAGGATAGCAGGTTAACCCTGAAGGACAGCGAGGTCATCCAGATTAAAGACATCACGGAAATTCTACAGGAAGTCATTTAGACATCCGATGAGGTCATAGGGAAGTGGAAGAAGAACAAATGGAACAACCCTTTAAAAGTCTCTCGGCAAAGAATTTTGGGGATGTGATGATCGTTGGTGGAGGGATCAGCGGGGTTCAGGCCGCACTCGATCTTGGCAATGCGGGCTTTAAGGTTTACCTCGTCGATAAAAACCCTTCCATCGGCGGCAAGATGGCCCAGCTGGACAAGACCTTTCCGACCAACGAGTGCTCCATCTGAATACTTTCGCCCAAACTGGTCGAGGTCGGCCGGCATCCCAACATCGAGGTCATGAGCTATACGGAAGTGGATCGTGTGGAAGGAGAGGCAGGGGACTTTAGGGTAACGCTGCTGAAAAAGGCCAGGTACGTGATCGAAAGCCAATGCACGGGTTGCAACACCTGCGTGGAGTACTGCCCTGTGAAAGTCCCTGATTCATTTAATCAAGAGATCTCCAAGAACAAAGCCATCCACATCTATTTTGCTCAAGCCATCCCCCTGATCACCTATATCGATGAAAACTGTCTTTACCTGAAGGAGAAGAAATGTCGGATTTGTGAAGCCGTGTGCGAGAAAAAGGCCATCCATTTTACGCAGACGCCGGAGAAGGTGGAAATAAAGGCGGCCGCGATCATTCTCGCCCCGGGCTTTGATCCCTTTGACCCTAAGGTGAGGGATGAATATGGCTACGGAAAGATGCAGAACGTGGTCACGAGCATGGACTATGAACGGTTGTTAAGCTCCACCGGGCCATACGAAGGTGAGATCAGGCGCACTTCTGATTTGAAGCATCCCCATAAAGTGGCCTGGATTCAATGCGTCGGTTCCAGACAGGTGATCCCGGGCGGCAATAGTTATTGTTCAACCGTATGCTGCACCTATACCCAGAAACAGGTCATTTTAACAAAAGACCATCACCCGGAAGCGGAGTGCACGATATTCCATAACGATATTCGATCCTATGGAAAGGATTTTGAGCGGTTCTACGAAAGGACGGAGAGGCTTCCCGGGATTCGGTTTATTAGAAGCTACACCTCCATCGTTAAAGAGAATCCGGAAAGCAAGGATGTCACCATACGATATTCGACTCCAGAGGATGGAGTCAAAGAAGAGGAATTCGATATGGTGGTATTATCCGTTGGATTGAATCCTCCCGGTGATGCGAGGGAACTGGCAAATAAGTTCGGCATTGAGCTCAGTTCGCACGGATTCTGTATAATCCATCCGACCCATCCCATGGAGACGACACGACCCGGGATCTTTGTAAGCGGGGCCTTCCAGGGTCCTATCGATATTCCCGAGTCGGTTTTTACCGCAGACGGCGCAAGTTCCCAATGCGGTGAACTCCTTGACTACCGGCGAGACAAGCTCACCACAGAAAGGGTTTATCCACCCGAAAGAGACGCCTCACAAGAAGAGCCAAAAGTCGGCGTATTTGTATGTCATTGCGGAGCCAATATTGGAAGAATAGTCAATGTTCCTTCTGTCGTTCAATATAGCCTAAGATTACCTCATGTTGTTCATGCCCAAGAACAGCTCTTCTCATGTTCCACTGAATCCACCAATCAAATCATGGACGTGATCAGGGAAAAAGGGCTAAACCGCGTAGTGGTCGCCGCCTGTACTCCCAAGACGCATGAGCCTACCTTCCGTTATTCGCTTCGAGAAGGAGGGATTAATCAATATTTCTTCGATATGGCCAATATCAGGGAACATTGCTCCTGGGTCCACTCTAAAGAAAAAGAAGAATCCACCCAAAAAGCAAACGATATCGTCCGGATGTCATTGGCACGATCTTGTCATCTGGAGTCCTTACAGGATTTTGACCTGCCGGTCAATAAGACGGCGTTGGTGGTGGGAGGAGGCATCGCCGGCATGACGTGCGCTCTCTCCATTGCCAACCAGGGACATGAGGTTTATCTGGTGGAAAAGGATGCGGGCCTTGGGGGAATCGCACGAAAAATCCATTCCACGTTGGAAGGACTGGATGTTCAGGCCCATTTGCGTGACCTCATAAGAAAGGTGTATCAACATCCCCTCATCCATGTCTATACGGATGCAACCATCGCGGAGGCTACCGGTTATGTTGGAAATTTCATCACCAGGGTGACGTCCGAGAGAGGGGTTATCGAGATAAAGCACGGCGCAGCCGTCATCGCCATAGGTGCGGAGGTCTATCAACCTACGGAATACCTTTATGGAGAAGATGACCGGGTGATGACTCACCTTGAGTTGGAGGAGCAGATCCACAAAGGAGAAGAAAAGGTCATTAAGGCGGAGAGTCTCGTGATGATCCAGTGCGTTGGCTGCAGAAATGAAGAGAGAAATTACTGCTCCAGAATATGTTGCGGCGAGTCGATCAAGAACGCATTAAAACTGAAAGAGATCAACCCCAAAATGGATATTTACATTCTCTTTCGGGATATGAGAACGTATGGGTTTAGTGAAGATCATTACAGGAGGGCGGCGGATAAAGAGGTCAGGTTTATTCGCTATGAGCCTCAGGATAGACCTCAAGTGGAAACGGGTGAGTCGGAGGAGGGTCGGCCCGTCCTAAAAGTAAAGGTGACGGATTATATTTTAGGAAACAAGCTTGAAATTGATGCCGATATCGTTGCTTTAGCGGCTGCTACGATTCCCTCCGCGGGCAGCAAGGAAATATCCAAACACTTCAAGGTGCCTCTGGGTCCGGACGGTTTCTTCCAGGAAGCCCATGTCAAATTGAGGCCTGTTGAGTTTGGCACCGACGGGGTTTATCTTTGCGGAATCGCTCACTATCCCAAGCATCTCTCTGAAGCGATCAGCCAGGCCTATGGAGCTTCGGGACGGGCCTTAACGCTTCTCTCGCATGATACCGTCATCGCCTCCGGCTCTATTTGCGAGGTGGATGAGAAGAAGTGTATGGGATGCGGGGCGTGTGTTGATGCCTGCACCTATGGCGCTATAGAGCTTTATGAAACACGGCAGGGGAAAAAGGCAAAGATGAACCCGGTTCTCTGCAAAGGGGACGGTCTCTGTAACACCAAATGCCCGACAGGGGCGATCCAATTGAAACACTATACCGATGAAGAGCTGATCGCCCAGATCGATGCGGCGGTTGGAGACGTGTAGAGATCTAAGAATGAGTGTCTATCCGTGAAGGGCCTTTTCCGTCATGCCGGACTTGATCCGGCATCCAGTCCCGCCTTTAGCGGGTTTGAAAGCACTGGATTCCGGCTTTCGCCGGAATGACGATTTTGATCGAGGTGAACACGAATGAGCGCGGCCATTAAGTTTAAACCGAGAATCATCGGCTTCGTATGCAATTGGTGAGGATACGGCGCTGCTGACCTCGCTGGAGTTTCCAGACTACAATATTCAAATGAAATTAGAATCGTACGCATGATGTGTACCGGAAGGGTGGACCTTGCGTTTATACTCCGGTCTTTCTATAACCGGATCGATGGAGTTTACATCGCTGGCTGCCGTCTTGATGAATGCAAATACATTACTCATGGCAATTACCATGCGCTGAATACGGTGCTTCTATTTAAAAAAGTGATGGAACACATAGGATTGAACCCGGAAAGGTTAAGAATCGAATTTATGTCTTCCGCTGAAGGGAGCCGTTTTGCAGAGACGGTAAACGACTTTGTCAGAAAGGTCAGGACAATCGGACCCATCGGAAAGGGTGAAGGATTAAACGGAAACGAATTAACGTCCAGACTGAATCAAATGATGATGTTGATTCCCTATCTGAAGATAGCCAAAAGAGAGAAACTCTCCTCCCATCTTAAAGACCGGGAAGCGTGGGATCAGCTTTTTACCAGAGACGAGATAGAAACCTTATTCCGAGAATTGCCCTCGTACTATATCGATCCGGATAAATGTCAGGCCTGTATGACCTGCGCCAAACGATGTCCCGTAGATGCGATTTTAAGCGGCAAAAACCTGATCCATATTGTTGATCAGGGCAAATGTGTGAAATGCGGAACGTGTCTTGAGGTCTGCCCGCCCAAATTTGGTGCGGTGACGAAGATTTGCGGAGAGCCTGTTCCACCTCCTATTCCTGAAGAGAAAAGAACGATCGTCAGAAAGAAGAAAGAAAAAGGACAGACGGATAAGGAGTAAAGGGACTAAAATGATGAAGATCAATCCGGACTTTATTTCCCCTTGCGGCCTTTATTGCGGAGTCTGTGCCATTTATATCGCGCACCGTGACAATAATCAAAAACTCAAGGAAGCGTTAGTGAATCTTTACAAGGGAGGAGTTTCCGGGAAAGGGATCCTTCCTAATTGTGAAAACCTTTCGATAGAAGATATCAAATGCCGTGGCTGTTTATCTGATGAACAGTTTATGCACTGCCGACAGTGTGAGATCAGGAAATGCACAAGGGAGAAAAGTTATGCCGGATGTCATCAGTGCGATGAATTTCCTTGTCAGTATATTGAACATTTTCCCATGACTGTTGGCAAAAAGGTTATTTTGCGGGCTATTCCATATTGGCGAGAGGTGGGTGCTGAAAAATGGATTCGAGATGAAGAAACCCGCTACGTTTGTCCTGAATGCGGCAATAGAGTTTTTCGGGGAGCGGTTAAATGTAATCAGTGTAAAGTGAGTTTGGATCTGGACTAATGTTTATCTCCATAGGAGGTCATCGTGTCACCAGTTAGCGCAACCTATTGGGGCATACCGGGCTATGTAATCTTCTGGGCCTTGTTTGCCATCGCCTTCGGAATATTTATTAGGAGGGTTTATTTCCTCATTCGCCTTTTGGGTCTGGGAAAACCCGAAAACCGGTTCGATCAATTGCGACAGAGAATCATAGACATGTTAGCCATTAATTTATCCCAATGGTGCTCCTTAAAGACGGTTAGCTTCAAAGACCTATCTGGAATTGGACATGCCCTTATGTTCTGGGGGTTCGGCGTATTCTTGATTGGCTACGTTCTCTTCATGGGTCTGCGGGAGGGGTTTGGTATCTCTGTATCGTCTGCTGGTAGCCTATTTGAGAAAATCTACCTTTCCCTCATGGACCTATCTGCTTTGCTGATTATCTTAGCGGTGATCCAGGCAGCCATCAAGCGGTATGTCACGAAACCTGAGAGGCTGGAGAGAAAAGAAGATCCCAAAGAGGCACTTATCGAAAACATTAAAATGATCTCGCTCTTTACCACAATGATTCTTCTGATGTTGTTTTATTACTGGATGGAAGGCATTCGATATGCTTTTAACAATATCACCACTTCCTGGCCTCCTATCACGGGGGCTCTGGCAAGTTTTCTCGCTGGATCAGGAATATCTCAGGAATCGTTGTCAGCAACCTACAAAACGATTTGGTGGCTCAATTATCTTCTCCTTCTTGGTGCTGTCGTTTATACCCCTCATTCCAAGCATCTACACCCCCTTTTCTCCTCGGCCAATATTCTTTTCAAACCATTCGGGTCCAAAGTGGTGTTAGAACCCATACCGCTTGAGGCACTTGAAGCTCCTGAAGGCTCTGTGACCCTTGGTGTATCGAAGATTCAGGACTTTTCCTGGAAGCAACTCCTGGATCTCTATGCCTGTACCTGGTGCGGTCGGTGTCATGTCAATTGCCCCGCTCAGTTGACGGGGAAAACGCTTTCGCCCAGAGAGATCATTCTGAATCTGAAAGAGCATTTAATGGAGGCGGGCCCTGAATTGTTAGCCAACAAGGGGACATCCTCTCCAGAGGTTCAGCCCAAGACCATGTCAAAAACAATGATCGGTGACGTCGTAGCAGAGGAGGAGATCTGGGCCTGCACGACCTGTGCTGCCTGTCAAGAGGTGTGTCCATCCAACATCGAACATATACGCAAAGTGATCGAACTCAGGCGAAACCTGGTGTTAGAGCAAAGCAAGATGCCAGAGAGTGCTCAGTTGATGCTCAGAAATATGCAGCAGAGAGGACACCCTTGGGCTGGAGTCCAATCCATGAGGTTGAGGGGCGACTGGACATCGGATCTGGACATTAAAGTATTGACTGATGGTGATAGCGTCAACACCCTATTCTGGGTAGGTTGTACTGGAGCGCTTGTGGAGCGGAATGTCAAAGCAACCCTTGCCATGACAAAGGTATTGAAAGCGTCTGGAGTTGATTTTGGGGTATTGGGCGATGCGGAAACCTGTTGTGGAGATCCAGCGCGGAGAGCAGGGTATGAGTTCCAATTTCAGATGATGGCAGAGCAGAATATCGAAATGTTCAAAAGCTTCAACATTAAGGAAATCATCACCACCTGCCCTCACTGTTTTAATACGATGAAACACGAATATCCAAAATTCGGTGGCGATTTCAAAGTGGTTCACTACACCGAGTTGATCGCTGATTTCGTCCGACAGGGAAAACTTAATCTAACTCAAGCCTTAAATGCCAAACTCACCTACCATGATCCCTGCTATTTGGGTCGTTATAATGGGATCTATCACGACCCGCGTCAGATTTTGGAGGCTATTCCCAAGGCTAAGCTTGAGGAGATGGAACGATCGAAAGAACAGGGTTTTTGCTGTGGCGGGGGCGGCGGGCTCATGTGGATTGAAGAGCAGCCTGGCACAACAAAGATTAGCCACATGCGTATTGAAGAGGTTCATAAGAGCGGGGTTGAAATGGTCGTTAGCGCTTGTCCCTATTGTTTACAGATGTTCGAGGATGCCATTGACCATAAAGGCATGAAGGAATCGCTGAAGGCAAGAGATATTGTTGAACTCGTGGAAGAATCCATGAAGAAATCTTAACCCCCCTCTATTCCCCCCCTTAGCTTAAGGGGGGAGGAAGGGGGGTTATCAATCTTTATGGTTTACATGTACCCACAAAGTATAAGGAAGGAGTGACTCGTATGAATACCATCGTCTGTGTAAAACAAGTACTTGATCCAGAAATTCCGCCAGCCAAATTCAAGATTGACCCCGGGACCAAACAGGTGATCCCTCCTCCGGGAGTGCCGCCTGTCATCAGCGTATTCGATGAACGGGCTGTGGAGGCTGCCTGCCGGCTTAAGGATAAGCACAAAGGAAAGATTACCGTGATCAGCATGGGGTCAGCCAAGGCGGTTGATGTGATCAAACACGCCATCTCCATGGGAGCCGATGATGGATATGTCCTCCAGGATCCGGCTTTCGAAAACCTGGACAGCTTTGGAACGGCCTATGTCTTGGGAAAAGCCATCCAAAAAATTGGCAACTATGATCTCATCCTGTGTGGCCGATATTCTGCTGACTGGGGCGCTGGTCAGGTGGGGTCTATATTAGCTGAAATACTCAGCATTCCGGTCGTGACTTTTGCCTGTGATATTCAGGCTGTGAACAAGAATCTGAGGATAAAGAGGATAATGAAGGACGGTTATGAAGTTGTGGAAGCACCCATGCCCAGCCTGATTACCGTCAGCGGAGAAATCGGTCTTCCCCGACTTCCTGGTGGAATGGGTCTGATGCTTGCTCGAAAGAAACAGATTCCAATCTGGAAGGCACAGGATATTGGAGCTGATCCCTCGCCGTTGGACAAGGCGAACGCCCACATCGAGGTCACCAGCCTCTCTTTACCGACACGAAAGACCGAGTGTGAGTTTGTTACCGGGAATACACCAGGTGAGGCGGCAGTCAATTTAGCCCAAAAGCTTGTCAGGCTGATGTGATGAGAGCTCAAAATACTTTTTTCACTCTCTGATTACTCAGATGATGAAGCGATTACACCGATTAGAACGGAAAAATCTCAGTAATCATTTTTTAAAAACACTGTAATCAAGAATTGAAATGGAGGGATATACCATGGCTAATCATAAAGGTATTTTGGTTTGTGGAGAAATCGCTCAGGGGAAATTAGCACCAATCACGATAGAACTCCTTGGGGTCGGAAGAAAACTGGCCAATGAATTGGGCGAAGATCAGAGCGTCCTTTTGATGGGTAGCCAAGCAGGTGGCCTGGGCCAGGAGGCAATTGCTTACGGAGCCGATAAAGTCTATGTTGCAGGAGAGGGTCTCTTAGATGATTACAATTCCGATGCCTACACTCAGGTCGCGGCAGACCTTTGCCGGAAAGAACTTCCCTCGATTGTTCTTTTGGGCCATACCGATGTCGGTTGCGATTTGGCCCCTCGACTCAATGGACGCTTGGGAGGGGGGCTTTCCATGGATTGCGTGGCCTTGTCCATTGATCCGTCAACAAAACTCCTTGTCTCGACCAGACCTGTTTTCGGTGGGAACGCTCAAGCCACCATGATGTCCAGATCCGCAAGGCCTCAGATGGCAACTTTAAGACTGAAGACCGTTCCGCCAGCAGAACGGAATGAATCCCTCCAAGGCCAGGTCATTCCGGTAGACAGTAAGATTGATCCTTCGGCGATTAAGGTGAAGGTTGTCGAGCGGATCAAAGAAGAGGTGGAGGGTGTGAAACTTGAGGACGCTGAAGTCGTTGTTGCTGGTGGACGTGGAATGGGTAGTGCCCAAAACTGGGAGATGATCAAGGAATTAGCTCGTGTTTTGAACGGCGCAGTTGGGGCAACGAGACCTCCATGTGATGAGGGTTGGGCACCGGTGTCGCTCCAGATCGGTCAGAGCGGAAAGGTAATCAACCCCAAACTCTACATCGCCGTGGCTCTCTCCGGGGCCATGTCGCACATCTCTGGCTGTTTGGGATCGAAGTGCATCGTGGCTATCAATAAGGATAAGGAGGCCAACATCTTCAACGTAGCCCACTTCGGTATCGTCGGAGACTATAAAGAAGTCTTGCCTGCTCTGACCGCGAAACTAAAGGAGCTGAAATTAAAATAAGCCGCAGGTTTTCCAGGCAACAGCAGGGGGTCAATTCTTCAATCGCTACATTTTCCAAGAAGATGTTTGAATAAATTCTAAGCATTTCGATCAATGCTCAGGCGATCCCTCAATCTCCTTCACTCTTGGCTCACCGACATTTTTGATCAACCCTAAAATTAACTTCTACCCAAATTGAGCGATTTTTTCATCCTTCACAAGGGGGGCGGGGAGGCCGAAAAGCCTTTTAGAGCGATCTCCTTTGATTGTTTGAATCAACCATGGGGAGTGTTCAATGATCACCTGTTTGGTGAAAGCTAATGGTCAATTGCCCAAACTTTCAACGTATCGCATTCTAAAGGGGTTTGAGGCGTCTCTGCCTCCCTTGTGAAATAGGATGAATCGCTCAATTTAGGTTCTAATCACTCCTTGGAATTCCTCTCCACGAAGGCATAGGCGCTGTGGTTATGGATCGATTCGAAGTTCTCCGACTCCACCGTAAACCAGGTAATGTTCTTATCTTTCTTTAATCGCTTCGCAATCTCCCGCACCACATCCTCGACAAACATCGGTTTCTCATAGGCCCTTTCCGTCACAAATTTTTCATCAGGCCTTTTTAAGATAGAGTAAAGATCACAGGAAGCGCATTCCTCAACGAGACGGATGATGTCTTCGATCCAGATAAATTTTATGAACCGGAGGTTTACCGTAACGACGGAACGCTGGTTGTGAGCCCCGAATTCGCTGATCTCTTTGGAGCAGGGGCACACCGTTGTGATGGGAACAACGATGCCCACATGAAAGTCATCTTTTTCATTGCTTGAACCGCAGAATCGACAGATATACTCCATCAGGCTCTTCGCACGGGTGACAGGGGCCTCCTTTTCAATAAAGTAGGGAAATTCGATTTCGAGATGGGCGGTCTTGGCTCTCAGCTTATTTTTCATCTCGGATAGAATCTTGGAAAAGTTTTTGATTGCGATATTGCCCCTATATCTGTTGAGGATCTCAACAAAACGGCTCATATGCGTGCCTTTAAAACGGTGAGGGAGGTCCACAAACATATTGACGCTCGCCACCGTATGCTGAACCCCTTTTGCCTTGTCGAGCACAGTAATGGGATAACGGATGTTCTTAACCCCCACTTTATTGATCTCAATTTTTCGATGGTCCCGCTGGCTCTGAATATCGTTCATTCTCATCTCCCGAAATAAGTGGCGCAGGCGTTCTCCGACTCCCATGCGGTTACCTTTTTAAGGTTGGCAGGGGACCCCTTTAATTCCCTCTTTAAGTGATCAAAGATATATTTGGCGATGTTTTCGGAAGAAGGTTCTACTCCTAAAAAATAGGGGAGGTCGTTGAGATAGGTATGGTCCAGCGTCTTTAAGACCTTCTCCATTTTCTGTTTCAACACCTTGAAGTCGATCACCACCCCCTCCTGATTCAGTTTGGAAGAAGTAACTGAAACCTCCACCTTCCAGTTATGGCCATGGAGCTCCTCACACTTGCCTTGGAGATAACGCAGTCGATGAGCGCCTGAAAAGTGAGAAGTGACTGTCAGTTCATACATCGTATTTTCCTTTCATATGAAAGGTTATCAGAATATCAGGGTATCAGGATGCAGGATTCTGGTATCAGGATACCAGGGGGAAAGATCATTCTTATAGCCGTGTTCATTCTGGTATTTTCATTTCCTGATACTCTAATATCCTGATGCCCTGCTTCCTGGTTCTCTGGTCTCCTGATAACCTTATTTTTGGCTCAGTCTATCAAAACCATCCTCACGTCCATCACGTTGGTGCGTGTGGGTCCGGTGATGAGGAGATCGTCCAGTCTTTTAAAGAATGGGTAAGAGTCGTTATTTTCAAGAGACTTAACTGGGTTCAGCCCCTTCTGACTTGCCCTAATGAGCGTTGTATGGTCAGCAATGGCTCCCGCAGCATCCGTAGGTCCGTCCGTCCCATCCGTTCCACCGCTCAGGAGGACCGCCTTTTCCAATCCATTGATCTCAAAAGCCCCCGCTAAAGCAAACTCCTGGTTTCTTCCGCCTTTACCACTGCCGCGGATGGTCACCGTCGTTTCGCCGCCAGAGAGAATACAGGCCGGACGATTCAGGGGGATGCCTGTGGAGGCCACTTCCCTTGCGATGGCTCCGTGAAATCGTGCTGCTTCTTTGGTTTCGCCGATGATGGAAGATGAGAGGATCATCGTATTGAAACCCGCTGATGAAAATTCCTTCTCTGCAGCCCTTAGGGCAATGATATTCGAACCGATGACCATATTATGGACTTTTTCAAAGACATCTTCCCCGGCTTTAGGGGTCTCCTCTTTTTTACCCTCTCTCCCTGCTTGAAGATGGTCCCGGATTGATATAGCAATCTCATTGATTAAGCTATATTTCTTAAGGATCTCCCAGACATCCTGAAAAGTAGAAGTATCTGGGACAGTCGGGCCAGAGGCGATCACATCGAGCGGGTCTCCAACCACATCTGAAAGGATGAAGGTGATGACTGTCGAGGGAAATGCCCATCGGGCAAGCCAACCTCCTTTGATCTGCGAGATGTGTTTCCGGATGGTATTGATCTCCTTGATATCGGCCCCACAATCCAGGAGAAGTTGGGTTAGTTCCTGTTTCTCTTCAAGCGTGATTCCATCAACAGGAAGTGGCAGCAGGGCAGAACCTCCTCCTGAGATGAGGAAGATAACGAGATCTCTTGGCCCGGTCATCTTGAGGAGGTCTTTGATCTTTCGGGCTCCCTCGAGCCCTTTGAGATCGGGCAGGGGATGGCCTGCCTCTATAATTTCTGTATATTTTAAGGGAAGTCCATGTCCGTATTTCGTCGTGATCAATCCTTTTGTGATTCGATTTCCGAATATCTCCTCAATGGCCTGTGCCATGGATGATGAGGCTTTCCCGGTTCCAACGAGGTAGACCCTTTCGAAATCGCTCAGATTGAAGACTTTTTGGGAAGTTCCATTTTCCTCGATGATCAAGCGATTTCTATCAATGCGAGCAATCGTTTTAAGCCTTTGATAAGGATCAACCGCAGAAACAGCCTTTAAAAAGATGGTTTTAGCCATCTCCCGCATCTCTTCAATCGTAAATCGTCCCATTAAAACTCTCCTTCAAAACTTGTGAATTTTATAACTAAATTGCCTTTAAGTGTCAATCCTTTTTAACCCATTTGAACATTTCGTAACCTAATGAAATAAAAAGAATTTACTTGCAATTTATTAGGTTGTGATATAATTTGATAGAATAAGTTTTTACAACCTCATAAGGAAACCTCTAATAATTCTAAATTCGTCAATCCCGCCCCGTATCAAAGTACGGGGTAAACTCCAGCGGGAGTCCAGTGATTTCAATCCCGCCAAAAGCGGGGTCCAGTCTTTTCAATGCGGTCTGGATGCCGGATCAAGTCCGGCATGACGGCAAAAGGAGTTTATAAACAGACTCTAAATAAGGGGTAAGCAATGTTTAGGATGAAAGACCTGGCGGGCCACATCCGATCTTACTATCTCCTTATTCTATTTCTAACAATAGGGGTATGCCTTCCGGGCCCGGATATAATGGCCAGCGATCGAAAAACGCTCGTTTGCCGCAGAGCTGAAAAAACATCCTGAACTTGCAGGTATTCCCGTCATTGCTGTGACCTCCTATGCCATGATGGGAGATCGGGAAAGGATTCTGGCCGCAGGCGCCACAGGCTATATTGAGAAGCCGATTAACCCGGAGACCTTTGTAGAGGAGATAGAGAGATACCTTTGAGAGTAGGAGGAAGGACGATGGACGAGAGACGAGGGACGAAGGACGAGGGATGAGGGGTGATGGACGAGAGAGGAAGGAAGATGGATGAGAGGCGAGAGGCAAAGAGAATAAATAGTGTGAGAGAGTTGAATGTTTATCGTCTTGCATTTGAGACAGCTATGGAAATTTTTGAATTGTCTAAAAGATTTCCCCCGGAAGAAAAATTTTCATTAACGGATCAGATCCGAAAATCTTCAAGATCGGTTTGCACAAATCTCGCCGAAGCTTGGCGAAAGCGTAGATATAAGGCGATGTTTATCAATAAATTAACAGACTCTGAGCAAGAAGCAGCGGAAACACAGACATGGCTGGAATTTGCATTAGCATGTAAATACATTCATCAGGTCACATTTAAGGCATTGGATGAAAAGTATGAGCACATATTCGCACAAATTGTTACGATGGAAAGAAGGGCTGACTCGTTCTGCAGATCGTCCACCGTCCCTCGTCCATCATCCATCGCAAAAAAGGAGTAAACCATGAACATTCTGATCGCAGACGACAAGGAAGAGGGGCATTATTTATTGGAGGCTTTGCTTAAAGCAAACGGGCACCAAGTTACCGCCGTTGCCAATGGGGCTGAAGCGCTTGAGAGGCTAAAATCCGGCGAATTCGATTTGATCATCAGCGATATCCTCATGCCGGTCATGGATGGGTTTGAGTTGTGCCGAAGAGTCAAGACAGATGAGACCCTACGAACCATTCCGTTCATTATTTATACGGCTACCTATACTGACCCTCAGGATGAGACATTTGCCCTCAAGATCGGTGCAGACCAGTTCATTTTGAAACCTTGTGAGCCAGAGGAGTTTATGAAGGCCGTTGGAGAGGTCGTGGAGGCTGGAAAACTTGGCAAAGTATCCACCTTTTCGCCCCCAGAAAAAGAGGATCAGGAGATCTTTAAGCTTTATAGTGAACGTTTGGTTAAAAAGCTGGAAGATAAGATGATACAATTGGAACGAGAGGTTCAGGCACGGGAGGAGGCTGAAAAGAGAATTCAGACTACTTCTGAACTCTGGCAGAAGACCTTTGATGCGATGCTCGATCCGGTCGCATATCTGGAAACTGATGGTACGGTTAGGCGATGCAACCAGGCCTTTGCCGACTCCTTCGGGCTGGATAAGAGTAGCATCGAAGGGCAGAAATGTTACCGGTTGGTTCATAAGACCGAAGACCACATTGAGGGTTGTCCACTTCTTCTTTCACTCAAGAGCCATACCCGTGAAACAATGGAGATGACATTTGGCGACAAGGTATTTTATGTGGTTGCGGATCCCATCAGAAATTCTAACGGGCGAATCAATGGTTTTGTCCACATCATGCACGACATCACCGAAGGTAAGCGGACTGAGGAGGGACTCAGGCTCTCGGAGGAGAAATTTTCAAAAGTATTCAGGTTAAGCCCTGCATGGGTGCTGGTAAGTTCTCTTAAAGAAGGGCGATTTATTGAAGTTAACAAAGCTTTTCTTAAAAGTACTGGTTTCCAACGTGATGAGGTCATTGGTAAAACGGTCTTCGAACTGAATATTTGGGTAGACTTAGAAAAACGAAAATGGATCGTTTCTGAATTGAAGGAGAAAGGATCGGTTAGAAACCAAGAGGTGAAAATCCGGATAAAATCAGGCGAGATGACAGATGTTCTTCTTTCCGCAGAACTGATTGAGATTGGGGGCGAGAAATGCATGCTATCTACTTCGCTCGACATCACCGAGCGAAAAAAGATGGAGGAGGAGGTCAAAGCGTCAGAGGAAAGGTATCGGACCCTGTTTGAGAGTTCTACGGATGCCATAATTACGCTGGATACGGAGCGAAGAATTACCTCATGCAATCAGGGGTTCTGCAATCTATTTGGGTATAGCCGAAATGAGATTGAAGGGAAATCAATACGTCTCCTTCATCCTTCAGATGAAAGTTTTCGTTCGTTTGGAGAGTTGGCCTATCCGATTTTGAAGGAAGTAGGTTTTTATAGAGGGGAGAAGAATCAGGTTCGTAAGGATGGTACAGAGATTACGGTTGAGATGGTCCTTTCAATGATCAGATCTTCTGATGGATTGATGACTGGGTATGTGAGTATTATGCGGGACATCACCGAGCGCAAAAAGATGGAGGAGGCGTTCAGAAAAAGCGAGGAGAAATTCAAAGATCTTTTCGATTATGCCCCTGTTGGCTACCACGAGTTAGATAAGGAGGGGAGGATTATTAATGTCAATCGGAGAGAGTTGGAGATGTTAGGTTATACATACGAAGAGATGATGGGCCAATATGCCTGGAAATTTGTGGTGGAGGAAGAGACGAGCCATCAATCGGTTTTAGGGAAATTGGCTGGGGTCATACTACCCTCAAAAACTTTGGAGCGTATTTTTCGTAGAAAGGATGGGACGACCCTTCCAGTTCTCATCGAGGATCAACCTATACGAGATTCAGAAGGAAAAATCATAGGTATGCGCTCCACACAACAGGACATCTCTGAACGAAAAAAGGTGGAGCAAGAGGTGGCTTCTCTTCAAGAGCAGCTTCGTCAATCCCAGAAAATGGAAGCTATCGGAATCCTATCTGGGGGTATTGCCCATGATTTTAACAACATCCTGACGGTCATTTCAGGAAATGTCCAGCTCTCCATGATGGATCTTCAGGAAGGAGACCCTTTAAAGGCCAGCCTCGAAGAGATCAAAAAGGCGTCGGATAGGGCGGCTGACCTCACCCGCCAGCTCTTAGCCTTCAGCCGCAAGCAGATCCTTGAGATGAAGGTATTAGACTTAAACTTGGTTCTTCAAAGGCTTGATAAGATGCTTCGGAGGATCATCGGAGAAGATATCGAATTAGAGGTTATTGGCGCCGAACCGCTTGGGATGGTGAGGGCTGATCCGGGGCAGATCGAGCAGGTGATTCTGAACCTTTCAGTCAATGCGAGGGACGCCATGCCCGAGGGAGGCAAACTGACCATCGAGACAGCCAATGTGGAATTGGATGAGGCCTACGCTCGAAAGCACATTGCTGTTAACCCGGGCCCTTATGTGATGTTAGCCATCAGCGATACGGGAACGGGGATACCACCGGAGATAAAAGAGCGGATTTTTGAACCTTTCTTTACGACCAAAGAGATAGGCAAGGGCACAGGGTTGGGGCTATCCACGGTTTATGGGATTGTGAGGCAGAGCGGAGGAAACATCTGGGTTTATAGTGAGCCTAAAAAAGGGACCAGTTTCAAGATCTATCTTCCGAGGGTAGATGAGCCGTTGGATGAACTGAGGGAGGAGATCGTCAAAGAGATTCCTTGTGGAAACGAGACCGTATTGATTGTAGAGGATGAGGAGACGGTGAGGAAGCTTGCGATCAGGATATTGAAGAGGCAGGGATATCGGATATTGGATGCCTCACAGGGAGGAGAGGCCTTCCTTCTCTCTGAGAAATACAAGGAGCCGATTCATTTGATTCTAACCGATGTGGTGATGCCGGGGATGAGCGGCCGGCAGTTGGCGGAGCGGCTCAGAGAGATCCATCCGGAGGCCAAGGTGCTTTACATGTCGGGATATACGGACAATGCGATTTTACATCATGGGGTTTTGGAGCCTGGGCTTCAGTTTTTACAGAAACCCTTCACCATGGAGGGATTGTCACGGAAGGTGAGGGAAGTGCTGGACAGATGAAATGCGGATTTCGGAATGCGGAATGAAAAAATTAGTGGACGAAAGACGATGGACGAGGGATGGGGGATGAGAGACGATGGACGATAGATGAGATAAAGAATAACAGATAAGATAAGTTGAAGCCTATGTGTGCAGGCAGAAACTCCATTAAGATACTTCTTATACTCCGTTTTACACCCTGAATCCTTTCTGTTATAAAATTGGGGACGGGTTCATAATCCAGGGGTTATTCGACAGTCTGGAATAGGAACCCGTCCCCAATTCTTTTTCGATTGACAAAAAATTTTTAAAGTTATACATTTATGAATAAACGTTAAACCTAATAAAAGGAGGTTGGATATTTATGACAACTGTTAGAACCCTGTCCAAGGGGCAAATCGTCATCCCTGCAGGGATCAGAAAGAGACATCGTATCGAACCCGGAACAGAGATGCAGGTCATGGAGTATGACGGAATCATTTATCTCATCCCTCCTGTTGATGACCCGATCAAGGCAGCCTCTGGAATCCTACCCTCTAAACCGTCTCTTTCGGAAAGACTACTCAAAGAGAGAAAAAAGGAGTTTAAATAATGCAGAAAGGTCCATGGGTGTTCGACAGTTTTGCTTTATTGAAGTTTTTTCAGAAAGAGAAGGGTTATGAAAAAATCGGTCAGCTTCTGGAAGAGATCAAAAAATCGGGTGGAATTAAATACATCAATGCAGTCAATCTGGGTGAAATCATTTACTCAACGAAAAGAGAATTCGGCGACCAGAAAAAGATAGAGGTCCTTGCTAATATTGAAAGATTAACGTTTGTTGTTTTGCCGGTTCCCAATATTTTGATATTCCAGGCAGCAGAATATAAGGCTCAGTATGGCATCTCTTATGCCGATTGTTTTGTCCTTGCATCGGCTGTAGAACACAATGCCAAGATCGTCACGGGTGACCCAGAATTTAAGAAAGTGAAACATTTAGTCGAAGTGGTTTGGGTGTAGCACTGGACAATAACAAAGGATTTTGAAGATACCCGTTCTCAATTCCTTCTTGACAAAGAGGGAAAAAAACGTTAGATATCTTTACAGTAAAGAAGTAAAGCAGGAGGAAATTCATGCAAATTACAAAAGTTAGTCCAAAGCACCAAATCACCATTCCAAGAGAGGCCTTTAAAAGGTTAAACTTAGAAGTGGGAGATTATCTGGAAGTGGATGTAACGGAAGAAGGTTTACTTCTTATTCCCACAAAACTCATTTCCAAAGATCAAGCTTGGTTCTGGACCAAGGAGTGGCAAAAAAAGGAAAAGGAGGCTGACGAAGCAATCGCCAAGGGAGAAGTATCGGGTCCGTTCAAGAACACGAAGGAATTGGTCCGGCATCTCCAAAAACGTCGATGAAAATTCAGACAACCAGGCCATTTGACGAAGATTACCGTTCTCTGCCAGAAGCCCTTCAGGAGAGGACCGAGAAACAACTTGCTTTACTTCTGGAGAATCCGCATCATCCATCCCTCCGAATCAAAAAAATCAAAGGACACCCAAGTATATGGGAGGGCAGGGTAACAAGGAGTTATCGGTTCACTTTTCAGATTTCAGGAGAAATATATTTGCTGAGAAGGATCGGAACCCACGATATCCTGAAGACCCCATAAAGTACAATTGGGTACAGATTCCTATTTCAGACTATCGAATAAGATCTTAAATTTCCCCCCAGTTCCTATTTGTCTTTCGTCGAGGGCGACCCTATCAGTAAAAATTCGGGGTCAGACTTGTTTCTTGCAATTAATGCTATGTTCCATTTCCAAAGAAGGGTAGGTGGCCCCTTTAAAGTCAATAAGCAAGTCTGACTCTCAGGGTGTCCATGCGATGAGGATAGTCTTCCCGGAGCCCGCAGGGGATGAAAGCCATACAACGGGACTTGCACGGGCGCGGTCGAGAAGGGAGAAGAGACGCTTTCGTGGAAAAACCTCCCTGATAACGGGGCTGCTTATCTTGGCAAAAGAGAACTTTGCCATGCCCACCCCCAATATAACAAGGCCAGTTAAGTCGGAACACGTTCAATTCGGAAAGTGATAGTAGACTATTAAAACCGCAGGGAGAAGTCAAGATAAAGATTTTTTTTGTCAAGAATTTTTTCATTTTTAAAATTTTACACTTCGTCTTTTCTTCTGTTATATTTAGAGGCATCATGGAACTTCCTTTTCGATATATTCTCACCGTCTCTGAACTGACCCGTGAGATTAAGGACATTCTTGAAGACCGATTCCCGGACATCTGGGTTGAAGGAGAGATTTCCAATCTTCGAATTCCCCCTTCCGGCCACATCTATCTCATTTTAAAAGATGAACATTCACAGATCCGGGCTGTCCTCTTTAAGATGCAATCCCGGAGCCTCCGCTTTGTTCCCGAAGACGGCCTGCATGTCATCTGCCGCGGAAGGGTGACGCTCTATGAGAAGAGGGGAGATTATCAACTTATCCTGGAAGGGATGGAGCCCAAAGGGATCGGCGCCCTTCAACTGGCCTTTCTCCAGTTGAAAGAGAAACTCGAAAAGGAGGGATTTTTTGATACGAGTAGAAAGAAACCGATTCCAACTCTTCCACAGACCATAGGAATCGTCACCTCTCCTACCGGAGCTGTGATCCAGGACATGATCCAGATCATCCAGAGAAGATTTGAGAATGTTAGGCTGCTTCTCTATCCTGTCCGGGTTCAAGGGGAGGGAGCAGCAGTCGAGATCGCAGAAGCAATAAGATACTTAAATAAGAGAGGAAATGTTGACGTCATCATTGTGGGAAGGGGCGGAGGTTCTCTGGAGGATTTGTGGGCATTCAACGAGGAAGAGGTGGCAAGGGCGATCTTTCATTCAAAGATACCTGTCATCTCTGCGGTGGGACATGAGACCGATTATACCATCTCCGATTTTGTGGCTGATCTCAGGGCGCCCACACCCTCTGCTGCAGCAGAGCTGGTGGTCAGGGATAAAAGGGAACTATCAAGAAATCTTAATCGTCTGACAACCATCCTGGAAAATCAGATGACACAATATTCCCAGGATTTGAAAACCAGCCTGGCTCATCTCAAGAAAGGTTTAATCGATCCCCGGAAGATGATAGGGGATCATCTTTTAAGGGTGGATGACTTGGTCAACCACTCCCGGAGGCTTCTTCAGTGGAACGTGACAAGGAAGAAGGAAAAAAGAGGATTCCTTACCGAAAGACTGAATCTTCAGAGTCCCTTTCAGAGAATAAGAAATATGGAAACATCCCTTTCGGAAGCAAAGAAGTGGTTAGCGCAGAATATGAGATATAAGATTCAAATCAATAAACAAAATTTGAAAGGAATTTTAGGAAAACTTGACTCATTGAGCCCTCTTGCCATCCTTCAGAGAGGTTATAGCATCACCCGAAAACTTCCTTCTCTTAAAATCCTGAGAGATTCAGATGAAGTCATGGTCGGAGACCAGGTAGAGGTAAGACTGCACAGGGGAATCCTGTCCTGCAGTGTTGATGGAAAAGGGAGACCTTGACGATAACCGCCTCAAAAAGATACTATTATACATTACATTAAAACTATTGGAGATTTCCAATGCCAAGAGAAAAGAAGGAGAAGTTTGAAGACGCCCTTCAAAAGTTGGAGAAGATCGTTTCTCAATTAGAAGAAGGGGATATCTCCCTTGAAGAATCTTTAAAGCTCTTTGAGGAAGGGATTCGTCTTTCCCGTTTTTGCAGCCAGAAACTGGATGAGGCGGAAAAGAGAGTGGAGATTCTTCTCAAGGACAAGGATGGCGAGTTAATAAGAGAGCCCTTTGATCCTTCCAAAAACACGGGGCAGAGGTCTTCCAATAACCCGGGGCAATTTTCTTTCGAGTATTCAACTGATAACGAATCCGAAGAAGATGAGTAAGATTTAATGGACATTAAAAAATATCTCCAGGAGAAAAAAGAGGTCGTAGATAAAGCCCTGGAGAGCTATCTGCCCAAACAGTCAGAAAAAAAGGACAACGAAGAATTTCCAGTCTCTCTTCGACAGGCTATGAGGCATAGCCTTTTCAGCGGAGGGAAAAGGATTCGACCTATCCTGTCCATTGCCGCTTATGAGGCCGTAGGGGGCAAAGGAGATAAAATCCTTCCTTTTGCCTGTGCCCTGGAGATGATTCATACTTACTCCCTCATCCACGATGACCTCCCAGCCATTGATAATGACGACTACAGAAGAGGAAATCCCACCTGCCATAAGGTTTTTGGAGAAGCCATGGGAATTTTAGCAGGAGATGGGCTCTTGACAGAAGCTTTTAGATTGATGACGAAACAGTCTATGAATGATCCGCGGGTTGTCCTCGATGTTGTAAATGATATTGCCCGGGCTTCAGGTATTTCCGGGATGGTCGGAGGGCAGGTGGCTGATATCGAATCAGAGGGAAAGGGTGTTGATTTTCCGACCGTAGAGTACATCCACACCCACAAGACCGGCGCGCTGATATTGGCCTCGGTTCGTTCAGGGGTCAAATTAGGCGGAGGGAATGATGAGACCCTAAAGGCTTTTACGGGGTATGGAGAGAAAATCGGCCTTGCCTTTCAGATCGTTGACGATATTTTGAATGTGGAGGGGAAGGCTGAATTATTAGGAAAGAGTACAGGCAGCGATCTATTTAAGAAAAAGGCAACCTACCCATCTTTGTTAGGGATCGAAGAGTCAAGAAAGAGGGCGGGAGAATTGATGAAATCCGCCATCGATGCTCTACAGCCTTTTGGATCGGAAGTCGAACCACTTAAAGAGATTGCCCGATTCATCGTCCTGAGGGAATCCTGATCGATGACGAAATTATTGGACAAGATCAAACATCCGCACGACCTTAAAAATCTTGACGGAGAGGAACTGGGGGGGCTCTGCGAAGAGGTCCGCAAAGAGATTCTTTCCACCGTCTCAAAAAATGGGGGACATCTTTCCTCCAACCTGGGCACGGTGGAGCTGACCGTCGCCCTTCACTATGTCTTTGACCTTCCCAGGGACAAATTAATATGGGACGTGGGTCATCAGAGCTATGCGCATAAATTGCTTACAGGAAGGAGGGACCGTTTCCATACCCTGAGGCAGTATGAAGGGGTGAGCGGCTTTCCCAAGAGGGATGAGAGTCCCTATGACACCTTCGATTCAGGACATAGCGGCACTTCCATCTCGGCCGCCCTCGGAATGGCAGAGGCCAAAAGGCATAAGGGTAACGAGGGAAGGCCAATCGCCATTATTGGAGATGGATCGATGACCGCAGGCCTCGCCTTCGAGGGCCTCAATCAGGCAGGCCACATCGACCAGGATCTGATCGTCGTCCTGAATGATAATGAGATGTCGATCTCCCACAATGTGGGCGCCCTTTCTTCCTATCTCAACCGATTGATGACCGGCCAGTTCGTCAACCGGTTCCGGGATGAGATGAAGGACTTTCTCGAGACCATCCCGGGCATCGGGAAATCGGCCCTCCGTTTTGCTAAAAAGGCTGAGGAGTCGCTCAAAGGCCTTCTCATGCCAGGCCTTCTCTTTGAAGAACTGGGCATGAAATATATTGGACCGATTGATGGTCACCGTCTCGATCATCTGATTGAAAATTTTCAGAATATTAATAAATTGAGAGGCCCCTTCCTCGTCCATGTGATCACCAAAAAAGGAAAGGGCTACGGTCCTTCGGAACGAAATCCCTCCCTTTACCATAGTGTGCCGCCTTTTGACATCGAGACCGGAGAGATCCGGAAAGGACAAGCTCCCCTTCCTCCCACCTATACCGAAGTCTTTGGAGAGACGCTCTGCACATTGGCTGGAGGGAATAGAAGGCTCATCGCCATTACAGCGGCCATGCAGAGTGGGACAGGCCTGGAAGAGTTTGCAATAAGGTTCCCTGACCGGTTCTATGACATCGGGATTGCAGAACAGCATGCGGTCACGTTTGCCGCAGGTCTTGCCCTCGAGGGCATGAAACCGGTCGTGGCCATTTACTCCACCTTTCTTCAGAGGGCGTACGATCAGATCGTTCAGGATGTCTGTCTTCAGAACCTTCCGGTTGTTTTTGCACTTGACCGGGGAGGAATTGTGGGGGAGGACGGGCCTACCCATCACGGCCTCTTCGATTTCTCTTACCTCAGGCATATCCCGAACCTGATCGTGATGGTGCCCAAAGATGAAGAGGAGTTCCGGCACATGATTAAAACCGCCGTGGATTGTCCTGCGCCTGTGGCCTTCCGGTATCCCAGATCAAGGGGGATAGGATTGAAGAAAGGTGAAAGTTTTAAATCTCTCGAGATCGGTAAAGGAGAGGTACTCAGGGAGGGGAAGGATATCCTGATCATTGCCATCGGTTCCACGGTCTATCCTTCGCTCCGGGCCGCACAGAAACTTGAAGAGGTTGGAATCGATGCCGCCGTCATCAACAGCCGGTTTCTGAAACCTCTGGATGGAGACCTCCTCTGCCACTGGGCAAAAAGAACAGGGAGAGTCCTCACCGTTGAGGAGAATGTCCTGATGGGGGGGTTTGGAAGCGCCATCCTCGAACTCTTTCAGGAGAAAAAGATCGTATCCATTCCGGTGAAGCGTCTGGGCATCCCTGACTGTTTTATCGAACACGGACCCCAATCGCTTCTGCGGGAGAAGTACGGGATCGATGAAAACGGGATATTCAGGGAGGCGAGGGCGATGGTTGAGAGATGACCGGGAAAGAAAGGTTGGATAAACTTCTCCTGGAGAAGGGCCTTGTTCAAAGCCGTGAAAAAGCGAGAGCGCTTATCATGGAGGGAAAGGTTCTCGTCGATGGAGCGATGATCGATAAGCCCGGAGTGAATGTGAATCCAGAGGCCGATATCAGACTTCAGGAAGGAGATTCACCCTATGTGAGCCGGGGAGGGAAGAAGTTAGAGGGGGCGGTCGTTACTTTTGGAATTGATCCTGCTGGGATGGTGGTGATGGATGTCGGCGCCTCAACAGGTGGATTTACGGACTGCATT
>Ga0194125_10000943_pt1 | contig 49390 bp, 47 predicted proteins | sample TA2KigC250mmetaG_FD_148626 | JGI IMG/M metagenome (GOLD analysis project Ga0194125, IMG submission 148626) | Freshwater microbial communities from Lake Tanganyika, Tanzania - TA2015034 Kigoma Deep Cast 250m | ecosystem: Environmental > Aquatic > Freshwater > Lake | place: Tanzania: Lake...
GCATTGCTGAGTGCACTGGAACGGTCCGCGTCACCGAAAGAAATTGACGCAACAGAGAGAGTTGCCTAAAGTGATGTGGGAGCCGCTAGGAATTTCAACTAACCGAGGGACATGCTCAACCCGGAAACCGCAGAGGCAACCCGAAGGAACTCTACCTGAAATGGGTCGGATACCATACGAATGACAAGGGAAAACTGACTCCCTTCCCATACGCCTACGACACGGACGACAACGGCTTCCCGAAAGACGACGATCTCGGGTACTGCGCCACTCCCAACTGCAACATGGAAGCCTACTGCTACGTCGGCAACTCAAGAACATCAACATGCCGGACCAAGGTTGTCGTCAAGATCGTGAAGTACTACCCGAGGATGCTTGTGTACCAGAGAGCGGAGGAGTATCCCTCAGCGCCTCGCAGTTGGGGCCTCTTCACGGTCGTGCCTGGTTTTTCGCTTCCCGACCTCACGGGCAGATTCGAACTGTCACTCGAACTGCGAGACCTCGAGACCTTGGTGTTACTCGATAGTAGTTCTGTGTGCTTCGACGTGGCTCATGAGCCAAGAGGCGGAGGGCAAGGATACGACACAGATCTGACCGACGGCTGCGACCAGTCGCAGTTGAAGCTCAGCCCCGTTGGACGCGCGACGCTGGTGACCTACAGCATTCCCAAGCCCTTGGACGTGTCGATCATCGTTCGCGACGTCGCAGGCAGAGCGGTTCGGACCCTTCTCGACGCCTCTCAGGCTGCGGGTCAGCACCGACTGACCTGGGATGGGACCGCTGACGGCGGTCGAATCCTCCCGTCAGGAACCTACTTCTGCACGATGAATAGCGGGGACTTCACGGTGACAAGGAAAACAGTGAAAGCCAACTGAGATAGACTGCCTCCTCAAAGGGCGGGGCGCGGCAGACCGCGCCCCGCTGCTGTCAGCCGCCGGGATTTCCGGGGATGACAGGCTATGGGGAAAACAGGGGGAAAACAGGGACACTTCCCTATTTCTGTGAATCCAAAGCCTGTCGAGATGACTCCGTCACAGCCGCAAGCATCAAGCTGCAAGCTGAAGCGCAGGCCGACCGAAGACTGGCAGTCTACCGCTGACCGCCAACAGATTACGGCTAACAGCTAGCGGCCTCGGTCGTCTATCGTTCTTTCGTACGTCGTTCATCGTTGGTTTCGGACGCCTCTGTCGGATAGTGCGTGCATCGTAGATCGTCGAGCCGCACCGGTCGTTGACCGGACCGCAGCCCGCGCGTAGCATCTGAACCATCAAGAATAGCCGCGCCGGAGTTCCGCTGACATGCTGTTGAGTAACGGAACCGAGCTGGTCTACCGGGTCAGGATCCACCCGCGGGCCCGGCACGTCCGGATTGTCGTATCGCAGCGACACGGACTGGTTGTGACTGTTCCGCGCAGGTTCGACCAGAGACGGATTCCGGAGATCCTTGAACAGAAGCGGGACTGGATCGAACGGACGCTGCGTCGGCTGCCAATCAAACCGGAGCCCTATCGCCCGCCGGAGCGGATTGCGCTGGCGGCCATCGGCGAAGAGTGGGATGTCGAGTACAAGATGGGGAACCCGAAGCGAATCGAGCTGCTGGAGCACAGCGACCGGACGCTCCTGGTTTCCGGCGCCGTTGGCCGCCCCAACTTGGTCCGGCGAATCCTGCAGCGGTGGCTGGCAATCCAGGCGCGGAAGCACCTCGTTCCCTGGCTGCATCGGACCGCGACCGAACTGGGATTCGAGTTGAAAGGCGTGACAGTGCGCACGCAGCGGACCCTCTGGGCAAGCTGCTCGCGCCGGAACACGATCAGCCTGAACGCCCGGTTGCTGCTTCTCTCCCCGGACCTCGTCCGCTACATCTTCATCCACGAACTCATGCACATCCGGCATCCGAATCACTCGCGCGCTTTCTGGCAAGCGGTAGCGGTCCACGTCCCGGACTTTCGGGAGAGGCTCAAGGAGCTGCGGCACCGCATGGAATCACTCTGCGTCTGAGGCGGCCGGCGGACGGCAAAGCGGCGGCCGGAGCCGCCGCAGGAGGCCGAACGGTCTCTGACCGGCTAGTCGTTGTCCTCGCCGTCGTCGCGCAGTTCGATGCGCTTGATGATCTTCTTGCCCACTCCGGCGGGAAGACCAAGGCTGAGCGACAGCATGTCGGTGTCGTCACCCAGGCCGAGCATGTAGAGGTCGGCCAGGTCCTCAGGCACCAGCTTCTTCACCGCCTGCTCGTAGTCGAGCCGGGCGTCCGCCAGCCTGGCCTTGAGCGCATTTATCTCTTTCTTCTTGGCCGTCACGTCGGATTCCGGCTTCTTGGCCAGCTCCAGCTTCTCGGCCTCGGCCCGCTTGACCGCCAGGTCAGTCTTCAGTGAGCCGGTCGCCTTGATGTAGGCGATCTTGGCGTCGAGCAGGCTGAGATGGGCGTCGGTGTCTAGCTTGTCGTCCACGTCAAGGAGCTTGCCGCCCTTGAGCCTGATGACCTTGTTCTTGCCGTCTTCACAGATGGTGACGAGCTTGCCGTCGTCACCCTCGCTCAACGTGACGAGGTTCTCGTCGTCGCCCGTCTTGATGACGACCGTCTTGCACTTGACCTTGCAGGCCTCGTCGCAGGCCTCGCCTGCCTGCACCGGCGTCGTGAGCGCAAGGACCGCGCCCAACATCGCTGCATAGTACCTCACACTACCTCCTCTGGTTTGGAATATGGTGCACTGCATTGGGTTGGACGTCCGGGCCCTTTGCCGGGTTGTCAGGCCGGAACTGCGAAGCCGGGGCCGAGCTCTCGGCCGTCCACATCGCGTTTGACAACCTGATGGTAGAAGCTAGAATCCAGTCGTGAGCAGCGTGAATATCGCCGTACTCGCCTCGGGCCGCGGCACGAACTTCGAGGCGCTGGTGCACGCAACCCGGCGCCCCAACACCCACGGCGAGGTCCGGCTGCTGGTCACCAATATCCCCGACGCGCCGGTGCTGAAGAAGGCCGAACTCGAGCACGTGCCCGCCATGCTCATCCCCCATCGCGGTTTCAAGACCCGGGCGGAATTCGAGCAGGCGTTGGTTGCCGAACTGAACCGCCACGACATCGGCCTCGTCTGCCTGGCCGGGTTCATGCGCATCCTTTCTCCGGTCTTCGTGAACGCCTTTGCGGACCGCATCATGAACATCCATCCCTCGCTTCTGCCCGCGTTTGCCGGCCTGCAGGGGATGCAGGTGCACGCTGCGGTGATGGCTGCCGGGGTCAAGGTCACCGGCTGCACCGTCCATTTCGTGAACACGGACGTCGACGCCGGGCCGATCATCGTCCAGCGGGCGATTGCGGTACGCGACGTTGATACGCCGGAGTCACTCGCACTGCGGGTGCTGGTCGAAGAACACCTGGCCTATGCCGAAGCCGTGAAGCTGTTCTGTACCGGCAGACTGAAGGTAGAAGGCAGGCGAGTCCGCGTCCTGGGAGACGACGCCGGGAGAGCGGTGGATGAAGGAACGACTCATGCCTGAACGCAAGCTGCGGGTGGCGGTGGTAGGGTGCGGGACGCAGTCGCAGCTGGCCTACATCCCGGTGCTCAAGCAGAACCAGTCAGTCGAACTGGTTGCGCTCTGCGACACGGATGTGCGAAAGCTGAACCAGCTCTGCACGATTCATAAGATTGACAAGCACTACGTCGACTTCGACGACATGAAAGAGGACGAGACGATAGACGCGGTAGTCATCGCCACGCCCAATCATCTCCACGCGCCGATGTCGATAGCCGCCATGCGTTACGGCAAGGACGTGCTCTGCGAAATGCCCCTGGCCCTGGACTCGACCGAGGTCAGGCAGATGATAGCGAACTCCGACCGCGAGAAGCGGAAGCTGATGCCGGCAATGAACACCCGGCTGCGGCCCGACATCCAGGCCATACGCCGGTTCGTCGAAGGCGGGGAGTTGGGCAACCTCTACTACTGCAAGACCGGCTGGTTGCAGGGACGCGAGTCCTGGTCCCTTTCCGGCTGGCGCGGCCAGCGCCTGCGCGCAGGCGGCGGCGCGTTTCTCTCTCTGGGTACGGCGCTGCTCGACGCCTCCCTGGCCCTGGTGGCCCCGCATACCCCGGTCTCGGTTATCGGCGCAGCGCACCATCGGGCGCCTCAGTCCGAGGTAGAGGACACCGCCTTCGCCATGATCCGGTTCGAGCAGGACCTGACGCTTACCGTGGAGGTGGGCTGGTCGATGCTGCAGCAGAAGGACCTCACCTACCTCAACCTGTTCGGCAACGCCGGGGCTGCGTTGCTCAACCCAACCCAGATCCACAAAGAGATGCACGGTCACCTGGTCAACGTCACGCCGCAGATCCGGGAGAAAGACGTTCAGCGGTCGTCCTGGCGAATGCTGATCAATCTCTGGGTTGACGCGCTGGAACGCGGCACACCTGTACCCATCAGCGCGTCCGAGGCGCTCACGGTCAGCCGGCTCGCCGACGCGTTCTACCAATCCCAGTCAACCCGCAGAGAGGTCGCGCTCACATCCGCCGAGCCCTGATCCCGGCCGTCTCGGCCATCGGCCTGGGAGCGTTTGCGTTCGCGCCCTTCCCACTCCGTTTTCTGGCCTTCTTCGCGTTCGTTCCGCTCTTCCGGGTTATCCGGGACGCGAAGCCGGGAAAGGCGTTCCTCTGGGGATGGTTGTTCGGCGGACTGCTGTTCACCGCTCACCTCTGGTGGCTCTGGTTCCTGGTTGTGCCCGTCGAACCCATCACCCGCATCTTGCTGGACATCGGCGTGGTTCTCCTCTTTGCCTACCTCGGCCTGTACGTCGGCGTATTCGCCTGGCTCACGCGGCGCTGGGGACTCTGGGCGGCGCCTCTGGTCTGGCCGTTGCTCGAATTCCTGCGCACCAAGTCCCAGATAGGATTCCCGTGGGGTCTGCTCGGCTACACGATGACGCCCTATGTTCCCTTCATCCAGCCAGCGTCGCTCGGAGGTGTCTACCTCGTATCGGCGTGGCTTGTGCTGGTGAATGTGCTGGTATGCAAGCTGTACGCTTCACGCTTCACGCCCGACGCTCCGGATGCCCGGCGTGAGGCGTCGGGCGTCTGGCGTAGTGCGTGGCGCATGCTGGGCCCTGCCGCTGCGCTGGCTGCGGCGTTCGCCGCGCCGCTCTTGTTCTCTGCCTTCTACGTCCGCCCGCTCAAGCCCTGGTTCAATGTCGCCATAGTCCAGCCCAACGTCTCCCCTTTCGACAAGGGAGACTGGGACGCGCGAGCGGCAATCCAGGCGGACCTTGTCCGGCTGACGCAGCAGTCTGCCGCCGACCACCCCGATCTCATCCTCTATCCGGAAACCGCGACCCTGACCGACGTAACGCGGTCGGAGACCATGGGTTCGGCCATCCGCGGCCTTGCCGATTCGCTCAACACCGAGATCTTCACCGGCTCGCCCCTGTTCGACGAACGCCGCAGGTCCTGGCACAACGGCGCAGTCCTGATTCGGCCGGGCGAACCGGTCAGGCAGCGCTACTACAAGATCCGGCTTGTGCCGTTCTCGGAGAAGATCCCCTACGCCGACGAACTGCCGATCATCCGCCGGATACTCGGCACGGCCGACATGGGCGACTGGGCAAGGGGGCGCGACTACACCGTCTTCCGGTGGTCGCGAGGCAAGCTCTCCTCACTCATCTGCTTTGAGGCCATCTTCCCCGATTACGCACGCGAGTTCGCCCGCCGCGGTTCACAACTCATCGCCGTGGTCACCAACGACGGTTGGTTCGGACGGCTGGTCGGCGCCCAGCAGCACGCCGAACTGGCTGTCCTGCGCACGGTGGAGAACGGCGTGCCGATGATTCGCAGCGCCAACAACGGCATCTCCTTCATCGTCGACCCGTACGGCCGGATTCTGCAGCACACTCCGCTGTTCGTGCAGACGGTTCTCGCCGGCCCGGTACCGCAGCCGCTCGCGCCCACTCCCTACCAACGCTACGGCGACTGGTTCATGCCGGCGTGCGCGCTCTGCCTGTTGGTCGGGCTCTTGGTGCAGCGGGTGAAGAGACCCAGACCTGCCAGCCGGTAGTCCGTCAGAAACCCGAAGACCGAAGCACAAACGACGACTGATCGGCCGGGCTCCATTCAGGCATTTCCTTATTCCGCCTCCTGATTCAGACCAGTCTGGTTGAGACGGGTGTCCGGCACTGCGTGTTGACCGCCATCCGAACCGGAGTATAGTCAGGGCACAATGAGGAAACTTCTGCTGGTCGTCCTGTGCGCTACATCGGCGTATGCTTCTGCTCTTCCCGGCCTCCTGGATACGATTGCGATTCGGGAGTGGCTGGTCTGCGGACCGTTCCCGATTGGAACGCGCGAAGGCATAACCGGCGTCGTCGAAGACCCGCTGACGTTCAGACCGCAGGAGGGCGACACCTTTCGCTCCGCCCTGGTCCAGAGCGGCATCACTACCTGCCGCAAGGTAGCCGTTGACTCGCTCGGCTGGCTCGAAACCAACTACCAGGACGTACGCTGGGACACCTTGCAGGACTACTACGGCAACGTCGGACTCTCGTGCGCGGGTTTCGCGTATGCCGAATTCGACTGCCCGCAGGCCTGTCGCGCCCTGGCGGCCGCGCCCAGGCTCGGCGGTTTCGTGCTCAACGGCCGCGGCTACACGGGTGACATCTACGGCAACGGTTGGTTCCAGACTCCGGTCCAGCTCGACTCGGGGCCGAACCGCGTGCTGCTTCGGCTGTCCGGGTACGGCGACCAGAGGGTGAAGTTCCAGATTCTGCCGCCGGCCGCAAGCTTCCGTATCGTGACCGGAGACCTCACCGTTCCGGAACTTGTTGCCGATTCCAGCCTGACCGGCTGGCTCGGCGTACCAGTTTTGAACCTGACTCCAGACCCGCTCGATTCGGTAGCGCTGACAGTGCTGTTGGCGTCAGGGGATACGATCGGGCGGGCGCTGGTAGCGGGCGTGCCCGGCTCCGGCGTTCTCAAAGTCCCGGTCCGAATCTCCGTGCCGGCGCAGAAGCTAGACTCGACCGGTCTGGCCGTGGTCATCGACTCCCGGCATGCGGGAGACTCTGGCTCCGACACGGTCCACCTGCGCATCCGTCGCCCCGAGCAGTCACGGAAAGTGACGTTCATCTCATCGATTGACAGCTCCTGTCAGTACTACGCGGTCCTCTATCCAAAGGACTATGCCCCATCTAAACGCTACGCGCTGATTCTCTCCTTGCACGGAGCCGGGGTGGAAGCATCGGGACAAGCCGACGCCTACAAACCCAAGGACTGGGCGTTCGTGGTCGCCGCGACCAACCGCCGGCCGTTCGGGTTCGACTGGCAGGACTGGGGCAGGTTGGATGCTCTCGAAGTCCTGGACCACGCCCTCGCGAGTCTGCCGATTGACCGCGAACGGGTGCTGCTGACCGGCCATTCGATGGGCGGCCACGGCACCTGGCATGTGGGTCTGGCCCACTCCGACCTGTTCGCCGCGGCTGCCCCGGAAGCGGGATGGCCGAACCTCCAACTCTACGTCCCGACGTTCCTGCAGCGAAGCGCTACCTTCGCCGACCCGGCGCAGGTTGCAGTCCGCGATATGGCGATGCGACCGGACAACCCTCCCGCGATGCTTAGGAACGCTCTCAACCTGCCGCTCTACATCCTGCACGGCGGGGACGACGACAACGTGCCGCCCATCCACGGCCGCAACTTCGCCGCTTGGCTGGAGGAGCTGGGCTACCGCTTCACCTACAAGGAGGTACCGAACCGGCCGCATTGGTGGAGTTACGAGGACGGCCTCAGCTGCGTTGACGATACCGCCTTGATGAGCTTCCTCAAGGCGCAGCGGCGCGACCCCGGGCCGCGCCACATCCGCTACCGCACCGCCGACCTCGGCCAGTCCAACCGGAGTTACTGGACGGTTATCGAGCGTGTACGCGTCGTCGGCCGCGATGCGGACATCGAAGCCTGGGCCTCGGAATCCCTCATCTCGGTCAGAACCGTGAACATTGCCCAGTTCAGCCTGGAACTGGCCGGCAATCCCTTTTTCCCGGGTGCAGTCGCGGTAGAGGTCGATGGCAGGCGAGTCGGCAACAGGTACAGCCTGCCCGGAAGGCTGACGTTCCACGCGGCCGGCAAAGGCTGGGCTGCGGGTCCTGCCCGATCCGCACCATTGGCCAAGACCAGCGAACGCTACGGCCCGGCAAAGCAGGCGATGATGAAACCATTCCTGCTCGTGTACGGGACCTCGGACACTGGCCAGACGGCGTTTCTGCGCCACTCGGCGACGCAAGAGGGAATGCGGTGGTGGCTGATCGGCAATGGGCAGGCCCAGGTGCTGCCCGATACCGAGGTAACACCTGAATTCGTCAGGCGATACAACCTGGTGCTCTACGGCGGTCCGAAGGAGAACTCGGTCACGAACCTGATCGCCGACCGCCTGCCCATTCGTGCGAGGTTGGGCCGCATGTCGCTGGACGGCGCAGAACTCGGCGACAACCTGGCCGCTGCTTTTGTCTACCCCAATCCGCTGAGCCCTGACCATCTCGTCATGGTACGAATGGGGACTGACCCGGCCAGCACGAGACTATCCTTGTTCTGGGGTGTAGCATCGTCCGGCGCGGGCATGCCGGATTTCATGGTCTTCGACCGCAGAGTCCGTCGGTACGGCTGGGCAGGAGTCAGGGCGGCCGGTTTCTTTAGCCCGGACTGGAAGCTGGACCCGGCCTCGATGTATCTGCAGGAGTAGGGGATGCCGAGCCTTGTCCTCAACTCCCCGGCCAAGGTGAACCTGGGTCTCTGGGTCGGCCGGAAACGGGCCGACGGGTTCCATGACATCGTATCCGTGGTCGCACCGGTCAGGCTTGGCGACAGGATAAGCATCACCCGCACCAGGGCGGGAATTGAGGTGGCGTGCGACTCGACCGATGCCCCTTCCGGCCCCGGCAATCTTGCCTACAAAGCCGCGTCGGCCTTCTTTCAGGCAACCCGGATCGAATCAGGGTGCCGGATTCTCATTGCGAAACGCATCCCCGTGGGCGGCGGTCTCGGCGGTGGCTCATCCAATGCCGCCACGGTGCTGGCAGGCCTCAATCGGCTTTTCGGCAATGCCCTGGGTCCACAACGGTTGAGGAGCATCGGCGCGTCCCTGGGCAGCGACGTTCCGGCATTCCTGGTCGGGGGTCCCAGTATCGCCCGCGGGCGCGGCGAGAGACTCCGTCGCATCCAGCTTCCTCGCCTCGACCTCGTTCTCTGTTTCCCCGGACATGCGGTTTCCACGACCTGGGCCTACGCGGAACTTGACCGCCTACGGGCAGCCGGGCAGGGTTTGACACGGCCCGTGATTTCGCCTAATATACTCCGCGCCGCGTTGCGGCGCAACGAACCGGACAAGGTCGCCGCACAACTGACGAACAGCTTCGAGTGTGCGGTATTCAGAAAGCACCCTGCGCTCGGCCGGGCCAAGGAGCTCCTGCTCCGGCACGGCGCGTTCGCAGCATCACTGTCTGGTTCCGGCAGTACGGTCTATGGCCTGGTTCGAACGAAAGGCTGGAGAGACCCGATGGCCGCCCTGGCCCGGAGTGGATTCCACTGCGTCAAAACCAGCACCCTATAGACCAACGTCGAACGACGAGCGCCGAATGCCGAACCGTCGCAGCCCGTTTGCCGCTCGGAGTTCGCACTTCGGAGTTTCGTTTGGGGCGTCGTTCAACTGGCAGGACCCAGGACTTTGGATCCTGTTATGAAGGTTCGATTCCTTCCGCCCCAGCACAATGTCGGTACGCGAGCGAGGTAACATGCAAGGTGAGCTGAAAATCTTCCATGGCCGGGCCAACGTGCCGCTGGCCCTGAACATCTGCGAGCACCTCGGCGTCAGGCCCGGCGCTGCCGAGGTGAGGACGTTCGCGGACGGCGAAATCCGCGTCAACATCATGGAGAGCGTGCGCGGCAGCGACGCCTTCGTCATCCAGCCGACGCAGCCGCCGGCCGACAACCTGCTGGAGCTCTTGCTGATGATCGACGCACTCCGGCGCGCATCGGCCGAGCGCATCACCGCGGTCATCCCCTACTTCGGCTACGCGCGCCAGGACCGCAAGGACAAGCCCCGCGTCCCCATCTCGGCCAAACTCGTCGCCAACCTGATCGAACGGGCCGGTGCCGACCGCGTGTTGACGATGGAGTTGCACGCCGAGCAGATCCAGGGCTTCTTCGATATCCCCGTCGACCACCTGTACTCCACCCCGGTCCTGGTCGACTTCTTTCTGAAGCGCGGAGTTGACGGCTGTACGGTTGTCGCACCCGACACCGGCCGGGCCAACCGTGCCCGGGGATTCGCGCAGCGCCTGATGGAGAAGATGCCCCTGGCGGTAATCGACAAGCGGCGCCCCGAACCCAACAAGGCCGTGGTGATGAACGTAGTCGGCGAAGTCGAGGGGCTGGATGCGATCATCTTTGACGATATGGTCGATACCGGCAAGACACTGATACTGGCGGCCCGCGCCCTGCTGAAGCACGGCGCCCGGTCGGTGATGGCCGTGGCCACCCACGCCGTCTTTTCCGGGGACGCTGTCCAGAAGTTCCAGAAGTCGCCGCTAGACGAGATAATCGTCACCGATACACTGCCGCTGCCGCGTAAGAAGCTGGTTCGCAAGATTCGAGTACTGCCCGTCGCGTCGCTGTTCGCGGATACCATCCTCCGCACACACCGCAGCGAGTCGGTCAGCTCACTATTCATGTAGAGGAGAACATGGCATACACAGTAAAAGCAACCCAAAGAACCGACACGGGCAAGGGCAAGGTCGGCCGGCTCCGTCGCAGCGGGTCTCTGCCCGCAGTGATGTACGGACACGGCGAACCGTCGCTCATGCTGGCGATGTCGACCCACGAATTCGACCGGCTGCTCGATCGCATCAGGGGTCACAGCCCGATTGTCGAAGTCGAGATCGACGGCCAGCAGCCGCAGAAGTGCGTCATCAAGACCCTGCAGCGCAACCCGGTAACCGGCGGCCTGCTGCACGTCGATTTTCAGAAGGTCCACGCCGGCGAGAAGATCACGATGAACGTTCCCGTCCTCGTCAGTGGAGCGGCTGAGGGCGTCAAGCAGGGCGGTATGCTCGACCACGTCCTCCGCACCGTCCCGGTCCGCGCCACCATCGACGCGATCCCCGAGCATTTCCAGATCGATGTAACCAACCTGAAGATAGACCACAGCATCCATATCAAGGACCTGAACCGTCCTGACCTGGAATACACGTTACCCCTCGACTCCCCCATTGTCACCGTGCTGTCGCCGCGCAAGCTGACTGAGGCGCCTTCGGCTGCCGAGGCTGCCGCCGCCGCTGAGGCCGGACCGGCCGAACCTGAAGTCATAACCGAAAAGAAGCCGACCGAGGAAGAGACCGCGGGTGAAGAGGAGAAGGGCAAGGGCAAGGCCAAGGGTGAGAAGAAGGAAGAGAAGAAAGAAGAGAAGAAGAAGGAAAAAAAGTAGACCGGTGACCATATTCGGACTCGGCAACCCGGGGCCTCGCTATGCTCTCACTCGGCACAACATCGGCTTCATGGTCGTCGACTCGCTTGCCGCCAGGCTCGGGTTCAGGTTCCGGACGTTCGCTGATCGGGCAGTCGCCCGTCGCCAGTTCTCGGGCGACGAACTGGTGCTGGTCAAACCGCTTCTGTTCATGAACGAATCCGGTACTGTCGCTCGCAAGCAGCTCGAACGCAGACCGGACGCTCTGCTTGTCGTCTGCGACGACATGGCTCTGCCGTTCGGCCGGCTCCGCTTGCGTCCGGCGGGCTCGGACGGCGGCCACAACGGCCTCGGCTCGATGATCGCGCGCCTCGGCCGCAGCGACTTCTCGCGCCTGCGAATCGGAATCGACGCTCCTGCCCGAAGCAGCGACGGGGTGGACTACGTGCTCGAACGCTTCCCGGCGGAACAGGAAGAACTGCTGCCGGAAGTACTGGAACGCGCCGCCGATGCCTGCCTCGCCGTTGTCACCCAGGGACTCGAACGGGCCATGAACCGCTTCAATCCGATGCCCGCGCCCGGGGCCGAGGAGAAGTCCGATAGATGAAGGTCGGAATTGTCGGCCTGCCCAACGTCGGCAAGTCGTCGCTCTTCAACCTGCTCACCAGGGGCAGCGCCAGGGTGGACCTCTACCCGTTCACGACCATCGAGCAGAACGTCGGCGTGGTGCTGGTGCCCGACGAGCGGCTGGACCGCATCGCCCAGATTCTCAGGCCGGAGAAGGCAACACCGGCGCATGTCGAGTTCGTAGACATCGCCGGTCTGGTCAAGGGCGCGAGCGCGGGCGAGGGACTGGGCAACAAGTTCCTCGGCCACATCCGCGAGGCTGACCTGATTCTGCACATCGTGCGCGCGTTCTCCGCGGGCAACATCCCGCACGTGCTCGACACGGTGGACCCGGACCGTGACGCGGGGATAGTCGAGGCCGAGCTGGCCATAGCCGACCTCGCGATTGTCGAGAAGCGGCTGGAACACGTGCGCAAGGAGCCGAAGTCCCCGGAACACCAGCTTCTGCTCGAGGCACTTGAAAAGCTGCATTCGGCTCTGGCCCGGGGCGAGCGTCCGGTGCTGAATCCGGAACAGGCCCGCGCTGTGCGCGAACTCGGGCTTATCCAGATCAAGCCGGTGATCTACGCCGTCAACTGCTCGGACACCGAGCCGGCCAACCCGGCACGATTTGCGGCCACCGCGGCCAGGACCAGCCTGCTCTTCTCCGCGGCTCTCGAATCCGGCATGTGCGACTTCACCGAGCCGGAGCGGATCGAGATGCGCAAGTCGCTGAACCTCGCGCCCGAAGGCCCGGCCGGCATCGTCACGCGCTGCTTCGATGCGCTCCGCCTCATCCGGTTCTACACGATCAAGGGTACGGAATCGCGGGCCTGGGCGGCGCCGGCCGGGACGACAGCGCTCGAAGCCGCGTTCATGATTCACACCGACATCGGCAGCGGATTCGTCAAAGCCGAGGTGGTCAACTACCGTGACCTGGTCACGTCCGGCGACTTCCACGTCTGCCGCGACAAGGGCCACGTCAAGGTCGAAGGCAGGACCTACGTGGTGCAGGATGGCGACGTCCTGCTCATCAAGTTCAGGTAAGATGCAAAGCAAGATCCCCAGTCAATCACCAATCGTCATTGGTCAATTCCCAGAGGAGGAAGTTTGAATAGCTACGAACTCGCGATGATCGTCAGCCCGGACCTGGCCGAGAAGGATGTCCAGAAACTCGCCCAGGACTCAAAGGAACTGCTGGCGGCCAGCGGTGCCACCGCTGTGTCAGACGAGCAGGTCGAGCGTCGGGCGCTGGCCTACCCGATCAAGAAGCACAACGAAGCCAACTACGTGTACGTCAGCTTCTCGGGCCCGCCGAGCATACCCGAGAAGTTCCGCTACGAAATGCGACACCGCGAAGGTCTGATGCGCATGGCGTTCGTCTGCAAACCGGTGCCCAAGCCGCCGGTCGCGGCCGAGGCAGCGCCCGCGCCGCAACCCGCCCCGGAGGCGCCGAATGGCTGATCCCGAACGCGGCGGTCAGCGCAACCCGGGCACGCCCATACGGCTCGGGAACTTGAACGTCGTCATACTGCTGGGCCGGGTGACGATGGACCCGGACCTGCGGTACACTCCGTCCGGCGCGCCCGTGCTCGGCTTCCGGATCGCGGTGGACCGGGTCTGGCGCGACAAGGCGACAGATGAATGGAAGCGGGAAGCGTCGTTCTTCCAAGTGAACCTGTGGGGTCAAAGTGCGGAGCGTCTGAGCAAGACCATGAGGAAGGGGTCCGCCGTGCTCGTCGAAGGTCAACTACGCAGCCGCTCGTGGGAAGGCAAGGATGGCGAGAAGCGTTCCGTGGTCGAGATCAACGCCAACCGGACCCAGGTCCTGGACAAGACCGAGTTCGCTTCCGGCCCCGGAGCAGGACCAGTTGAGGAAGAACCGGACATTCCCAAGGACCAACTGGACGACATTCCGTTCTAGGCAAGTTAGGAGTCAGGGGTTAGCAGTCAGGAGGCCCGGCTTGGGCTTGTGCTTTCGTGCTGAGTGCATGGCCCGGGTTCCGGACTTCGTCATTCGTCCTTAGGACTTCGAGCTTCCCGCGTAGCGGGCTATGGCGGCTCGGTCGGGTCCCGGATCTGCTTGACCGAGTTGGGCAGGGCCTTGTCTTCCTTGAACTGGAAGTAGTAGGGCAACGGGAACCAGACCCGTACCGGCTGCCCGAAGTGTTCGGCCGGGGCGAATGAGCCACGCAGTGCCGTTGCGCAGGCCGACGAGTCGGCCGCTGCATAGCCCGAAGAACGCACGATCCTCGCTGCCAGAACCGCACCGTCGAAGTCCACCAGCGCTTCTGCGTCTGCCGCGCCGCTGAAGCTGTACTGCTTCAGCACTTCCGGGTAGCCGGCCGGCTCCACAACAATGGGCTGGGGAGGCTTCTGGACCTTGTAGAAGCTGACCGTATTCTCGAAGTCACCCAGCAAGGGTATCACCGACTGGTTCCAGTAGCAGAGCATCCCCGGATGGTTGAAACCAAGCACAACCGTGTCCCCGGGCTCGGTCCTGGCGCCCGAGTCCGGGACCTGCGACGTCACGAGGAAGAGCGTCACCTTCGCGGTATCTACATCGACCTGCTCGAACCGCGACACCAGCCCGAGCTTCCTGAGCGCCCGGTGGGCATGATAGATGTCTTGACCGACCAGCTTCGGTACGGTCAGAGAATCAGCGGCCAGACCGAAAGCAGCCAGCGTCACCACCAGACACGACACGGCTGTGACTCTCGGGCTCATGATTCAGCTTATTCGACCTGCTGCCTCCTGTCAAACCTGATGGAAGAAGAGCGCCCGCGCGAAGCGGGCGCTCTGGAGAGAGAAACCGGATCCTGCTACCGAGTCACCATCAGCTTGCCGGTCAGATGCCTACCGTCGAACTCGTACCGGTACAGGTATACGCCTTCCGGAACCAGCGCGCCGGTCTGAGACCGGCCATCCCAGACCGCGCTGAACCTGCCCGGATCGCTCCGGCCTCCGGCCAGAGTGCGGACGATCCTGCCGGCCGCATCGAAGACGTCTAGTGACACGTTGCCGCGCCGAGGAACGGAGTACGCCAGCCGGGTGCTACGACGGAACGGGTTCGGTCCGACAGCGACTTCCATTTGCCTGGGAGGAATCACATTCGGTCCCTGGATGCCGCTGGGGTTCTGCCACTTCTGAATCACGATCGGATTGTCGGTACCTGGCCCTTCGTTGTACAGAAGGAACCCGGCGACTTGATCAATGAGGTACTGGACCATGACCGTGTCCCCGATCGGATGAAGGATGGACGGGAATCGATAGGAGACATCGCCGCCGTCGGTGATCTTCGTCCCGGGAGCCCAGGTCACTCCGTTGTCTTCCGAGAAGGAATACCAGATGTCGGCGCGTACCCGCGACGTCGTCTGCTCCACGTTCACACCATCGAACTCCTCCCAGGCGACGAAGAGGTTGCCTCGGTCGTCCTCGCCGAGGCTGGGGCGGGCGCAGATCATGACGTTGTACCCGACGGCAGCGTTTAGCGACTCCGGTGAAGCGATGTGAATGCGGTTCCACGTATCCGGATTGGACTCACACCAGTGCCAGATCTCGCCGGGCAGAATCCAGTTGGTGTCGCGAACGTACGGACTCACGTTGCCCACTATGTGCAGCCGGTCCTGCCGGTCATACAACGGGAAGAGCGACGTCAGGTGATAGGACGGCAGGCTCTCGGAGCCGGGAGTGAAGGCCGGCGGGAAACCTAGATCCACAGGCATTTCCCAGACGCCGCCGGCATCATAGGATTCGACGTAGAAACCCGGGTTCTGCGCGTAGCCGCTGGCCGGCGTCGAGACCCAGGTTATGCAGACCTTGTTCGAGCCGGACACCCCTGATGTCGTGATGTTGTGGGTGGGGAAATTCGGCTCGGGTTGGGGCGCAGGTACGCTCGCCGGGGTTTCCCAGGTCGACCAGTCAGTGGAACGGCTCCGGAGAAGGTTGTCCTGATTGTTTGCGTCGATCACCGCCAGTTGGTAGGCACCGTTGTTGCTGACAGCGATCCATGGCCACTCGCAGTAGTTCAGAGCCGTTGACTCGCCGTACACGTACTCGAAGATACCGGCTCCAACGTCAGCATCCCTGGCGAACAGTGGCGCGAAGTCCATGGTTCCCGAGCCGGTGGAGTGGTGAGCCGAGATAACGGCTACGCCGTTCGTATCGGTATCGATCCTGCCGTACCCGGTGCGTATGGAGTAGGCATTGACGCCCGACTGCATGAAGTCGACGTCGCTCCAGTTCCAGGCGCCGGCCGTGTAGTCATAGAAGTTGTAGCGCATGTTGCGGTCGGGGAACGTGGTGTTCGACTGGTCCGTAGAGTACATCCACAGCACGTGGATGCCTTTGCCCGGAGTCTGGGTGAGCATCCTCAGCGCCGGTCCGTTGGCGCCCCAGTCATAGGTCGTACCGCCGACCGTATCAACGGTGCCGATGGTGAATCGCGCCTCATGTCTTGGACCGGATCCGGCTTGCGGGCCTGACGGCAGCACCTTGCCGTCGTCAGGGAGCACAGTCACGGGCTGCAGCGACACGGCCAGGGCGAGCGCCGGCGCCAGCAGCATCAGACCGACGATACTACGCACACATACCTCCTTGGGGGTTTGCAGCCTATCGCACACAGCCGGACAGATCCGGCTGAGCCTGGGTTGATTCTAGTATTGCACCCGCGTCAGTCAAGCGGGAAAGGGAACTCAGGGATCAAACTGCCCCCGACCCGCAACCACCACTCTGCCGCCGACGCGCACCAGAATACCGCCATCCCTCTCCCCTCCCTGCAGATAGAGCAGCGACGGCCGCTTGATTTCTATTCCCTGCTCGGCATAGATGGCGAACTCTCCCGTACCCAGGTACCGGTGCCGGACGAGCCAAGCGCAGAGACAGCCGTTGGCGCTGCCGGTCGCCGGATCCTCGGGCACGTCGTAGTAGTCGCAGAAGACCCGCACGTGCAGCCGGCATTGCGGGTCGATGGTCTCCGGCGCGAACGCCAGCACAGCCTTGGCCTCGAGCCGGTCGGTCAGACGGCAGTAATCAGCCTGGTTCACCTTGATGCCCTGCACTGCGGCCAAGGTCCTGACCGGGACGATGACGAATGGAAGTCCGGTCGATACCTCCTGCACCGGAAAGGCGTTGTCGATGTCGGAAGGCGCGAGACCCAGCACACCGGCCGCTGTCGGCGCGTCTATCGCGGCACCGAACACCGGCGGAACCTGGGTCATCATCAATCGCTCGCCGTTCTCCTCCACTGCCACGGGCACGGTCCCGATTCCTAGGTCCAGATCGACCTTGTCCGGACTGCGCCCGAGAAACCGGTCCCAGATGACGAATGCGGTCCCCAAGGTCGGGTGCCCGGCAAACGGCACCTCGCGCGCCGGAGTGAAGATGCGCACCGGCCACCCCCGCTCATTCGGTCTGTCCGACAAGATGAAAGTAGTCTCGCTGAAGTGAATCTCCCGCGCCAGGGCCTGCATCTCCTCGTCCGGCATCCCGGCCGCGTCCGGGAACACGGCAAGCTGGTTGCCTTCAAACCGCCTTCGCGCGAACACGTCACAGATGATGAAATGTCGGCTCATGGCACAGAATCTATCCTCATCCCTTCAGCAGGTCAAGCGGGCTTCCGGCACCCCGCGCGCAAGCTGGGCGCATCCGGGACAAGAACCCGATCTCGCAGCTCGTGACTGCGAGGATGTACTACGGACTGAGGGATGCGGTCGCCGAATTCAGCACGAACCTGTTCGCGTTGCTCAACCACCTGACGCTGGTCGCGCTCTTTGTCTGGGCCTGGCTGCTGACGATAGCCTGGTATCCCATTGCTGAAGCGGCAGCGGCGATTGCGCGCGGCTCCACTGTGCCGCCGGTGTCCATCGCAACCATCGCCATTGCCGGCGGCATCTGGCTGCTGGCTTCACTCCGGTTCGGCCTGCCCTGGCATCTCTTCCTGCTCAACCCGGCAATCCTGACAGTGTCGGTGTTCGTTGGTGTTCGGGCGATGCTGCTAGCACTGACCGGCCTGGGCTACTGGAAGGGCCGCCGCCTGGCAGCACGAAAACCGCGATTGATTTGAAGGCCGTCTACTCACGCGGAGGGCAGTCGTGCCGCAGCCGAAGTCCGCGCCGCCGGCATCGAATCGGGTGACTGCCGCGGATGCTCGTTCATCTTGCCCTGACTCGTTCGACCCGGTCGACGACCAGCGGTGAACGGAGCGGTCCGTTCAGCAGGACCGTAGTCAGGTCCCGGGCATAGGCTCCCAGCGTATCGTCGGTCACTACCAGGAACGTCCCATCCGGAATCTCGCACTGGATCATCGGCGCCGAAAGCACCACCGAGTCCATCACGAAAGCGAGCCGCTGGCGGACGTGCCTGGCCGTGACCTCGGCCAGCTTCTGCGTCGGGTTACAGCCGCTGAACGTGTCGCGGCCCAGTCGGATTTCCACAACAAAGGGCGCGTGGAACGGCTCAGCATCCTTCGGCAGTGGACGGGAGGGTCGGGCGCCGCGCGGCCGATGCGCGTCCGCATGCTCAATCAGCCATCCCTTCACGTTGGACATCTGCGGCTGCCGTTCGACGATGTAGAGAGTTCGCCATGTGTCGGCCATACCCATGTCCGGCGCCCTGAACACCGGTTGCCAGCTTCCGTAGACCAGCGAGTCGATGCCGTCGAGCACGGCGCTGACCAACCGGTAGTCCGGGTTGGAGACTCGGAAATCGTGCGCGCGATAGCCGATCCTGCCGGAAAGAGACTCCAGGCCGGAGATTGGATGCCTGCGCAGCCAGTTGTCCGCACTGTCCAGAACCGTCCATGCGACCGAGTCTTCTGCGATCAGCCGGAAGCTGACCAGTCCTTGGGTCGAGGCAATTCGCTCAATCCGTGCCGCGCCCGCAGTGTCCTCGACCGTGACGACGAGTCGGTTCTCGCCGATCTCCACCTTCGCCCGCTGGCTCGGCGGGCGAAAGCCGGGTTCCTCGTAGAGCAAATCAAGCCGCGTCTGGATTCTGGCTGAGTCGCCGCGAAGGCGCAACGCCGCACGCGTGGTGTCAGCGAGCCGAAGGGTGATACGTAGATTGGTCTTGCCCCCGCAGCCGATCAGAACCAGCCCCGTCAACAGCCCGAGCATCGAAGCAGACAATCTCCACATCTTGCCTCCCCACTTGCATGAAATTTCCGTCTCAACGCTTCTTCTACCGATCTGGTCTGCTGTCCGCAGGGCAGTTGCGCCCCGTGGACATCATCCGATCGGACCACTGCCGATGATTCTCCTCCGGCTTCGTCGCCTTCACCGAGAACATCAGCGGAATGGTGTCAGGCTTCCCTTTGATGCGCCAGCGGCCGTCCGCGCCCTGCTCCATGAACGGGAAGTGGTCATGGCTCAGATATGGGAACTCGTGCAGGAACTCCAGGTGCAGACCCGCGCCCAGCAGGGCGTTCACGATGTCGCCCAGGCTGTGCGTCCACTCGAAGGAAGGGTGCTGCACTACCGCGTTCGGGTCGGCGTAGGAACCCTCTGACTCCCACCGCGTCGGCTCCGGCCCATGGAAGTAGGAGTACCGGACGTCAAGGTCCTTTGCCGCGCGGCTGTTGTCGAACACGTTCACGAACGGGTGGGCCTCGCGCAGGTAGAACATGCCGCCGGGCCTGAGATAACGCGAGACCACGCGCGCCCATTCCCCGAGGTCCCGCAGCCAGCAGAGCACGCCGAGCGAGGTGAAGACGATGTCGAACTCCCCGGCAAGTACCGCCGGCAGGGCGTATACATCGGAGCAGATGAACCGGACGTCGAGCCCAAGCTCGCCGGCAAGCGACCGGGCAAGGTCGATGGCCTTCTCTGAGAAGTCGACACCGGTGACCTTCGCGCCGAGCCTGGCCCACGACATCGAGTCCTGTCCGAAGTGACACTGCAGGTGCAGGAGCGTCTTGCCGGCAACGTCGCCCACCTCATCGAGCTCGATGGGATCGAGGGTACATCTACCGGCCTTGAACCCGGCCACGTCGTACAGCTTCGAGCCGGCGTTGATGACTACCAGTTCATCCCAGAGCTTCCGGTTCTCGGCGCTGAACCTGTCCATCGGCTGGAATCCGGGCATTAAGACCCGTGCCGGGTCAGACTCACCATCTTGTCCCGCCGTGTGCGCGAACCTCCAGTCCGAGGTGCTGCGGGAACGATGAACGGCCGAGGCCGCTGGCTGTTGGCCGCAAGCTGTCGGCCATCCTCGTCCGGACCGCCAACGTGACATGCCCTCGGCCTGAGGCGCGCGACTTGCCGCCCTGCGTTTCCCACAGGGGGTTCCGAAGCCAACAGCTTCGCCAGTGTCCTTTCTGAAGGCTGCAGGCCGGTAGCCGCAAACCCCAGGCCAGCATCTGCCGTCATCTCGTCGAATGGCCGGCTCTGATTCTCCGCCCTGTCACGACAGGCTGCTGGAACCCATGACCCAGTAGAAACGGAACCCGGCGTCAGCGTCGCCGCCGAAGTACTGGTCGGTCGTGCCGAGGTTGAATCTCGGCACTATCTCACCGTAGATGCTGAGCGGGAGATGTGGAAGGAAGTACTCGAGGCCGAGGGGCATCCGGAGCGCCATCCTCATGTTCTGTTCAAGCGGCTCGCGCATCCTCGCCTGCAGGCCCAGCCCCATGAAGAGCCCCAACTGGCCGTCTTCGGCCGCGTCCTTTGTCAGCCGCACGCTGTGAAACAGCATGTCACCATGAACCTGCACCGACGAGTCCGCCCACCAGGAATATCCGATCCCTGCGTCCAGCGCGAACCCGGTCTTCGTCCACAGCTTGGCGCTGAGGCCAAACGGCACGCCTATCATCGGTCCCACGCCCAGGTACATGGCGTCGGCCTTGCCTGGCCCGGCGCAGAGTATCACCGCCGCCACCAAGAGGATTCGTCTCACTTCACGTCCTTTCGTACAATGCCATCGCCCACTACCAGCGCCCCGGTTCAAAAGCAGATGCTCAAACCAATGCCGCCGACGAGATAGTTGGGCGCCGGCCCCACAAATCCGAGCTTGAGGTCTGTCGGGAAGTACCCGAGTTTGTAATAGAGGCGCTCAACGTAGTTCTTCGTGCCCAGTTGGTAGTTGAAGAACCGGCCCAACCCGGCATTGAAGTCGATGTTCAACGGGTACGACCTCAGCCTGAGCAGGAACGCGCCGTGTGCGCCCCACCCCGCTTCCTCGGTATGGTCCGCCGCCACCTCCAGGCCGAGCTGGGGCGACCGCGAACGCTTGCCGTTGTAGAGCTGCAGTTTGGCGCTGAGCAGGCTCGGCCACAACGTGACCACCGGTCCGGCCGCGGATGTCACGACCGGCTGGGTTCCATAGTCGAACTCGACGCCGAGGAAGTCAAGCGGCTGGAAGGAAGCGTAGCCTGCAAACAGCCCTCCGCCTCGGCCGACCGAAAAGCCGACACCGAAGATGCCGAACCGGCTCTCGCTTGCGCCATAACCCGGGCTGTAGCTCGGCGGCACGTAGGAAGTCGGCGGCGTGTTGTAGGTCCAGCCCTGGTGCAGCCAGCGGTAGATGTCGTCGGCCAAGGCCTGGATGGCATCGTCACCGTCCGTGTAGGCTGACTGACCACTGCTCGCGTCGAAGAGATGACCGCGATTGAGTCCTGACACGCCTGCGGTCGCCGTTATCTGAGTCGTGCCTTGTGTCTCGTACGTCCAGACCATGTCGATGCGGAGGTTCGGTTGCACGCCGTTCGCCTCGGTGAAGCTGACACCGTCAGCCGCTCCGTTGTTGTTCAGGCATTCGAGCACGTCGTCAGCTATGAATGCCGGACCCGCGTTCGGGTACCGCCATTCCATGCCCGCGCCTGCCGAAACGGAAATGACAACCTTCAGATCAGTGTTGCGAAAAGCCGGCTGTTCGTCCGCGGCCAGCATGCCGCAGGTGAGGACAACCATGCTGATGACGGCGGGTGTTCGTCTCATGTGCTCCTTTGCTGCGGTCAGGCTAGTCCGTTGACATGGAGTTTGACCGGAGACGCGAACTTCCGATTTGCGGACAGTCACAATGCGTGACACTTCCACTCTCGTCAAGGTCTGTCGGCATATCGGGGTCCTTCGGCTTTGAGGAATGGCCGAATCCGGCCAGGGTCAGACAGCGGAGCTGTTCTTCCTTGTACTCAGGGGACAGCAGCACCTCGCGGTCGCGCTCGAAGTGCTCGACAGGGTCAATCACCAGTGCGGGCGCAGAGGCTCCCATTGAAGCTCCAGAATACCCTCCGGCAATACGAAGTCAAGCTCCCGCCGAAGCGGGACAGAGACGCGGGCAGAGGCTTGGGCCGAGTGCCGGGAAGGCAGCAGGACAGATGAAGGTGGTGAGACTGAGGCCGACAGTGGGAGCAACCGCAGGAGCAGTGATTGGGGCAGGAATGTAACCGGCGACTTGTCCGGCGAGTGGGCATGTAGTGGCGTAAGCTGCGGGGTTGCGTGCGGGCGGTATGGAGGCTCCAACTGCCTGCTCAACTCCGGAGCAGAGGACGTGAGGGATTGCGGGTACAGCACCTTGGCCCGTAGCCGGCAAGACGCCGGACGCAACTGCCGGGTAGAGACCTTGGCCGACTACAGGAGGAAGGCTGTACCCAAATGTGGGAGGAGCGACCACCGGACGGGTTCTCAACCACTTACCCGCTCTGCTGGGGGGCCGAGTTCGACCGTCACCGCCCCCGGCGTCAACCCCTGGCTGTAGGAATCTGAGCCGCCCACAGGAAAACCAGGCTCCTGATTGTGTATACTGCATATTCTCCCGGCGGCCGCAATCAGGCCTAAGTTCTTCATTCTCAATTCACTATTCGCCATCCCCGCCCTGACCCCTCCTATGCCTCCCCCGCAGCTATCCACAAAGCCTCCGAAGTCACTTCCCGAGGGACTTCCCGCGGAACTAGTGGGGTTGATTCGAGCGTTATCTTCACCGCGACTTCATCGGCTACCTCGCGAGCAACGACCAGAGTTCGCTGTCCGGATCCTTGTCGGTCAACATGCAGCGTTCCTTCCCAGGTCCGAGCCCAGGTTCCAGTCCACGTTCCTCTCCGAGTAACGACCCAGATGATTCCGCAGACAACCTCGCTACCAACCTGCCGAGCTTCTTGGAGAATAGCGAGGGAGGCTCCGGCACAAGCCGCAGCCGGCTGCATCGGACCAGGACCGAGTGCTTCTTTCGGTAGGTCTTCGGCTTCATTTCCTCAGTGCCCTGCAGGCGAGGCTCACGCGGAAAGCGGAGCGGCGCCGAAGCGCCGCTCCGAACGGGATTGGTTTGCGCGGTCTAGCGGGACAGGACTACCTTGCCCCAGGCCTGCGCGGTCGCGCTCTGGACGCGGTAGAAGTAGATGCCCGGCGCGACTGCGCGTCCCTCGTCGTTCCGGCCGTCCCACGAGAGCCGCACGCTCGGCGCAACTGTGGATCCTCGGGCGAGCGTACGTACGACCCGGCCGCTGTTGTCGTAGATCCGCAGGTCGATGCTGCCGGCCGAGGGCATCTGCAGCGACAGGTTCGTCCTGCCTGTAAACGGGTTGGGCCGGGCCAGCACCTCCATCTGGTCGGCGGCTCCCGCAAAGCGGAGTTCCGGCTCTTCGACGCCGGCCCGTCCGTAGTTGAACCCCGCCACCTTCACGATCATGTTGTTGCTGGAGCCACCCTTCATGATGGTCAGCCAGTACGAGCCGTCGCGTGGGTCGTATTCGATACCCCGGACGTCCCAGGTCTTGATCGGGAAAACATACCCGTTGAGCACCGTGTCACCGACGCGGTCCAGTTCGTACATGCCGCAGCTGTCGATGAGACCGCCGGACGCGTTGTACCATGCCCAGGCGTTCAGGAGCGACGGCGGATTCGTGGGCGAACGGTCGTCGAGCGCCAGGCAACGGGTACCGTACGGTCCCACCAATGGATGGGTGAAGGAGCCCTGTGAAAAACCGAGCGTGTCCGTGAGGTATATCATCTGCCGCGAGGAGGAAGACAGCCGACGGTCCGACAGGTAGACAGTGTGCGCGGCCTCGTGCTCGGTGGCGCCGATCGGGTAGGCCAGCGACATGGTGAACTGGTGGCGCACCGCGCCGTTGGTGCCGATCTTGTACATGATCTTCTGCGGATTGCAGGACACCCAGAGCCCGTTGTCGTAGCCGACATAGTCGATATCGGTGCAGGAATCCTGCGGCGCCGGGATGGTGCCCTGCGACGTCAGCATGCTGTCCGAAGAGTACTTGTAGATGGTCGCCTGGTTGTAGTTGACACAGTAGATCAGGTTGTCACTGGTATTGTAGGTCACGCCGTACAGGCCCGGGGCCGACGGCATGTCTGGGACGGGCTTGGGTCCCCAGATGATCTGACCCGGTTGCATACCGACAACCAGCACTATCTGCATCTTCTTGGTGTAAAGGGCGGCGCTATCGCCGGTGATGAAAAGCGAGCAGGTGAAAGAAGTGCCGGGGACGATGCCGGCGTCGGCGTGGAGCACGAAGGGGTTGGCCGTGTTGGTGGCTGAGCCGCCGGACGGGATGTTGCCCCATGACCCCAGTGAGTCGGGTACGGTCAGCTGGGTGTTGTAGCTGCGGAACTTGCCGGTAACGTTGTTGCAGGCCGCGCCGCCGCTGTTCTTGAGCGTGGCCAGCAGCTTGGCGGTCTCGCCCGGGTCCATGGCCCCGTTGTTGTTGCCGGTGGAGTCTATCACCTGCGTCGAGGTGAGTTTGAGCGACGGTCCGCTCGACAGGCCGACGGAGTCGACCGCCGCAAGCGCATCTATCCGGCCCGCGCCGAAATCGTTGTCCTTGCCCGCACCCCCGAGGTCGACCGCGGTCAGCTCGAGAATCGAATCCACCTCGCCCGGTAGCAGGTCAGGGTTCTTCTGCAGCATCAGGCAGACCGTTCCCGCGACGTGCGGGGTCGCCATCGACGTGCCGTCCATCTCCTGGTAGCTGCCACCGATGGCACACGACTTGACGGCGACACCAGGAGCAGAGACGTCCGGCCGGGTCAGCCCGGGCGGATACGCGTAGTCGTTGAACGGCGCGACGCTCGACCACGTCACCGGGCCCTGCGACGAGAAGTACCCGATGGCATCGCTTGCGTCGGTCGCACCGACGGAGACGATTCCCGACAAAGCGCCGGTACCGGTGTTCTGCGGATTCCACCACGGCGGCGGCACGTTGCCCGGACAACGCAGGCCGGTTGGCGGATAGTCGTACCCGCGCTCATTGCCCGCCGCCACGATCTGCGACAGGCCGGCCGCCTTGACGTTGTTGGCAAGAGTGCGCCACGTCGACTGGTCCGGACCCCAGGTGATCCGCCAGCCCATCGACATAGTGTAGAGGTCGGCGCCGTGAGTCGGCGAAAGCGGCGGGGACACACAGAACTGCACTGCGGCCCACATCTGACTCTGGCCAGCCGAGTCCACTCCGTTCTTGACCCGGCAAATCATGATCTGAGCGTCCGGCGCGACGCCGCTCTGAGTACCATTGGTGCCGTCACCGGCAACCGTGCCCGCCGTGTGCGTACCATGGCCATGCTGGTCCATGGGGTCGTCGTTGTTGTACTCGAAGTTCCAGCCGTGATGTGGGTAGTTCGCGTCGGTCCACAGGTGGTCGGCCAGATCTGGGTGGGTGTAGTCACAACCGGTGTCGATGTGGCCACAGACAATCCCCGCCCCGGTGTATCCCTGGGTCCAGACCGCGGGAGCGTTGATCTTGGACACGCCCCAAGCGAGCTCTTCGGTCCCTTCATCTTGCTGCTCGGGCAACGGCAGGCCCGGGCTGTACACACGGTCATAGTGGACGTAGCTCACCTCGGTCCGTTCCGAGAGCTGCTGGATTACGGCCGGAGTCGCCTCACAGTACACCGCGTTCACCACCCAGAGCGACTGAACATTCTGGGCGTCGGTGGTCGCCAGGTACTCGAGCACCCCGGCCTGCTGGTCGGCCGAGTACTCCTGCAGTACGCGGGCAGCCTCGGCCCGGCGTTGAGGTTTCGGCATGCCGTCCACCAGATTGTCGAGCAGTTCGGCGTCGAACTGCTCCTTCAGGACTGCGTGCACCGGCAGTTTCTGCCCTGCCTTCGCCGCGGCCATGTGCTGCTGCAGATCCGGGCTGATGAGCCCGAAGCTTGTCCCCGCCAGCACCAGTACCAATACAGCGACCAAACTCCTCAAGAATGCCTCCCGTAGTTACATCGCCTGTCTGACCAGTCAAGGACCGCGGCCCGCCGTCAGCCGAAAGGCGCACGATCCTCGTTCAGATTGTAGCCGCCGGGCAAGGCAAGTCAACACGGCTGGAATCCCCGTGGTCCGGCGCTTTGCCGGCAAGACACCGCGGCACCAGACATGCGCCGAGCTCTCGTCCGGACCCGTTTTGTGTCTTCGTGGCCCTGTGGCGGACTCCGATCCCGGTTCTAGGCGAATTGATTGACAATCCCGACCTTTTCGCTATGGTATGGGTTCAGAATAAGGAGAAAACCTTGCTTAAAATTCGACTAAGGCGCATGGGACTTCGGAACCGGCCTGACTACCGGGTTGTCGTCATCGACTCGCGCAAGGCGCGCGACGGCGAATACCTGGAGTCGGTCGGCCACTATGACCCGCGTACGAAACTCCTGGAACTGAAAACCGATCGCATCGGGCACTGGGTTTCGAAAGGCGCCCAAACGTCCGACACGGTCGGCAGGCTCCTGAGCCGCTACGCCCGGCAGCACGCGTCGACCGCCGAGCCCGCCAACGGCGAAGGTGCGACCGCTGCAACCATACCCGGCGAACCCGTTTCCACCCCGGAGAGCGCGACACCGACGGACACACCGAAGGAGTAGGCCATGAAAGAGATGATCGAGCACATCGTGAAGGCGCTCGTCGACCACCCCGACCAGGTCAAGGTCACCGAACTCGCCGGCGAGCGTACGCTCACCTACGAAGTCAAGGTCATGCCCGGCGACCAGGGCAAGGTCATCGGCCGGCAGGGCAATACCATCGACGCGGTCCGGGCGATTGTCAGAGCGGCTGCCCGTAAACTGGACAAGCACGCCACGGTCGACGTAATCCCCTAAACCGACCGCGGACACGACCGCCATCCCGACCGATGCAGGCAGCCGTCATCACGCTGTTCCCGGAGTACTTCCGCGGTCCTTTCGACTGCGGACCGACCCGCGTCGCCCGGGCTGACGGCAAGCTCGAACTCAGTTTCACCAACCCCCGAGATTTCACGACCGACGCCCACCGCACCGTGGACGACTACCCGTTCGGCGGCGGCGCCGGGATGGTGTTGAAACCGGAACCCCTTTGCCTGGCAATCGACAGCGTCCGCCGGCCCGGCAGCCTGGTCGTACTCCTCTCTCCGCAAGGAGAAGGTTTCTCCCAACCGATGGCTGAGTTGTTCAGCCGCATCGACCATCTGGTACTTGTCTGCGGACGGTACAAAGGTGTGGACGAGCGCGTCCGCACGCTGGTAGACCGTGAGGTGTCAGTCGGCGACTACGTGCTGGCCGGCGGCGAGGCCGCGGCCGTGGTAATAATCGAGGCCATCGCCCGGCTCCTGCCCGGGGCAGTCGGCCACGAGGACTCGGTCGCGACCGATTCGTTCTCAGCCGGTATCCTCGACTCCCCTTACTACACCCGGCCGCGCGAGTTTCGCGGCCGAGAAGTCCCGGAGGTTCTGGTGTCCGGCGACCACGCCTCGGTCGCCCGCTGGCGCCGGGAACAGGCTTTGAAGACGACCGCTCAGCGCCGGCCCGAACTCCTGCGCAAGGAAGTCCTAACCGAATCCGAGCGCGAGTTCCTCTGCCGCGAACTGGAAAAGGAGACTATCAATGGCTAAGAAAGAAGCCGCCAAGGAAACGAAGGCCGCCGCGCCTGTCCGGCACGAGCCGGCCGAGATTCCGCCGCTGCGTCCCGGCGACAGCGTCGCAGTCCACGTGCGGATTGTCGAGGGTGACAAAGAACGCCTGCAGCTTTTCGAGGGAACGGTCATCCAGATTCGCGGAGCGGGCGCGAACCGCAGTTTCACGGTCCGCAAGGTAAGCCGCGGCTACGGTATCGAACGCATCTTCCCCTACGCCACCCCGGCTATCGCCAAAGTCGAGGTGAAACGGCACGGCAAGGCCAGGCGGGCGAAGCTCTACTACCTGCGCAAGCGGACCGGCCGCGAGGCGATACTCCAAGAGCAGCGGGGTGAAGTACAACCTAGACCAGGAACTGTGGCTGAGTAGCTCCCTCTTCTGCGGCGTGGACGAGGTGGGAAGGGGGGCGTTGGCCGGACCGGTGGTCGCGGCCGCAGTAATCCTCCCACGCCACGCCACAATCGCAGGCGTTGACGACTCCAAGAAACTGACTCCGCTCCGGCGCGAGCGGCTCGAGCCCGAGATAAAGCTCCGCAGCGTGGCCTGGGCGGTCGGCGCGGCGAGCCACCGCTTCATCGAAGAACAGAACATCGCCCGAGCCTCTTTCCGCGCCATGCGCCTCGCTGTTCGCCGGCTGCGGGTTCAGCCCGAACTCATCCTGGCCGACGGCTGGGCCATACCGGATGTCGGCCTCCCCTGCCACGGCATCATCCACGGCGACAGATCCAGTCTCTCCATCGCCTGCGCCTCAATCATCGCCAAGGTCTGGCGCGACCGCCTGATGATACGCTTGTCCCGGAACTACCCGGGCTACGGTCTGGACCGGCACAAAGGGTACGGCACCGCAGCCCACCTGCGGGCGCTCCGTGAACTCGGCGTCTCCCCCATCCACCGCCGGACATTCAAACCGGTTGCCGCCCTCGTCGCCAGCGAGCAGTGAAAGCCAAACCGCTGGGCCGGAAGGGAGAAGATCTTGCTGCCTCGTACCTGCGGGACATCGGCTGGGAGATCCTCGAACGCAACTACACGACCTGGCTCGGCGAGATCGACCTCATCTGCCGGGACCGCGGCACGCTCGTTTTTGTCGAGGTGAAGACCCGCACCGCTACCGACTTCGCCCGGCCCGACCAGTCGGTCACGCAGCGCAAGCAGGCCAAGCTGCGCCGGCTGGTGGAAGACTACCTGGTGCAGCACCGGCAGGAGTCGGCCGACGTCCGGTTCGACGTCCTCGGCGTCACGCTCGGCTCCGGCCATCCGGAATTCGACCATATCGTCGGAGCTCTCTAGTGTTGTCGCGGGTGCTTTCGGCCGCGGTGTTCGGAGTGGACGGCTACATCGTGACCGTCGAGACCGACGTCACCCATGGACTGTCCCAATTCAACATCGTGGGTCTGCCCGACGCCGCGGTTAAGGAGTCTCAGCACCGGGTTCAGGCGGCAATCAAGAACTCCGGCTTCGCTTTCCCCAACCGCAAGATCACGGTCAACCTCGCCCCGGCCGACGTCAAGAAGGAGGGTGCGGCTTTCGACCTGCCGATGGCGGTCGGCATCCTCGGCGCCGGCGGGACCATCCAGCCAGAAGCTCTCCGTAACTTTGCTCTCCTCGGCGAACTCTCGCTCGACGGCTCGGTCCGCCCCATCAAGGGCGCGGTGTCGATGGCGGTGGCCGCGAAGCTCGCGGGTTTGCGCGGACTGATCGTCCCGCCCCAGAACGCGACCGAGGCCGCGATGGTACAGGGGCTGCCGGTATACGCGGTCGGCTCGCTGGTCGAGGCGGTGAACTTCATAAACGGCGCAACCGCAATCGAACCGACGCACACCGATATCGCCACGCTCTTCGCCCAGGCTGCGATTCCGCCGGTCGACCTGGCTGAGGTCCACGGACATGAGCACGCCAAGCGGGCTCTGGAGATTGCCGCGGCCGGCGGACACAACGCGCTGATGATCGGCCCGCCCGGCTCGGGCAAGACCATGCTCGCGCGCCGGCTTGCGACCATCCTGCCGCCCATGTCCCTGGACGAGGCGCTGGAAGCGACGCGGATTCACAGCGTAGTCGGCGCGCTCTCCCCGGACCGGCCTTTGGTCGCGACCCGGCCATTCCGCTCCCCGCACCACAACGTCTCGGAATCCGGCGCCATCGGCGGTGGTACCGTGCCCCGGCCCGGAGAGGCGTCACTCGCCCACAACGGCGTGCTCTTCCTCGACGAGCTACCGGAGTTCCGACGTGACGTACTCGAAGCCCTGCGGCAACCGCTCGAAGACGGCGACGTCACCATCGGCCGGGCCCGCTCGACCTTCACCTTCCCGGCGCGGTTCATGCTGGTCTGTGCCATGAACCCCTGCCCGTGCGGATTCGCCGGCGACCCCCGCCACACCTGCTCGTGCTCGCCGCAGAAGATTCGCCACTACCGCAGCAAGATCTCCGGTCCCCTGCTCGACCGGATTGACATCCACATTGAGGTGCCTGCCCTGAAGTACGACGACATCTCTACCAAGCGGGCGGGCGAGAGTTCGAGTCTGGTCGCCGAACGGGTCGCCCGGGCGCGCCGGACCCAGCTCGCCCGGTTTGCCGCAACGAGCCCGCGCCACCCGGTCTACTCGAACGCCCAGATGGGACCGCAACTCATCCGCCGCTTCTGCCCGGTGTCGGCCCAGAGCGACGAGATCCTCCGTGCCGCAATCGATCGGCTCGGCCTTTCCGCCCGCGCCTATCACCGCGTGCTCAAAGTGGCAAGGACCATTGCCGACCTGGAAGGCAAAGACAGCATCCAGCCGCCTCACATCACCGAGGCGGTGCAATACCGCACCCTCGACCGGACGGCATGGTGAGGGCAGGAATGATGAAGTCCGAGGTCCGAACGACGACTGAATGACGAAACCCGGAATCCCGCTTGGTCATTTCCTTGATTCGACCGTCATTCGCGCTTCGCACTTCGAGCTTTGACCTCTCGATGACTTTATCATAGAATTGGCACTCGTGATTCTAGATTCGGAAGAGATTCGTCATTGGTGCTTCGGGTTTCGAGTTTTCACCAGCATAGTCTGTGGAATCCGGAAGTGAGAGGAGAACGCATGGACCTGGCAAAGAAGATTCACGATAGGACCGCAAAGGTCGGAGTCATCGGCATCGGCTACGTGGGTCTGCCGCTCAGCATCGAAATCGCCCGCGCCGGCTTCACCACCGTCGGCATCGACGTGGACCAGTCCAAGGTCGCAGCGGTCAGGAAAGGCAAGAGCTTCATCGGCGACGTCAAAGACGCGGACATCGTCGAGGTCAGCAAGAAGTTCACGGCCACGACTGACTTCCGTGTCCTCGCTTCCTGTGACATTGTGAACATCTGCGTGCCGACGCCGTTCACCGCCAGCAAGGACCCGGACGTGACCTACATTGAAGATGCCGGCCGCCAAGTGGCGAAGTACTTCAAACCGGGGCAACTCGTGGTGCTGCGCTCCACCACCTATCCCGAGACAACCGAAAAGGTACTGCAGCCGATTCTCGACGCCCCCGGCAGGAAAGTCGGGCGCGACTACTACCTCTCATTCGTGCCCGAACGCATCGACCCGGGCAATCACAGGTTCAACACCAAGACCACACCGGTCGTTGTCGGCGGAGTGACGAAGACCTGTACCGACCTGAGCGTCGACTTCTACTCCCGGTTTGTCGAACGCGTCGTCCGTGTATCCTCTCCCCGTGCGGCCGAGATGTCCAAGCTGCTCGAAAACATCTTCCGCAGCGTCAACATTGCCCTGGTGAACGAGATGGCAATGATGTGCGACCGGATGGGCAACATCGACATCTGGGAAGTCATCAACGCCGCCTCCTCCAAACCCTTCGGTTACATGCCGTTCTACCCCGGGCCCGGCATCGGCGGTCACTGCATTCTGATTGACCCCTACTATCTCGCCTGGAAAGCCCGCGAGTACGACTTCCACTCCAATTTCATCGAACTCGCGGCCGAGACGAACGAATCGATGCCCTTCTACGTCGCCGACCGAGTCACCGAGGTGCTCGGCATCAACGGTGTCGCCGTTTCCAAAGCGAAGCTGCTGATTCTCGGAGCCGCGTTCAAGGGCAACGTCGAGGATACCCGCCACTCCCCGGCGATGAAAGTGATGGAACTGGTCCAGCACAAAGTGAAGAGCATTGCCTACCACGACCCTTGGGTGTCGGAGATTCACATCAACGGCGGCCGGTCCAAGTCCGTGCCGATGACCGAGAAGGCACTGAAGTCGGCCGACTGCGTAGTGATACTTACCGACCACAAGTGTTTTGACTACAACTTCATCTTCAAGCACAGCCGGCTGATCCTCGACGCCCGCAACGCCATCAAACGCCGCGGCTCGAAGAAGCTCTACACCCTCGGTAACCACCCGGTCAAGAAGTAGCCGAGACCGAGAACCGACGGCTGGTGCGCGGGACAGGGGAATTCATCCCGCATCGCAGACCGAGCTCGCGCCTCACGCCACGCCGCCACCTTGACATCCAAGACGCCGATTGGTACGCTTCGCCCGGAATGGCACTCGGAACCCTGTCCAACCTTGTCGGACGCGAACTTGGTGACGTGTCAGCGGAGTCCCGCGCGAACAGCATACAAGGAAGACAGACGCCCTGCCGACAGGTCTGCCGCTGCCGAGGTCGCGCAGGGATAGTGTGGACGCTGCTGCTGCCCTGCCTCTTGTCGGCAGGCCAGGTGGTCCTCGACTTCTCTCCGGCCGAACAGCAACTGGCGCTGGCGGTCGATACTGGCCGGGTCGCGGAACCACTGGGTATTGATCGGCCGTCCCCGCTGAGATACCTGGTTGCACTCCCGCCCCTGTCCCGGGCAACGAATGTGGTCCTTGCGTTTGAGGGACAGCCCAGCCAGGCCGCCCGGCCACTCTCTATCCGGGCGATCGGTGATTCCACTCCTCCTGTATGTGCGTTTCTGTACCGTGAAAGAGATAGCGCCGGGTGGGCGCTCGTCGAATGCTGGGACGGAACGCCGAAGTCAATTTCGGGCCCCGGCCAGCCGGCAGGCCTGCAGGTTGGCTACGAACCGCTGCCTCGTTCCGGACGCGACCTGCGAAGGAACCGGCTGGGCAACCGTACAGATCCTGAAAGCCCTGCCTTCGCCATCTCCAATCCGGGTGATGCAATAGCGTGGTACAGAACCCCGGACACAAGCTTGTCCCCCCTGTTCGGCGGCGACCCGATACCGCGCGACTTCGACTTCGCCGAACTCGCAGAACTGCCGCTGGGCAGCCAGGTCATCGTCCTGGCCCATTTCGGCGGCTGGGGAAATGTCCCCATCGAGCAGGCGCACGACATCCTGCCGGTTATCGACGGAGTCAGGATGCACCTCAGCGGTGCCGGGATGAAGTCAATACTCGTGCCCTTCTATCGATCGCGAGGTGGGGCCGTCGGCAAACTGCTGACCATCAGCGAGATGTTCGAACTGCATCATAGTGACGCGACCCGGTTGTCCAGAGACCTGGATCTCTTCCTGCTCCGCCATCCGGGGCAACGGGTGATTATGATCGGGCTGTCGAACGGTGCCGCGTTCGCGGACGAGGTAATGGACCGACTGTCAGCGACCGCGCAGGGCCGGGTTTGCGCCATCGAGGTCGGGCCGCCGTTCCTCGGTCCTGCCGATGCCGGCGCGTCCGTTCTTCGCCTCGGCAATCGCGGTCAGGACCCAGTCGTGACCGGAGAGTGGTGGATTCTGATACGAACTTGGGTTGAAGGCCTGTTCCGACGCGCCTCGGCGCGTCCGCCGGCCCCGGAAGACGTGAGGGCCGAAGCCGGTTTCGTTCGGGAGCACGAGTACTCCTGGCCCAGTGTGCGCGAGGAAGTTGTCGGCTTCCTGGAAGCGTGGCTCAGACGTTAACCGCGCGAGTCACGCACCGGGCCAGGGTCTCCGAGCCCACTGCTGCACGAACTCGACCACGGCCGGTAGTGCGCTTCTGACCGGCGCGGAGAGGTCTGCGCCGAAATCAATCCGCTCCGGCTGTACGCCGAGCAACTCGATTGCTGCTCTCGTCTCGAGCGAGAGCATCTCGATGGTCAGGGTCAGGGGCAGCGTGTGTGTAGACATGAGACCATAGGAGAGCTGCTCGATTTCCGGGCGGGTGAACAGGCGGAACTCACCGGGCTCCGCACCAAAGTCGCAGCAGTCCACCACCAGAATTCGACTCGGTTTCCGGTCGGCAATCGGCTGCAGGTAGTTCTCGGGTGTATTGCCGCAGTCGAGCAGAAAGACGCCAACCGGCAGAGGGCGGTCTCCGTCCAGGAGGGATCGAGAGTTTGAGGAATCGAGGATTCGAGTGTCCGGTACCGGACCCCATGAATCCTCGGATCCTGGAATCCTATCCTTCCTGAGTTCGTCACAAACAAGACAGCCGACCGCGTCGTCGCCGCGCAGCCGATTTCCGACCCCGAGTATGACTAGCTGCGAAGCTTCTTCCGCCACTGTTTCGCTTCGCGCACGTAGCTGGAAAGCCACGGCACTTCACCGGTGTGCGGCTCCCAGGCGATGACCTGGTCGAATCTAACCCGGGCGCTGTCGCTCTGCCCCGCCTCGGCGAACGCCTTGCCGCAGACAATCCAGTTCTCGGACAGAGCGTAGCGGCTGCCTGGACAGGCACGCAGCACTTCCTGCTCGACCACCCGCCCGGTCGCCACCGCGTCGGAGAACTTCCGGGCCTTGTATTGCGCGTCGCGCATCATGCGGAGCGCAGTTCGGTTGTAGGGGTATTGGAGAAGCAGGTCCTGACAGGCACGCACCGCGCCGGAGTAGTCTCCATCCTCTTTCAACATGTAGCCGTAAAGGAACCGGGCCGCGGGCTGCAGCAGGCACTCACGGTCGGCGACAGCCTTGACCAGCTGGTACGCTTTCTGTCGCGACCCCAGCAGCCCCATTCCGAACACGTAGCGATCGGCATTCGCCTTGAAGTACTCGATCACGCCGATGCCGAACCGGGCATCAGCCAAAGAAGAGTCGTCGGCCAGGGCCGCCCGCAACTGCGGGGTAACCGCGAAGAGAGTCTTGAGAGCCGGCAGCGTGCGCTGCTGCCAGGCGAGCAGGTTCGCCCGATTGAGCTGCGTGACGCCGATATAGAAGTGCGCCTGGGCATCACGGGAATTGCAGCCAAGGCGTTTCTGGGCCTTGGCCACCGCTTTGTCGCTCAGGGCGTAGAACGAGTCGATGAGCCGCTTGTTGCCCGAGTCGTAGATGAGAAGCTGGGTTATGCTCGCCAACCAGTAGTAGGGAGCGGGATCGGTGGTATCGGACCTGCTCATGGCGCGGACCACGGCCAGGGCCGAATCGTAGTTCTGCTGGTAGCAGAAGTCGCGGGCCCGGATGAGGTCACCGGCCGGCGCGGCCTGCACCAGCGCGAGGAACAGCCCGAGCAACAAGCTACACTTCAGCCACGACATCGATCTCAACCGAGACACCCTTGGGCAGGGCCGCGACCTGGATAGTGGACCGAGCGGGGAATGGCTCGCGAAAATGCCGGGCGTACACCTCGTTGACCTTGCCGAACTGGTTCATATCGGTCAGAAACACGGTGGTCTTCACCGCGCGCTCAAGGCTGGTCCCCGCCGCGGCCAGGACCGCGGCCAGGTTCGCGAAAACGAGCTCGGTCTCTTTGGCGATGTCGCCGGACACCAGGTCGCCGCTGGCCGGGTCAATCGGGATCTGCCCGGAGGTCAAAACCAGGTTCCCGAACCTGACTGCCTGGCTGTATGGCCCGATCGGCTTCGGGGCTTTGTCGGTAAGAATCGCCGTCCTTTTGTCCAACTGGCCTCCTCAATTCGTCATTCGTGATTCGGTCTTCGGACTTTTCCTATGATGCCAGATTGCCCAGGGCTATCGAGTAGAGCTTGGTCTCGGAGGAATCGGCCCGCGACAGCATCACAATCGGCTTCTTTGCACCCACGATGATGCCCGCGCCCTTTGCCCCGCCCAGGTACTGCAACCCCTTGGCCAGAATGTTGCCCGTGGCGAGCGACGGCACAACCAGGATGTCTACGTTCCCCGACACTTCGCTGGCGACGCGCTTGATCTTCGCCGCTTCGGGTGAGAACGCGATATCGAGCGCGAGCGGCCCTTCGACCACCGCCTCGCCGAATTCTCCCTGGTCGCCCATTTTCGTCACTATCGCCCAGTCGAGAGTCTCGGCTATGCCCAGCGTTATCTTCTCCACCGCCGAAAGGAGCGCGACCCGGGGCCGGGCTATTCCCAGCAGCCGCGTTAACTCCACGGCGTTGCGCACGATGTCTATCTTGCGTCGCAGGTCCAACTCGGCATTGATGCCGCCGTCAGTTACGAACAGCACCTTCTTGTAGGTAGCCAGACAGAGCAGGGCGACGTGGCTGAGAATCCGGTCGCCGCGCAACCCGAGTCCCTCATCGAGCACGCCCCGCATGAAAGTCGCGGTATCGATCTGGCCCTTCATCAGGAAACCGCCGTTGCCGGCCACGTCGGAGATGGCCTGCCGGATCGACTCGGCCTGCGAGGCGGTGTTGTGGATCTCGAAATCCCCGGGCGAGAACTTCTGGCTCTCGCAGATGGTGGCGATGCGCTGTTCGTCGCCGTAGAGGATGCCCTGGGCAATGCCGGTTTGCCTGGCGGCATGGAGGGCCTCGATGCTCGCGCAGTCCTCGGCGCAAGCCACCACGCAGCGCCGCGAACCCCTGGCCTTGGCCCGGGCCACCAGGTCATTGAAATCCGCAATCGGTCCGAAATCAGCAGCCATAGTAGAGGCTGAATTCCCAGGGATGGGGCCGGCGAGCCACCGCTTCCACCTCGTCCATCTTGATCTCGACCCACTTGTCAATCGTCTCCTTGGAGAAGATACCGTCCTGGGTCAAGTACCCGTTGTCCCTCTTCAGCTCATCGAGCGCACGCATCAACGAGAAGGGCACCGCCTTCTTGCCCAGGGTCCTGTCTAGAGAATCGAGCCGGCCTTTGAGCGGCGCGCCCGGATCGGTCTTGGACCTGATACCGTCCAGGCCTGCGGCCAGAACCGCAGCCATCGAAAGGTAGGGGTTGGCGGTGGCATCCGGTATCCGGTACTCGATCGCCATCTCAGACGCTGACGACACGTAGCCGGGAATCCGGATGGCAGCGGTCCGGTTGGCAAAAGAGAAAAAGACTATGACCGGGGCCTCGTACCCCGGCACCAGTCGCCGGTAGGAATTGGTGCTCGGGTTGGTCAACGCGCAGAGGCTCGGCGCGTGATTCAGGATGCCGCCGATGTAGTACAGCGCGAGCTGGGAGAGCTTGCCGGCCGCCCTGTCGTCGCCGAACAGCGAAACGCCGTCGCCCTGCTCCCCGCTGCTGCCCTTCCGCAGGTACATGTGGACGTGCATACCCGACCCGGCTTCGCCGAATATCGGCTTCGGCATGAACGTCGCGCTCTTCTCGTGTTTGAACGCCAGGTTCCGCACCAGGTACTTGCCGAGCATGATGCCATCGGCGGCATGCAGCGCCGGTAGATACTCGGGCTCGACCTCGACCTGCGAATACCTGCCTCCCTCGTGATGGTGATACTTCACGGGTACACCGCAGCCGGCCATCATCAGCGAAAGCTCGGAGCGGAAATCGGAACTGCGGTCAAAGGGCGGCGCCACGTGGTACGCCGGCCCCTTGAACAGCGAGAAACCCGAAGGGTCGTCGTGCTTCAGTTCGTCGGTCTCGATCCGGTAGACCGCAGATGACCGGTCAGTCCAGAACTCAGCCTTGTTGAAAAGGTAGAACTCGAACTCCGGCCTGAGCATCAGGTCGTCGGCGCCGGTCTCCTTCTTCAGTGCGGCAACCGCCCGCGCGAGTATTGCCCGCGGGTCCCGCTCGCTGCGAGTAGCGCCGTCGCTCTCGTACATCTCCGAGAAGCAGGAGACCGTCGGTTCCTGTGCGAACGGATCGACAAACGCCGACTCCAGGTCCGGCTTCAGAACCATGTCACCCGCATCCACCGTGCGAAAGCCCGCCACCGACGAACCATCGAACCCGACTCCCTGCCTCGTCGCCTGCTCGAAGCGCTCGATCGGCAGCGTCACATGCCGCAGCCGGCCCGGCAGGTCCGAGTATTTCAGGTCTATGAACTTAACGTCCTTCTCAAGGAGAGCTTTCTCGAAGCGTTTCACGCCTGTAAGCTTGCCACAATCGGCCGCAAAGTCAACCCGACCGGCGCTGCCAAAGCTTCGGGGCGGGCACTGAGGCCCGCCCCGAGTCGTACTATGGGAGCTGCGGCTACTTGGCGCCGGAGGCGGTCATGATCTCAACCGCTCCTCAACTTCCTCCACCTACGCGCCGTCCTCAAGCGTGGTCAGGACGCCCGGGCGGCAAGTGATCTCCTCATACTCCCCGGCTATGCTCGCCTCGATTCTGAGCGTATGACTTCGGTTGCCCGAACCAGGAACCAGCAGCCTGGAACTGTGAACTGGCTAGAGCGGCTCGATGATTACCAGTGGCTGGCCGTATTCGACCGACTCGCCGTCTTCAACCAGGATATCGACTATACTGCACTTCTTCTCCGCCTGTATCTCGTTCATCAGCTTCATCGCCTCAACGATGCAGAGTGTCTGCCCCGGGTCGACTGCATCACCCTTCTTGATGAACGGCGGGGACTCAGGTCTGGACCTGAGGTAGAAAGTGCCCACCATCGGCGACGTCACTTCCTCGGTGTTGGCTGCGGGCTGTGCTGCCGGAGCCGGTTGCGGGGCCGGCACAGGGGCCGCAGGGACGACTGGCTCTGGGACCGGCTGAGCGGCAACGTGGACTGGTTCGGCAGCGGGCTGCGGAGCCGGCACATCGTGCTTCGCTGGTACAGGTGCAGCCTCTCCTGAGCCCCGCCTGATCCTCACCTTCTCATCCTCGTGCTCCCACTCGAAATCGGTCACCGAGTGAGTAGCGACTATCTCGATCAGACCGCGCAGACGACGCACCTGCGGGTCTTCCGGCGCTGCCGCCGGCTTCGCCTGTGCCTGCGCTTGCGCCTGTGCCTGAGCTTGGGCTTGAGCTTTCTTTTCGGGCTCCGGGGCGGTCGGGTTCTTCCGCCACTGGAAGAACTTGAGCGAGACCTCCGGGAAGATGGCGTAGGAGATGAAGTCGGACTCGGCCTGCACCAGGTCCTTGCTCAGCTCCTTGCGCGCCCTGGGCATGCCCGGTTCAAGCGTATCCGCGGGTCTCCCTTTCACAGGCTTCTCGTCGCCGAGTATCTTGAGGGCCACCGCCTCCCGGATCGGGGCAGGCGCCCTTCCATACAGCCCCTTCACGTAGTCCTTGGTCTCACGCGTTACTCGCTTGTACCTCTCCCCTGCGAGCACGTTGTGCACCGCCTGCACACCGACAATCTGGCTGGTCGGGGTCACGAGCGGCGGGAACCCCAGGTCTTCGCGCACACGCGGCACCTCCTCCAGCACTTCGCGCAGCCGGTCCTCGGCCTTCTGCTCCTTGAGCTGGGACAACAGGTTCGAAGCCATTCCGCCCGGAATCTGGTGGATGATGACCATTGAATCCACGACCTTGGGAAGAGCGACGCACTGGCCCGCTGCCAGCTTGCCGAAGTGCCCTTCGACAGCCTCCATCTCAGCCATGTTGAGTCCCGGGTCGCGCGGCGAGCCGGCAAAGGTGGCGACCATGCTCTCGGCTGCCGGCTGCGAGGTCATGAATGCCAGGGGCGCGGCCGCGGTGTCTATCACGTCGACCCCGGCCTCGGCTGCCTTGAGATACGCCGCCACGGCCATACCGCTCGACGCATGACAGTGGAGTTGCACGGGCAGGCCGATAGTCTCCTTGAGCGCCTTGACCAGGTCATAGGCCACTGCCGGCGAGATAATCCCTGCCATGTCCTTGATGCAGATGGAGTCGATACCCATCTCCTGCTGTTCGTGCGCTCGGGCGAGGTAGTACTCAATCGTGTGCACGGGTGAAATGGCGTAGCAGAGGGTCCCTTGCGCGTGCTTCCCGGCCTTCTTCACGTAGTCGATGGCCCGCTCAAGATTGCGCGCGTCATTCAGGGCGTCGAACACGCGATAGACGTCGAGACCCCGCCCCGCCGACTCGACCACGAATTCCTTGAGCACGTCGTCCGGGTAGTTCTTGTACCCGACCACGTTCTGTCCGCGCAGCAGCATCTGCAGCCGGGTGTTTTTCACCCGCTTCCGGATCTCGCTCAGCCGCTCCCACGGATCCTCGTTGAGAAACCGCAGACAGACGTCAAACGTGGCCCCGCCCCACATCTCCAGCGACCAGTACCCGACCTTGTCCAGATGGTCGAGCACGGGCAGCATGTCGGCTGTCTTCATCCGGGTGGCCCACAACGACTGGTGCGCGTCGCGGAGCGTGGTATCTGTAAACTGAATCGGAGGCAACGAAGAAGAACCCGGCCCGTCGGCCGGTACCGGTTTATTGTCTTTCGCCATAAACTCTCACAATCTCCTGACAGATGATTTCCATGGCCATGGCCCTGGAGCCTTTGACGAGGATTGTATCCCCGGGCCTAACGAAGTCAAACACCGCCCCCCGCGCCTGCTCAGCCCTGTCAAACCGCGCTACCTGCTTCAGTCCTGCGGTAGACGCCCCTCTGGCCGTATGCTCGCCCATAGGCCCGACCGCTACCAGTCTACTTACAAATGTCCCCACCTCGCGGCCGAGGTCCTCATGCCGAACCGCCGACGACTCCCCCAGTTCGTGCATATCTCCTAGAAACGCGACACGCCGTTCGACTGGACCGCACTTCTCCAGAATCTTCAGCGCCGCACCGACTGACTGCGGATTTGCATTGTAGCAATCCTCGATGAGCGTGATGTCGCCTAGCTTTTGCACCCGCAGCCGCATCGGCAGGGGTTCGAGCCGGGCTATCGCGTCCGGCATGTCGCCGGGCCACATGCCCATGGCATAGGCGCCGGCGCAGGCAGCCAGGCAGTTGGCAACATTGTGTCTCCCCGGCATGGGCAGTGTGATCTCGTGCTGACCCATCAATCGAAACCGGCTTCCGGCAAGCCCGGCGTCCACAATGTCGGTGGCGAAGACCTCTGACTTCTCTTCCAGCCCGAATGTAACCCGACGAGGCGGAGCATAGGTCGAGCCTATAGCCATCACCATCGGGTCGTCGGCATTGAGGGCGGCTGCCCCCTTTTCGGGCAGAGCTTGAAGCAGTTCGGCTTTCTCCTGCGCCACACCGTGTCGGTCCTTCATGAACTCGAGGTGCGTGTCCCCGATGTTGGTAACCACCCCGACCTCGGGACGGCAGATGCGGGCCAGCCGCGCGGTCCCGCCCAGTTCGTTCATCTCTAGCTCGAAGACTGCCGCCTCGGTCTCCCTGGTCATCCGCAGCACTGTCAGCGGCACGCCGATGTCGTTGTTGAAACTTCCCTGAGGCTTGAGCGTCTTGAACTTGACGGCGAGGATGGCGGCGAGGATCTCCTTCGTCGTCGACTTGCCATTGCTGCCCGTAACCGCGACGACTCGGGCAGACATCCGCTCGCGGTGACGGAAAGCGATTCGACCCAGGGCAGCGGTGGTATTCTCGACGACGATACCGACGCTTCCCTTCGGCACGGCCGTATCCGAGTCAACGACAACCCCGACCGCGCCCTTCGCGACGGCCTGCTCGCAGAACTGGTGACCGTCGAGCCGCTTGCCCCGGATAGCAACGTACAGGTCTCCGGACGTGAGGGTGCGAGTGTCAATCGATACGCCGGTGACCTTCAGATCCCGGCCGTTCACCAGCCGACCTCCGGTTGCTGTCACGAGCTCATTCAACCTTATGGGTTCCATTCCGGCTCCGTTACTCTGTCCCTCGATCCCTCTATCCCTCTCATACCACCAGCATCGCGTCGCCAAACGAATAGAACCTGTACCTCTGCTCGACTGCGTGCCGATACGCCGCCAGAACCGCGTCGCGGCCAGCCAAGGCAGAAACCAGCATCAACAACGTAGACTTGGGTAGATGGAAGTTAGTAAGCAGTGCTCCGACCACCTTCCACTCGTAGCCTGGATAGATGTAGAGGTCGATCTGCCCCTTCCCCGGCTTCACCCGCCACCCGCCATTCACCGCTTTCCTCCTCACCGTCGCTTCGCTCTCCCTCTCCTCCAAGAGGAGAGGGACGGGGTGAGGAGTATTCGACATTCGAGTTTCGTCATTCGGACTTTCCTCGAAGGCCTGCCCTTCGAGGACTCGGACAGTCGTCGTCCCCACGCAGACAATCCTGCGTCCTTCAGAGAGCGCGCGATTTACCTGTCCGGCCGCTGCCTCAGAAAGCTCGAACTCCTCCGGGTGCATCGCGTGCTCCTCGATGTTCTCTGCCTTCACCGGGCGGAATGTCCCGAGCCCGGCGTGCAGCGTGACAAACGCCGTCTCTACACCGGCATGACCCAGCGCGCGGAGCAACTCCGGCGTGAAATGCAGCCCGGCCGTCGGCGCGGCAATCGCCCCGTCTACCTGCGCAAACACCGTCTGGTACCGCGCATAGTCACCGCACTTCTCTTCTATATAGGGCGGCAAGGCCACTTCGCCGCGAGACTGCTGCAGAGTAGAAACATCCGGCGGGTCGAACCTCACCAGACGTATGCCCTCCGGCTTCCGCTCCACGATGGTCGCGTTGTGGGAGCCGAACTGCAGGATTGCGCCCGGCCTCGCCTTGCGGGAAGGGCGGGAGAGAGCTTCCCAGACACCGGGCTCGACCTGTCGCAGCAGCAGCAGTTCCACCGTACCGCCGGTCGGCAGTTTGCCGAACACCCGCGCCGGTATGACCCGGGTGTTGTTCAGAACCAGCAGGTCGCCTTCCCTTAGCCACTGCCCGATGTCGCTGAACATGGCATCGCTCACCTTGCCTGTGCTGCGCTCGAGCACGAGCATCCGCGACGCATCACGCCGCGCCAGCGGCTGCTGGGCGATCAACTCCTTCGGCAGGTCGTAGTCGAAATCAGCTACGAGCATGCGGAGAGAAACCTCACCACAAAGACACCAAGGCACCAAGGGGATTGGAGGGAACCGAATCCCGAAGTAGCCAGCCACGAAAACACGAAGCCGGATGAAACGGATCGCGGCATTCCGGAACCCATCCGTTTCGTGCCTTTCGTGCCTTCGTGGCGCCCACGCCGGTTCCAGACTTCGTGTCTTTGTGTCTTGGTGGTCAGCATCCGATCATCCGAGTTCGCTGCCGGTGATCAACCGATATGCTTCGCGGTAGCGGTCTGACGTACCCTTGACGACTTCTGCCGGCAGGTTCGGCGCGGGCGGGGTCTTGTCCCACTTGATAGAAAGCAGATAGTCGCGCACGAACTGCTTGTCGAAGCTCGGCGGCGACATTCCGACCTTGTACTCCGCGACCGACCAGAACCGCGACGAGTCGGGCGTGAGCGCCTCGTCAATCCACATCAGCTTGCCGTCAAACAGCCCGAATTCGAACTTCGTATCGGCGATGATGATGCCCCGGCCCAGAGCATACTCCGCTGCCCGCCGGTAGATATTGAGGGACACTTCCCCTATTTCCCGAGCCACATCCGCACCTACCAGTGCGGCCGCCTGGTCCTGCGTGATGTTCTCGTCGTGGCCGGTCGTCGCCTTGGTGGATGGCGTGAATATCGCTTCGGGCAGCTTCTCTGCCTGCTTCATTCCCGCCGGCAGCCTGATACCGCAAACCGCCCCGGTCTTCTGGTAGTCGTTCCAGCCACTGCCCGCGAGGTACCCGCGCACCACACACTCCACCGGCAGCGGTTTTGCCCGGCGCACCAGCATCGCCCGGCCGTCAAGCTGCTCGCGAAACGGCGCAAGGGCTCCGGGGAAGCGCGCCGCGTCCGTCTCAACCACGTGATTCGGCACCAGTTTCCCGAACCGTTCGAACCAGAACTTCGAAAGCTGGGTCAGCACCTTTCCTTTGTCCGGAATCGGGTCCGGCAGGACCACGTCGAATGCCGACAGCCGATCGGTGGCGACAATCATGAGGTGCTCGCCGACCTCGAATATGTCCCTGACTTTGCCCTGAGCGACCCGTCCAATACCCGGCAACTCGGCCTGTTTCACTACCACTTGTCTCGCACTCCTTTCACCTCGACCTTTTCCTGCCTACCGGCATGATGTACAACGGTTCCCGCCCTGTCCCGATCAGCTTCTTCACCCGGCCATCCTGGAACGCTCCGATCATCACGGTGCCCAGCCCGAGCGCCTCACACTGCAGATGGACGTTCTCACCGATGTGGCCGGCCTCCATGTACACATAGCGGGGCGCACGCTGTCCGTACGCTCGCGCGGTGCGGCTGAAGTCGGCACCCAGGACCAGCACAGCAGGCGCAGCCGTGATTGAGCTTTGGCCAAGCGCCGCTTCCGCCAGCGACGCCCGTTGGTCTCCGCCCTTCACAAGCGAGAGGAAGTGGCCGTCAAACCCGTAGTGATACAGTCCCGGCTTCAGGCCCTTCACCTTGCCTGCAACCAGGTAGAGCTCCATTGGGTACGTAGCCCCGGCCGAAGGCGCGGTGCGGCCGACCAGGCCGCGGTTCAGCCCCTGGGCTGACCACAGCAACTGCCCGACCTGCGCGACTGAAAGCGATTCGTCGGCGAAAGACCGGACCGAGCGCCGGTGCCAGAGCGCCTGCTCGACCGTGATACGGCCAACCGTATCCGGCGGAGGCAGCTTGACCAGGGAATCAGAGCCGACCGGTTGGACCATGACACCGCACAGCAGCAGCAAACCCAGCATACCTGCCTGCGCCTTCTGCCGGTCTAGCTCTTTGCCGCGCCGGCGGAACGTGCGGCTGCCTTTGCCTTGGCCGCGACTTCCTTCGCCATCCGGTCACGGTAGGCCGCAAGTCCCCTGGCGAGGCCCGGGTCACCCAGGGCCAGGATGGCGACGGCCAGCAGGCCCGCATTCTTCGCCCCGGCCTTGCCCACTGCCATACAGGCCACCGGGATTCCTCCCGGCATCTGCACGGTCGAGAGCAGCGCGTCGAGCCCGTTCATCCCCGCGTCCAGCGGCACGCCGATTACAGGCAAAGTCGTGTGCGCGGCAATCACCCCGGCCAGATGAGCGGCCTTGCCTGCCCCGGCCACAATCACCTTGATGCCTCGTCCGGCCGCGCCGCGTGCGAACGTGCGGCAACGGTCCGGAGTCCGGTGCGCCGAGACTATCAGCACCTCGTGCCCGAGACCAAACTCATCCAGGACCTTCGCGGCTTCGGACATCACCGCCAGGTCCGAATCACTGCCCATCGCTATGGCGACAACTGGCTGGTTTTTCATGGTAGGCTATTCTATGAATTCCGGCTCAGCTTGTAAAGAAACGACCGCCTGCCTATACTTGCTCGTGCGAATAGAACTCATCCACGCCCCGGGCAAAGAGACGGTCGAAGTGCCGGACCGAAACCTGGCCGCAATCCTCAAACCCAACGACTGCTGTCCGTTCCATGACACCAGCGCGGCACTACGGCAGGCAGCCGAGGCCTGCGCCCGGTTCCTCGGCGACGCGCAGCGCATCCTGGTGCTCGTGAACGACTACACGCGTCCCACTCCCAACGCGCCGATTCTCACAGCCCTGGAGCCGACGCTCCGCAACCGCGACGCGAAATACCTCGTCTGCCTCGGCACGCACCGCCCGCCAACCGAACCCGAACTCGCACGCATCTTCGGCCCCGACTTCCTCAACTCATCGCTCATCGCTCATCGCTCATCGCTTCTCTGCCACGACTCCAAAGACAACTCCCGCCTCTTCTTCCTCGGCAAGACCAGCTTCGGCACCGACGTCTGGCTCAACAAAGAGCTTCTCTGGGCCGACAAAGTCATCACCATCAACTCCATCGAACCGCACTACTTCGCGGGCTACACCGGCGGCCGCAAAGGCTTCCTGCCCGGGATTGCCGGGTACGACACCATCACCCAGAACCACAACATGGTCACCCGCGCAGGTTCGACGACGTTCGGACTCAAAGGCAACCCGGTGCATGAAGACATGACCGAAGCCGCCCGGATGCTCCCGCGCCCGGTCTTCTCCATCCAGCTCTCCCAGGACCGGAACCACAACCTACTCTCCATCCGCTGCGGCGACCTGTTCAAGTCATTCGACGAAGCCGCAGCCGACGCGCACACGGTCTTCGCCGTGCCGGTGAAAGAGAAGGCTGACATCGTCCTCAGCGTGCTGGGCCCGCCCTCGAACATCAACTTCTACCAGGCCCAGCGGGCGGTCGAATTCGCCCGGCCCGTGCTCAAAGACCCGTCTGTTCACATCACCGTCTCGGCCTGCTACGACGGCGTCGGCAACGACAGCTTCATCAAGGTCTTCCAAGGCTGCTCCTCCCCCTCCGAGATTCTGCAATCTGCAACCTGCAATCAGCAATCTGAAATCTCCTCTCCCTCCTCCCCTTCCTCCTCGACTTCCGTCACTCATCACTCCTCCCTCCTCTCTCCTCACTCCTCTCTCCTTGGTTGGCACAAATCCGCCCGCCTTGCCCAGATAATGCAGACTGCTGACCTCTACACGGTGATGGGAATAGACGACGCAGTCGTGAAGAGCGTCTTCATGCACCCCTACAAGACCGCGCAGGCCGCGCTCGACGCGGCCTTTGCCAAACTCGGCAAAGACGCCCGCGTCTACATCATCCCCGACGCCGGCGCCGTCGTCCCGGTCCTCTCCTAGCCCGAGTTCCAGCAGACGCATCCGCAGATCACGCAGACGACGCAGATTGTCTGGATTCTAACCGGGCTAGTAGCTTACGGCTTGAAGCTGGTGGCTACCTCTGAATGACGACCTTGGTGACGCTTGGCGCACCACGCTCTGCGCCTGACGCCTGACGCAGGAAGTAGACGCCGGGTGGCAACGCCCGCACATCATTTCCCCCAGAACGTAGGTCCTGCACCCTACGGCCAGTGGCGTCCAGAAGCACGGCTGGCGACAATGGAATTGGATCTTGTTCTGTCGGTACGTGGAGGACACGTCGCACGACGGTCGCCAAGCGTCGCCGCCGAACTTCGTAGCGTGCAGCCTCCTCGACTCCGCCGCCGCTGTCTCGGATGATGGACACGTTGCCGCTACGGTGGTTCAACGCATAGACCTTGTTGCTGACACTGTTCCAAATGAGGTAGGCTGGGGCGCGCCCGACTCGGATTTGGGCGATGTATCCGCCGGATGCACAATCCCAGACGTCGACTGAGTCAGATGCGACTGCCGCGTAGACCTTGTCATTCGTCGCATTGTAGCAGACGTCGCGCACGGGAGAGCTTCTGACCAACTCCATTATCGAATCGGTCTTTGCATCCATCACCCACATCGCTCCAGGATTTGCGCTCAGTGCCAAGTAGAGCCTGTCATGTCTCTGGCTGAAGCAGGCGCCACTCCAGCACGACACGAAGCCGGGCAGGTCAATCGTGCGGACTATTGTATCGGCGGCGCCGTCCACGACTGCGATCTCGCCGTATTGCCCGATGTCGCAATAGACCTTGTTGTAAAGCGGACTGCTGAGGATGTCCCAGCAGCCGCCTCGGGTTCCCGGTACAGTGTCCACAATCGTGTCAGGCCCACAGGCGATTGCCCGGATGGAGTAGTGGGGCGAGTGATCCTCGAAGCCGCAGTACAGCTTGTCTGCCATACCGTGGTATCCTTGCGACTGGAGCGGTCCGGGCAAGACCACTTTTGACCGCACGCTGTCTGTCGCGCAGTCGATAACATGCACACTCGGGTCCGGTCCCGCCGCATTGGAGCAGTAGATCCTATTCTGCACCGGGCTGTACGATATGAACGTCGGCAGCGTGCCGGCCGGGATCCGAGCTACAACCGAGTCGGTGGCACAGTCTATCACCGTCACCCGGCCCTCCAGCTGACTCGGGCAGTAAACCTTGTCCGCGCCCGAGGCATAGCAGAGGGCGTAGGCGCCGTAGCCGGCTCGAATGTTGGCAAGCACCTGGTTGGTCACGCCATCTATCACGGAAACCAGTCCGCTCGGGCCGTGTGTGACGTAGACCTTGTTGCGCGTCGGGTTGAAGCAGGACAGGGCGGGCCGGCTACCAACGGCAACCCTGGTGGTTACGGAGTCGCCCACAATCACTGCCAGATCGTCGCTTCCGTGGTTCACGCTGTAGACCTTGCCCTGCTGTGAATTGGGATAGAGAGCTACAGGAGCGATGCCAGCCGTGAGGACGGCCACGATCCTGTTGTCCTCGCAATCGATGACCACGATGTCCCCGTCATTCTCGCCGGCGCAGTAAAGTCTGTCGTCTGGAGAGTCACACCACAGTGACTTCGCCCCGAAAAGCGAAACTTGCAGTCGATCGACCAGTGCCAGGGTGGTCGCGTCCAGCACGTACACGCTGTCGTACGACCGGGCGCAGTACAGCCGGTTGCGCTGGGAGTTGTAGCTCAATGCGACGATCCCGCTAACCGGAGTCGTGGCCATGATGGTGTCCGAACTGGCATCCACGCTCAGGACCTCATTGCCGCTGCCTATGAAAACCCTGCCCCCGGATGTATCATAGCACATCGCCATCGGGTAGCTCGTTAGCGGGAACCTCGCACAAACTGTGTCGGCCTTGCAGTCCACGGCGGCCACCTCGCTCATGTACTTGCCGCCGCAGTACACGCGGTCGTACTCAGCCGCGCATACCAACATCGAGGCACGGTACACTGTCTGGATGATCCCCGTCACGCTGTCTGATGAACAGTCAACGACTGCTACTGCGGAGTCAACATTCAGCTCCAGGTAGACCTTGTTCCGCGCTCCATTCCAGCAGAGCCCGAAGTTGGGGTCGCACGGCAACTGCACTTCCGCCACGACCGAATCGGACGCTGCGTCAATGACGCTGACTATGCTATCCCAGTAGTTGATCGCGTAGACCTTGTTGTCGATGGAGTCATAGCAGAGAGCGGATATGGCCGATGGTACAGCTATGCGCTTCACCCGTTGGTCCGTCGTGCCATCGATCACCACTACCCAGCAGTCCTGGCCGACTCGCCTAGAACCATACTCGTCGATTCCCCCGCTCACGTAGACCTTGCTGCTCAAAGGGCTGTAGGTTATGCATGACGGATAGGGCAACACTGACAGCGAATCCGGGAGATAGACCGTCTCCTCCAGCCACTGGGCATGGACGGCTGTCACAAGGCAGCCCAACGCAAGCAGCACGAAAGCACACTTCATAGTACCTCCCGAGTGGTCAATTATCGGCCGCTACCGTGGCTTGTCAATGCCAAGTCGAGTTCCGGCGTCCGCCGAACGCGGGCGGGGTCCGGCAGCCAGACCCCGCCCGCAGTTCGCTTCCGGCTCCGGCCGTCAGCCGTCCTAAGGGGCAACCGGCGCGACGACGTTGAAGACGTCGGTCCGGATGGCCTGCAACACGGCCTCGGTCAGGCCGCGCGCCTTCCACTTCGCCACCTGCACCGCCGCCTCCTTCGACATCGTTTCGCCGGAGATGTCCTTGCGCGTCAGCGCCCACATCTCTCGGCCGAAACAGAGGTAGAACGGCAGCTGGATGACCGAGACGCCGGCGCCGTCGCAGACCTGCTTGACCTGCAGTTCCATCGCGGCCAGCATCGGCTGCACCGCGCTGACGTGCTCGAGCATCTTCGGCCGCTTCT